>OHAA01000044.1_pt1 | contig 54920 bp, 53 predicted proteins | sample 1606051 | NCBI WGS metagenome assembly OHAA01 (sample SAMEA3541493, study PRJEB24748) | human gut metagenome | biome: human gut; feature: human-associated habitat; material: faeces | place: China | collected 2012
ATATCCCGCAAAGTGGGGCGTGCAGATTGCGGGAATGATTTTTCAGACACGCTCCAGAGCGTGCGCCGGCAGCCTGCCGGTACATTGATCGGAGAGAGAATATGCGAAAAAAATGGATCTCCATAATATGCGCTGTGATCATCATGGCCTGCACTATCATTACCCCTGCTTATGCCGCCGGAATCTTTTTGCCCGAGGAAAGCAATACCAAACAGGCAGAATCCACAGATCTTATTGAAGCACCATCAGGAATCTTAATGGAAGCGCAGACAGGAACAGTCGTTTATCAGAAGGATGCGGATACCAGACGAAGCCCTGCCAGTATCACGAAGATCATGACTCTGATCCTGATCTTTGATGCTCTGGATAAAGGCAGCCTGAAAATGGACGACACAGTCACAACCAGTGCCCATGCGAAGTCAATGGGCGGTTCTCAGGTGTTTCTGGAGGAGGGGGAAATCCAGACAGTGGAAACCCTGATCAAATGCATTGTGATCGCGTCAGGAAACGATGCCAGCGTAGCAATGGCAGAGCATATCTGCGGCAGTGAACAGGAATTTGTCCGCCACATGAATGAACGGGCAGAAGGACTTGGGATGAAAAATACTCATTTTGAAGACTGCTGTGGTCTGACAGAATCTCCCGATCATTACACAACAGCCAGGGACATTGCCATCATGAGCAGGGAACTGATCACAAAATATCCGAAAATTCTGGAATATTCTTCCATATGGATGGAAAATATCACCCATGTAACCAGGCAGGGGACAAAAGAATTCGGACTTACCAATACCAACAAACTGATCCGAAGCTACGAGGGATGTGTCGGCCTGAAAACAGGAAGCACCAGCATTGCAAAATACTGCCTCAGTGCAGTCGCCAAAAGAAATGATATTACTCTGATCGCAGTAGTGCTGGCAGCCCCGGACTATAAAGTGCGATTTAAAGATGCAGCCTCCATGTTAAATTATGGCTTTTCAAAATGCAGCCTGTACATAGATAAGAAAATGGAAGCTCTGCCTGAGATCCCGGTCAGAAATGGAAAGAAAAAGACGGTTTCCCTAGTTTATGAAGAACAGTTCCACTATCTGGATACCACAGGACAGAATATCGGGAATGTAAAAAGAAAGCTGAGAATCCACAGGGAAGTAAAGGCTCCGGTGAAAAAGAACACCCTGGCAGGGGAGATGATCTATTCCGTCGATGGGAAGGAACTGGGAAGAGTGAGGATCCTTTATGGGGAAAATGCAGGAAAAGCCACATATCCGGACTGCCTGAAAAAAGTTGTCATGAGACTGTAGACAAAAAGTATTTTGGACAATTTTATAAATTTTTGACAAAGGACAGCAATCCGATGTATAATAAAATCCAAATGGGTATTGAGGGAAATAAAAAACAAAAGGAAGGTACTATATAATGAAAGAAATCCGTACAGAAGATGCCGTAGGGCACATTTTATGCCATGACATCACACAGATTATCAAAGATGTTAAAAAAGGGGTGCTTTTTAAGAAAGGTCATATTGTCAGAGAAGAGGATATTCCTCTGTTACTCTCTGTAGGAAAAGAACATTTATATGTGTGGGAGAAGAAAGAAGGAATCCTTCATGAGAATGAAGGTGCAGAGATCCTTTATAAGATCTGTGCCGGAGATTCGGACACCATGCATGGTTCTGATATAAAAGAGGGAAAAATCGAGCTGATCGCAGACATTGACGGAGTGCTTAAGATCCGCAGGGAAGTTCTGCTGGCTGTCAACTCACTTGGAGAGATGATGATCGCATCCCGCCATGGAGATTTTCCTGTAAAGAAGGGCGACAAACTTGCAGGAACCAGAATTATCCCGCTGGTGATCGAGAAAGAGAAAATGGATCGTGCAGCAGAGGTGGCAGGCACAGAGCCGATCTTTTCCATTCTGCCATATAAGAAGAAAAAGGTGGGTATCGTAACAACAGGAAGTGAAGTGCAGAAAGGTCTGATTACTGACACCTTCACTCCTGTACTGAGAGATAAATTTGCAAAATTTCCATCAGAGGTCATCGGTCAGACAAAACCGGGTGACGATATGGAACAGATAACAGCCGATATCCTGAAATTTATCGAAGAGGGAGCCGATATGGTAGTCTGCAGCGGTGGAATGAGCGTAGATCCGGATGACAGAACTCCGGGTGCGATCAAAGCAACAGGAACCCGCATCGTATCCTACGGTGCACCCGTACTTCCGGGAGCTATGATGCTGGTTTCCTATTATGAGAAAGACGGCAGGCAGATACCGATCCTTGGGCTTCCGGGATGTGTTATGTATGCAAAGAATACCATCTTTGATCTGCTTCTGCCGAGACTGATGGCAGATGATGAGATCACATTATCGGAGATTAACCGACTGGGAGAGGGCGGACTCTGCCTGAACTGTGATGTCTGTACATTCCCGAACTGCGGATTCGGAAAATAATATCCCGCAGAATGCGTTGTCAGACACAAAGTGAACATAAAGGGAAAAGAAAACTTGCATGAAAAGATTTAAAACCGTACATTATACAATCCATTCTAACAAAATAAAGGATGCGAGAGGCATCAGATTTGCGGTGCTCGCAGATCTTCATGGCATGGAATTTGGCCCTGATAACAGAAAGCTTTCGGAGACGATCCACCGGTACAGACCGGATGGGATCCTCATTGCCGGTGATATGGTCGTGAGAAATGATTCTGCTTCTTTAAAGACTGCATCATCTCTTCTGAGGAGCCTGGCTCAGCAGTATCCTGTTTATTATGCATTGGGAAACCATGAATATAAGCTGTACAGGACAGATCCTCAGGAGAACTGTATGGCAGCCCGATATCAGGAATATGAAAAGGAGCTGAAGACAGCCGGGATCCATATCCTGCATAATGAATCCTGCAGCCTGCAGGTGGGAAAAAACAGCCTTACTGTCTGTGGTCTGGAAGTACCTCTGATCTATTATAAAAAGCCATTTTCTCCACAGCTTAAAAGAGAGGAAATCAGGGAACTGATCGGAGAACCATCTTCCGATTCCCTGAATATTCTTCTGGCTCACAGTCCCAAATATGGAGATACCTATTTTGACTGGGGGGCAGATCTGATTCTGAGCGGGCATTATCATGGAGGGATTGTAAGAATTGGCAGGCACAATGGGCTGCTTTCCCCACAGCTTCATCCATTTCCGAAGTTCTGCTGCGGAGATTTCCACAGGAAGGAACAGCATATGCTGGTAAGCGCAGGAGCAGGGGAACACACCATACCTGTAAGGATCCATAATCCCAGGGAATTGCTGATGGTGGATCTGAAACCGAATGCCTGAGAATATTGTTACTGTCTGCTGACTGTATGGCAGCGAAATATTTACTTGAAAAGGAAAAGACTGTGCTATGGGAATTCCGGTAAAGCTGGAAGTATTTGAAGGTCCTCTGGATCTCTTACTGCACCTTATCGAAAAAAATAAAATAGATATCTATGATATCCCCATCGTGGAGATCACAGATCAGTATATGGAATACATCCATGCCATGGAGCGGGAAGACCTTGGTGTTATGAGCGAGTTTATGGTTATGGCAGCCACATTGCTGGATATCAAGTGTAAAATGCTTCTCCCGAAAGAAGTCAATGATGAGGGAGAAGAGGAAGATCCAAGAGCGGAACTGGTGGAGAAACTTCTGGAATATAAGATGTATAAGTTTATGTCCTATGAGTTGAAGGATAAGATGGACGATGCGGCAAATGTATTCTTTAAAGAGCCCACTCTTCCCGATGAGGTACTGCAGTACAGAGAGCCTGTAGATCCAAAGGAACTTCTGGCAGGTCTCACACTGGAGAAGCTGAATGCAATCTACAAGTCCATCATCCGCAGGCAGGAAGACAAGGTCGATCCTATCCGAAGCAAATTCGGAACCATCGAGAAGGAAGAGGTCAGTCTGTCTGATAAGATGATAGAGATCAAAGATTTTGCCCGTACCCATCGGAAATTCAGCTTCCGCAATCTCCTGGAGAGTCAGTGCTCGAAAGTACAGGTGATCGTCACCTTTCTCTCCATATTGGAACTGATGAAAATGGGACATATCCATGTAGAGCAGGACGGACTGTTCGATGATATCTCTGTTGAAGTACAGACAGACCCGGATACATGGAAGAATCTTACAGAATTTGCGGAAGATGAACCATAGAATACAGAGATCAATATGTAATAAAAGGAATGAGGAAGACTGAGTGAAGATTAAGGAGACAGAAGCTGCGATAGAAGCAATACTTTTTGCAATGGGCGGTTCCGTAGAACTGCCCCGGATCGCCAGAGCCATCGGTGTGGACGAGAAGACAACAGGAAGGATCATCCGCAATATGATGGACCGTTATCAGGAAGAGAACAGAGGCATCCAGATCATAGAGCTGGAGAATTCTTTCCAAATGTGTACAAAGAAAGAATATTATCAGTATCTGATCAATATTGCCCTGCATCCTCAGAAGCCGGCACTGTCAGATGTTATGCTGGAAACCTTATCCATCATTGCATACAAACAGCCGGTTACAAAGGCGGAGATCGAGAAGATCCGAGGGGTAAAATGTGACCACGCCATCAACAAGCTGGTAGAATACAGTCTGGTCAGGGAGCTGGGGCGTCTGGATGCCCCCGGACGTCCGATTCTGCTCGGGACCACGGAAGAATTTCTGCGCTGCTTCGGCGTACAGGATCTGGAATCCCTGCCTGTCCCTGACCCTGTCCAGATAGAGGACTTTAAGGCAGAGGCAGAGGAAGAAATCCAGCTGAAACTGGATGTGTAAGATAAAGGAGAAAAAATAATGCCAACCACATATGCACATGATTTATTTGGAAAAGAAGTATATAAGAGACTGCCTTCAGATATGAAAGCCCTGATCCGCAGACATGGGGACTTGTACAGGATCGGTTTACATGGGCCGGATATCCTGTTCTACTATATGGTTTCAAAGAATCCTGTCACCCAGTTCGGGATTGAGATGCATCATGAGAAGGCAAGAGCCTTTTTTGAAGAAGGGATGCGGCAGGTCAGAAGAAATGATGATGAGGCACTTTTTGCATATCTTCTTGGGTTTGGCTGTCATTATATTCTGGACTCCACATGCCATCCCTATGTAAATCAGATGGCTGCAGAAGGAGTCATTCCTCACATTGTTCTGGAGAAGGAATTTGACCGTGTGCTTATGGAAGAGACAGGTAAAGATCCCGACCATTATTATCCGGCCTGCGGGATCATGCCGAAGATGGAATATGCCAGAGTGATCCACAGGGCCATTCCTCTGGTGAAAACCATGAACATTTATATTTCTGTCAGGATGATGAAAATTCTTACCAATTTCATGGTGTGTGATGACCATGGAAGAAAACGCAGGATTCTGGGGAAACTTCTGAGACTGGGAGGAGAGTCCATCGGCTCTGTCATTGAACATTTCATGACTGCCGAAGCAGTAGAGCAGGCAAAAGCTCCCATGCCTGAACTTGAGAGGCTTTACAGAGAGGCGGTTCCTGAAGCTGTGGAATATCTGGGAGAACTTTATACCTTAAGAGAGGGAGCTTATCATCTGAGCAAAAGATGGGACCGGACTTATAACGGGTAATGGGCATATCCCGATATTTTTCGGAACTGTGACAGTCATATTCCGGACATGCAGGCATAAATTATCTTATAGGGTGAAGCAAAATCCTGCAGATATCCTGTAAACAACAAATCTGTGAATAACCGTAAATTATGAACAGTGATATTCATGGATTGCCAGCATGTGAGGTGGAGTATGAGAATGAAACATATTGCCGCTGTCATTGTTGTGACGGCGGTATTATTGTTTACGCAGACATACACCTCCGCCCGGGGAGCGGAGTACAAAATACCTCAGACAGTAGACATGACACCTGTTGCAGAAGAACCGGCAGAACTGTACGCATTATCAGCAGTCCTCATGGACGGAGAGTCCGGCAGAGTACTCTATGAAAAGGACGGGGAGCGTCCTCTGGCAAATGCCAGCACAACCAAGGTGCTTACCTGTATTGTGGCACTGGAGAACTCTTCGGGGGATGATTATGTTCAGGTTTCTCAGAATGCGGCATCCCAGCCGGAAGTGAAGCTGGGACTTCAGAAAGGAGAACAGTATTATCTGGAGGATCTTCTGTATTCCCTTATGCTGAAAAGCCACAATGATACAGCGGTTGCCATTGCAGAACACTGCGGGGGAAGCGTGGAAGGCTTTGCCAGAATGCTCAACCGGAAAGCAAAACAGATAGGATGTAAGGATACGTATTTTATCACACCCAATGGCCTGGATGCTGAGGATGAGAATGGAAAACATCACACAACAGCCAAAGATCTGGCACTGATCATGCGATATGCTGTTAAAAACGAAACATTCCTGCACATTGCACAGACCAGAGACTATACATTCTCTGAGATCACAGGAAAGAGAACCTTTTCCGTACATAATGCCAATGCATTTCTCGACATGAGAGACGGAGTTCTTGCCGGAAAAACAGGCTATACTTCCCAGGCTGGCTACTGCTATGTATGTGCCTGGGAAAAAGAGGGCAAAACATTTATCGTCAGCCTCCTTGGCTGTGGGTGGCCCAACCACAAAACCTATAAATGGAGTGACACAGAGAAACTGCTGGACTTCGGAGATTACAACTATGAGTACGAAACCTACTGGAAAGAACCACAGACCGGAAAAATCCTGGTAACAGACGGTGTGGAAGATGGTCAGGATATAGGAACGAAAATCTATCTGAGGGGTAAATGCAGTGTAACCGCATATGACAGGGAAAAAGAAGTCCTTCTGAAAAAAGGAGAAACTGTAACCTGTAAAATAGAAATTCCACAGAAAGTCAGTGCACCGGTTCTTAAGGGGGAGAAGCTTGGCCGCATTGCCTATTACCTGGATGGAAAACTGATAGATTTTTATCCGGTCTATGCGGAGAAATCAGTGGAAAAAATCAGTTTTAAATGGTACACTGAAAAAGTATTTCATGATTTTTTTCATTAAATACATTTATATGGGAACCTTAAAGAAACGTCATCAGAGTCTTGCCATAGAATCGTCTGTCGAATTCATAGAAAAAAACTATCGAACAGATGAAACAATTTAATGGTTTAAAGGGTTGCTATACGAAAGCGATATTGATATAATAAATCTTAACAGTCGGCATTCATATATTGCCGTTCGTGAATAGTTTATGTCAGCCTGTGGCTGATCTGCGGTCTGCTGCAAGCTGACATAGGAAAGACAGAGGAAAGAGATATGAATCAGTTAGAAATACTCAGAGAGAGTCTTGGCCAGTGTGATGAGATCATTCTGGATGCACTTATCATGCGTAACAGGATCGTGGAGGACATTATGGCATATAAAGAAGCCAACGGACTCCAGATTTTACAGCCTGAGCAGGAAGCGAAGCAGAAAGAATGGCTGGAGAAGAGAATGGAAGGCAGACGCCATAAGGATGAGGTTTCCGATGTATTTGAATGCATCCGCACAAACAGTAAACGGATCCAGGCAAGAAAACTCTTCAACTACAACATCGTGCTGATCGGTTTCATGGGTGCCGGAAAGTCCACAATTTCTGATTTCCTTAAGAATGTATTTGCCATGGATGTGGTAGAGATGGATCAGATCATTGCCCAGAGACAGGGAATGAGTATTTCCGATATCTTCGAGACATACGGTGAGCAGTATTTCCGTGACCTTGAGACAAACCTGCTTATCGAAATGCAGTCACGCAGCAATGTTGTGATCTCCTGCGGCGGTGGTACTCCAATGAGAGAGTGCAATGTAGTAGAGATGAAGAAGAATGGCCGTGTTGTTCTCCTCACAGCAAAACCGGAGACAATCCTTGACCGCGTCAAAAATAACCATGACCGTCCGCTGATCGAGAACAATAAGACTGTTCCATTTATCGCAGATCTGATGGAGAAACGCCGCGCTAAATACGAGGCAGCGGCTGATATCATCATCGAAACAGACGGCAAGAACGAACTGGAAATCTGCGAAGAACTGGTACACAGACTCCGCACCATGGATGAAGAAAAATAATATAACATGACAGATCTGGTTTATGATATCAGAAGCGCCGGATATCAAGTCATAATATTGAATGTATCGGTTATTATAAAAAGATATGGGGTATCTCGACTGACGGGACAGTCCCATATCTTTTTGTATTCTGATATTTTATTGTGTCAGATCAGCTGGTCTTATAATCCCATTCCTTCTGTGCCTGTTCGATCACATATTTCTTAAATGCTTCCACAACCGGTGGATGGTATACGTTCTTCAGCATCGCCATATAGAAGTTTCTCTGCCAGCTTGGAGAAACTAAGGGAAGGATCTTTACATTCAGAGACTGCAGGATTGGAATATTGGGAGCTACGCAGATTCCAAAGCCGTTGGAGACAAAGCCTGCAGCAACCTGATCTTCATCAATCTCATAGGCAACATCCGGTTTCTGACCGATGCGCTCAAACAATCCGTCAATAATATGTCTCAGACCACTTCTTTTCTTAAATATGATCTGTTTATAAGGAATAGTATCCTCCAGACAAACCTCCTCTTTTGCTGCCAGCGGATGGTCAGAAGGCACGATCACCACCAGTTCCTGTCTGGCAACAGGTATAAATTCAATCAGTGGTTCATTATCAATCATAGAGCAGAAACCCAGATCATATTTTTTCTCTTTTAAACCATTTAAAATATCAGCTGTTAAAACTTTGTCACAATACAGATTAAAATCAATCTTTTTCGTTGGATTTGCCGCGAGAAATCCTCTCATGATCTTCGGGAGAAAGTCAATTCCCAGAGTGCGCAGGAATGCAACATCAATACAGCCCTCTCCCTTACCTGCCAGCTTCAGACTGTTCACAGAAGAGTCCAGACGGTTCAGTATCTCTTCCACGTCATTCAGGAAAACTTTTCCATACTTGGTAAGAGTAACATTCCTTCCATTTTTTTCAAATAGTTTTACGCCCAGTTCTTCCTCAAGAGTGGAGATCGCATAACTCAGCGAAGGCTGGGTGATCGCCAGAATATCAGCGGCTTTTGTGTAATGTTCAATATGAGCCAGCGTAGAAAAGTACCGCAGATGATACAGGTTCATAGAAAAACTCCTTTCTCTGATAAATATTTTATAAGTGACTATATTTTATGTGCAGGCTTTCATAGTCCTTTAATGCTTCGGAAAACTATAATTATAGTCACTCTTGCACAAATAATCCGCGCTGTATTTGTCATATACGTAGATTATATCATGATGTATTGAAAAAATCTATGAATTTAAAGGATAGAACTAATTTGTTTTATATTTAACAAAGATATATAATGCTTATATCAAAAAGATACAAAATATTATCAAAATAAATAGAAAAATTATGCGATTTTATCAGGAGGACAAAAAGATGTCAAAAGAATTTCCAATTACAATCAGTTCCTGGACACTGGGAGATCAGTGCAAATTTGAAGACAGAGTGATCGCTGCAAAGAACGCAGGATACGAAGGAATCGGCCTTCGTGCAGAAACTTATGTAGATGCGTTGAATGAGGGACTTTTTGACAAAGACATTCTTGCTATTCTGGACAAACATGGTATGAAAGTAACAGAGGTTGAGTACATCGTACAGTGGGCTGAAGAACACAGATCTTACGAACAGAAATACAAAGAACAGCTCTGCTTCCATATGTGTGAATTATTTGACGTAAAACAGATCAACTGTGGTCTGATGGAAAACTACTCCGTAGAATATACTGCTCAGAAATTAAGAGAATTATGCCAGAGAGCAGGAAAATACATCATCGGTGTTGAACCAATGCCATACAGCGGAATCCCAGATATGAAAAAAGGCTGGGCAGTTGTAAAGGCAGCTGACTGCGAGAATGCAAAACTGATCATGGATACCTGGCACTGGGTAAGAGCAAATCAGCCGGTTGACCTTTCTGTGATCGAAGACATCCCGGCAGACAAGATCGTATCCATCCAGATCAACGATGTATGGGAAAGACCATATGCAACAACGATCTTAAGAGACGAATCCATGCATGACCGTCTTGCTCCCGGAACAGGAATCGGATGTACAGCAGCGTTCGTTAAGATGGTAAAAGAAAAAGGAATCAAACCAAACGCAATCGGTGTAGAAGTCATCAGCGATGCAATCCTTGCAAAAGGACTTGAATATGCTGCAAACCATACATATGAGAACACAAAGAAAGTGCTTGAGGAAGCATGGCCGGAGGTTCTTCAGTAAGTATCTGACGGATAAACCAACAGATTAAAGGATCAGGCAGAAATCTCCACGCCTGCCTGATCCGCATTCTGAATGAACACAAAATAGAGAATGAATAATTAATAGAAAAGAATTCGAAAAAAAGGAGAAGGTTACATGAAATTTAATGCAATGTTTCAGCCGATCAACATCGGTCCAATGACAGTAAAGAACCGCTTCGTAGTTCCGCCAATGGGAAACAACTTTGCAAACACAGACGGAAGCATGAGTGAACAGTCCGCAGCTTATTATCGTGAAAGAGCAAAAGGCGGCTTCGGTCTGATCACAATCGAAGCAACAGTAGTACATAAAGGCGCAAAGGGCGGTCCTCGCAAACCATGTCTTTATGATGACTCCACAATCGAAAGCTTCCGCAAGGTAGTAGATGCCTGTCATGCAGAGGGAGCAAAGGTTTCCGTACAGCTTCAGAATGCAGGTCCTGAAGGAAATGCAAAGAATGCAGGTGCACCCATTGAGGCAGCTACAAGCATTCCCTCAGACTGCGGAAGAGACACACCAAAGGAAGTTACGACTGAAGAAGTTTATGAACTGGTAAAAGGCTATGGCCTCGCAGCAAAGAGAGCCATGGAAGCAGGCGTAGATGCAGTTGAGATCCATATGGCACACGGTTATCTGGTAAGCACCTTCCTTTCCCCGAGAACAAACAAGAGACTGGATGAGTTCGGCGGTTCCTTTGAGAACAGAATGCGTTTCTCCCGTCTGATCATCGAAGAAGTTAAGAAGATGACAGAAGGAAAGATCGCAGTTCTTGCAAGAATCAACAGCAGTGACGAAGTACCGGGCGGTCTTGATGTCCATGACAGTGCTGCAATTGCTGCATATCTGGAAGGATGCGGACTGGATGCCATCCATGTATCCAGAGCTGTTCACATCCGCGATGAATTTATGTGGGCACCGACAGTCACACACGGCGGTTTCTCCGCTTCTCAGGTAGAAGAGATCAAACGTGCCGTATCTATCCCGGTGATCACAGTAGGACGTTATACAGAACCGCAGTTTGCGGAATTAATGGTAAAAGAAGGACGCTGTGACCTGGTTGCATTCGGACGTCAGAGCCTTGCAGATCCTTATATGCCATTAAAAGCGCAGGAAGAAAGACTGGAGGATATGATCCCATGTATCGCATGTCTTCAGGGCTGCGTGGCAAACATGTATGCAGGAAACCCTGTATGCTGTCTTGTAAACCCATTCCTTGGACATGAAGCTGAGGGCATTGCTCCTGCAGAAAAAGCTAAGAAAGTAATGGTAATCGGCGGCGGTGTTGCAGGTCTTTGCGCTGCATTTATCGCACAGGAAAAAGGTCATCAGGTAACACTTTATGAAGCAAGTGATAAACTTGGCGGAAACATGCGTCTTGCTGCTTATCCTCCGGGAAAAGGCGACATCACAAACATGATCCGCAGCTATATCGTACGCTGCCAGAAAGCAGGCGTAACAATCAAAATGAATCAGGAAGTAACTCTGGATCTTATCAGGGAAGAGAAACCAGACAGCGTAATTGTTGCTTCCGGTTCCAGAACACTGATCCTTCCGATCGAAGGTATCGACAATCCTGCAATTATCCATGGCTCTGATCTCCTTGACGGCAAGAGAGCAGCAGGAAAGAAAGTACTGGTTGTAGGCGGCGGAATGGTGGGATGCGAGACAGCAGCATTCCTCGGTGAGCAGAACCATGATGTAACAGTCATTGAGTTCAGAGACACTGTAGGTGCCGACGTGATCCACGAGCATAGAGTTTACCTGATGAAAGATTTCGAAGATTACAAGATCAAAGAGATCACAGGTGCAAAGGTATGCAAATTCTATGAGGACGGCGTAGAGTACGAGACAGCAGACGGACAGAGACATGAATCCAGAGGCTATGATTCTGTCATCCTCTCCATGGGATTCAGAAACTACAACCCATTCGGCGAAGAGATCAAAGCTATCGTACCGGATACCTATGTGATCGGCGATGCCACCCGCGCAAGAAGAGCACTTGATGCTACGAAAGAAGCGTATGAGGTAGCTTCCACATTATGATGATATCAGGGTCAAAAGTTCAAAAAGTCGTTCGTGCTTGCACGATAAGATTTTTGAACCTGGGACCCGCCAAACATGAGAAAGTAGCGATTTACGCAGTAAATCAGCGAATTTCGAATCTTATAATTTATTCGTTTTATAGTTGCAGTTAAGAGACGCTGTATGATATTATCAGCGGACAGCAGCTTGAAAATGATTTTACAAAAAAATTCAGGAGGCAAAAAGGAAATGGAACAGAGAATTAAAGGAACAACAGGATTAATGGCACTTATCGGAAGCCCGGTAGGACACTCAGGATCACCGGCAATGTATAACTTCAGCTTCCGTCATCATAACCTTGACTATGCTTACATGGCATTTGACATCAAGGAAGACCAGGTTCCGGCTGCTCTGGATGCAATCCGTCTTTTCAAAATGAGAGGCGCAAACGTAACTATGCCATGCAAGAACGAAGTTGCAAAACACATGGATGAGCTTTCACCTGCAGCAAGAATCATCGGTGCAGTTAACACAATCGTTAATGAAGACGGCAAATTAGTAGGACATATCACAGACGGTGTCGGATTTGTCCGCAACTTAAAAGAACATGGCGTTGATGTGAAAGGCAAAAAAATGGTAGTTCTCGGTGCAGGCGGTGCTGCAACAGCAATCCAGGTACAGTGTGCATTAGACGGAGCAGAATCCATTTCTATCTTCAATCCGAAAGACCCATTCTTTGCACGTGCAGAGTCCACAGCAGAGAAACTGAGCAAAGAAACACCGGATTGTAAAGTTTCTGTATTTGATCTGGAAGATGAGGCAAAACTGAAAGAAGAGGTTGCAAACGCAGACATCCTCGTAAACGCAACACTTGCAGGAATGAAACCTCACGAAGAGCTTACTCTGATCAAAGATAAATCCATGTTCCGCCCTGACCTTGTAGTAGCAGACGTTGTTTACAATCCTGCTGAAACAAGAATGGTAAAAGAAGCCAAAGAAGCAGGCTGCAAGCTTGCAATCGGCGGAAAAGGAATGCTGTTATGGCAGGGAGCTGCAGCTTACAAACTCTACACAGGACTGGAAATGCCAACAGCTGAATACCAGAAATTCCAGGAAGAAAACGAAAACAAGTAATAATAACCTAGGAGACCAAAATGAAACAGAAAACAAACAAAATGCTCATTTTCACCTCCCTTGCAGCATATTTCACTTATTTCATCCATGGAATCGGTGCTTCTATCCTGGGGCAGTACAAACCGGAGTTTGCAGCTGCCTGGGGTGCGAAGCCCCTGGCCGATGGCACACTGGATGTAAGTATGGTAGTATCTGTAATTGCAGCACTTGGACTGGGGCGTCTGATTTCCCTTCCTTTCTCCGGTCCTCTGTCTGACAAATACGGAAGAAAACTGAGCGGAATTATCGGTGTGCTCTGTTATGTAGCATACTTCTTTGGAATGGCTAATTCCACATCCATGGCAATGGGATATGCATTTGCAGTGATCGGCGGAATTGCAAACTCTTTCCTCGATACCTGCGTAAGCCCCACCTGTATGGAAATCTATGTAAACAACCCGTCAGTAGCCAACCTGTTTACAAAATTTTCCATCTGCCTAAGCCAGTTCCTGCTTCCATTCCTGATTGGAATCGTAGCATCTGCAAATATGTCATATAAGACAATCTTTATTGTAGCAGGTATTGCAATCCTCATTGACGGAATCCTAATTCTGATCCTCCCCTTTCCGGCGAGAGAGAAGGCAGTACAGGCTAAAGCTGATAAGAAGAAATCCGGACACAAGATTTCCCCTGCAGCGATTGCTGCAATTCTGATCGGATTCACCAGCTCCTCAACTTTTATGTTATGGCTGAACTGTAACCAGGAGCTTGCCCGTTCCTACGGTATGGCAGACCCTTCAAAGATCCAGTCCCTGTATGCCCTGGGAACTGCAACTGCCATCCTTGCAACAGCAGCATTTATCAAAAAAGGTCTGAAAGAGATTAACGTCCTGATCCTCTATCCGTTAATCTCTACAATTATGCTGGCTCTCTGCTACTTTATCCAGGCTCCGTTTATTTGTCTGGTAGGTGGTTTTGTGATCGGATATGCAGGTGCAGGCGGTGTTCTCCAGCTGGCAGTTTCCACAACAGCAGAGTTCTTCCCCGAGAACAAAGGAACAGCAACCTCACTGGTAATGATCGCATCTAGCATCGCGAACTACACAATCTTAAGCCTTGCAGGGTACATTACCAAAGTTGGCGGAAGCAGCGCTCCGAGAATGATTCTTCTTCTGAACATGGCAGTGACTATTATCGGTATCCTGCTCGCTCTTTTTGTAAAGAAAAACAGAAATAAGTAAGGCAGTGTGCCAACAAGTTGATTTCCTGAATAATCTCGCATCTAAATTTCTTATTTTCGCGTTGTTGTCGGGTGTCGTAGCTACCGCTATGCCTTGAAATAAAAAATTATTAAAATCCAATCCAACTGAAGATATGTTTGGACGTTACAAGTTTCAGATTTTTTCCGGTGGGATTGGATTTTATTAAAATCCGGATTGTCTAAAAATTAACAAAAAAGATGGAATATACAAGATAAAATATAGAAGTAATCTAACAATTTATTGAAAAGGAGAATTTGTATGGCAAATACAAGAACACAAAGAAGAGAAAATGAACTGCCCTACATCCCCTTTGGACCATTTCAGATAAGACTTCCATTTATACACTACAAGATAGAATCTGTTGAGTTCATTCAGGGCTTGATCCTGGGCGTTACTGCGCTGGCTGCTGTTCCGTATCTGGAGCAGTATCTGGGGCTTCCTTATGAGCTGGCGTGGAGCTGTGTAATTATTGAGACATTTCTTTATCTGCTTCACAGTCTGCTTGGCGATCCGGTAGTACCGGGGTGGATCACACCCACACTGCCTTTGACCATTGTATTTCTGGAAGGCTTCCCTATGGGAGAGGAGAGGATCCAGGCAATGATCGCACTGCAGATGCTGGTAGGTCTGGTATTTATCTTTATGGGTGTGACCAGACTGGCGGATAAATTTGTTCATGCAGTTCCCAATTCTGTCAAAGGCGGAATCCTTCTTGCAGCACCTGTTACAGTTATGGCAGGGCAGCTGGGAGAGAATGGAAATATGCACAAATATCCTCTGGCTATTGTTGCAGGCGTAGGCCTTCTGATCCTGATTAGCTTCTCTGACAAATATCAGGAGAAGAGAAAAACAAATAAGTTTCTTGATCTTGTTGCAAGATATGGAAATCTTTTCCCATATCTTATCGCAATGGTAGTAGGACTTCTGGTTGGCGAACTGGATGCCCCGGGACTGGAGATCGGTACCTTTATCAAGATTCCTCAGTTTAAAGATATCATTGATCAGGTGAGCATCTTTGGCGTAGGGATTCCTCCTGCATCTATGTTTATCAAAGCATTGCCACTGGCACTGGTGTGTTATGTTATTGCATTTGGTGATTTTGTTACTACAGAGACTCTTGTATCAGAGGCACGTCACGCAAGAGATGATGAGTATATTGATTTCAATTCCAGCCGTTCCAATCTGGTCAGCGGTCTGAGAAACCTGATCCTGTCCATCATCGCACCATTTCCTCCCCTTTCCGGTCCGTTATGGGTTGGAATGACTGTATCCGTATCCATGCGTTACAAAGAAGGAAAGAAAGCAATGAAATCTCTTCTCGGAGGAATGGCTTCTTTCAGACTGGCCACATTCTTAAGTGTGCTGATCATTCCGGTAGTAAGCTTCTTCCGCCCGATCTTCGGTGTGGGATCCTCCATCACTCTGATGTTCCAGGCATTTGTATGTGCAAGAATCGGTATGGACTACTGCAAGAGCGACAGAGACAAGATGATCGCAGGCGTAATGGCAGCAGTCCTCGCAACCCAGGGAACCGCATGGGCATCTGCATGGGCACTGGCAGTAGGCTTCGGACTGAATATCTTTCTGTCCAACTGGAATCCCCTTGAGAAAAAAGAACAAGAGAATAATTTAGAAGAAATGAAATAAAAAAATAAGAAGAACGGCCGTGGGTTGTTCTTCTTATTTTTTAAGGAGTCAAAACTATTCGAATTCAAATCAATCTTTTGTTGCCGGAGATGAGTGATACCAGACGACTATGGGCAAGAATAACATCTGATATCACATCATTCATCAATAGATCACAGGCTGCTGTGAATGATATCCAGCACCTGTTTTAATTCATGCACACCGACCTGTCCCGGAGCAGAAGCTTTGGAAGCAGCACCGAAGGTGAGAGCGGAGCCGAATGTCTCACCTGTCAGGCGGCTGACAACGCCTGTTCCTGCCATGGACATGGTAATGATCGGGCGGTCTGCATATTTCTCAGACATTTCCAGAGTAGCAGAGAGGAGTGTAAGAACATCCTGTTTGCAGGTCGGCATAACAGCCATTTTCGGAATATCAGCACCGAAATCCTGCATCATACGAAGACGTCTGATAATCTCCTCCTTCTCAGGAGTCTTAAAGAAATCATGGTTGGAAGCAATTACCTTCACACCTGCCTCGTGAGCAGCGTCAATGATCGTTTTTACAATATCATCACCTGTAAATGCTTCTACATCAATTAAATCTACATAACCGCTCTGAGCAGCTGCAATATTTAAAGCAGCATAGTCATTTACAGAAATTTCTTTCTCACCGCCTTCTTTGGAAGTACGGAATGTAAGGAGAACAGGAATGTCTTTTAAAACTTCCTGAAGCTCTTTAGCGGTTTCTAATACTTTCTCAGTAGCAAAGACATCATCAAACCAGTCTACACGCCACTCAACTACATCAACAGGAAGAGTAGTGATCTTTTTGGCTTCTTCGAGAATGTCTGTTTTTGTTTTTCCTACGATGGGAACGCAGATCTTAGGTCTGCCCTCGCCGATCACAGTGTTTTTTACCTGAACTGTGTTCATCTGTTTATCCTCATATTTTCTGTTGTATTATAGTAGTTCCGGATTATTATGGAACTGTTATAAGAATAACCGTAACATAACCGCATGATCAACAGCTTTTTGAAGCAAACTGCAGGATATGTACATTCTGCGCGGAGTAAATATATCAGTACATCTCCTGCAGTACGCCGAAAAGCGGTATATATCAAATATTATGTGCAGAAAGATCAGTGAAATGATCTGTTTTGCATCACAATATGAGATATCTTTACTGAAGATACCATCAGGTATCAGTCATCATAGGAGATGTGAAGAATCTCTTTCATATGTTCGATAGGCATTGGTTCGCCTGTCCATAACTCAAATGCAGCGGAACCCTGGAATAACATCATTCCCAGACCATTCATTGTCTTGCATCCAACTTCCTTGGCCATGGAACGCATCTTTGTTTCCAGCGGAGAGTAAGGAACATCAATAACGATCAGCTCAGGACGGAAGTAAGATTTGTCCGGAACAACGGACTGTCCTTCCAGTGGTTTCATTCCCACACCTGTAGCATTGACAAAGATAAAACTGTCATCCATCTCGGCTTTCAGTTTATCAAGGTCTGCCAGATCATAAAGAACTGCATGGCAGGATGTCTTTGTGTTGATCTTCTCTACTGTGGATACTGCACGATCCCAGAATTCATCCTTGCGGTTAAAGATTGTGATCTCGGCAACGCCGTCCAAAGCAGCCTGGATCTCGATAGCAGTGGCAGCACCGCCTGCACCGACGATAGTCATTTTCTTTCCGATCACATCAATATCATTATCTTTCAGGGCAGACATAAATCCAATACCGTCAGTGATATGACCTGTAAGATGACCGTTGTCATTTACGATCGTGTTAACTGCACCGCATAATTCTGCAGCAGGAGAAAGCTCATCCAGGTATTTTCCAACCAGAGTTTTGTTTGGCATGGAAACATTGGATCCTCTCATTTTCAGAGTACGGATTGCTTTTACTGCATCTTCAATCTCATCTGCGCCAACCTCGAAAGCAAGGTAAGCGTAGTCATACCCGAGTTTTGCAAAAGCCTCATTCTGCATTGCAGGAGAGCTGGAGTGACGGATCGGGTAAGCCATCAGACCGATTAATTCAGTATGTCCGGTAATTCTTTCAGCCATTATAATATCCCCTTTCGTATTTTGTTGTAAAGGTTTTTATTGAAGGTATCCCATCTGAGTCAGTGTATTAAGGATATTTCTTCCTTCCAGAGTTCCGTCGATGATTCTTCTTGCACGTTTGCTGTCTCCGATGTTCAGGATCTCAACATCATCAGAAACAAAAGCATCGGAAAGCTCTGCGAAAAGCTGTCCCTGAGCTCTCATACCAAGACATACGAATCCGTAGTCAAATGGAAGCTCACGTTCACCTTCTGCATCTTTTACAAGGAAAGAGCTGTCTTTTACTTCCTGAAGAGCTGTCTTTGTAAGCTGGGCCACATGATGTTTCTTCATCTGGTCCTTCATGTCATTCTTTGTAACAGGATCCAGGTCACGTCCGATCTGATCCATCATCTCCACAATAGAAATCTCAGCATTTCTTGCTGCAAAGAATTCCACAACATCAAGACCAACAGCACCGCCGCCCACAACAACAACCTTCTTGCCTGTCATATCTTCCGGATAGTCATTGATGTGATTGATCATTCCCAGGATAGAAGCAACCTTGCTGCCTTCTTTGTCAATGCGGTCGTGAAGTCCCCTGATCGGAGGAAGCAGTGGTGCGGAACCTGTGGAGCTTACGATCAGGTTCGGATGGAACTTGCGGATATTTTCCGGTGTTCCTTCTGTGTTTGTGAAGATATAAAGATTCTCAAGCTGCTCTGCTCTGTGAATCAGATAGTTCGGGAAATCAGCCAGACGCTTCTTTGCAGGGATCTTAGAGATCACAGAAGCAAGACCGCCAAGAGTCTCACCCTTTTCCAGAAGGAAGGTATTACAGCCTACTTCTGCGGCTGTACAGGCAGCTTCCAGTCCGGCAGTACCGCCTCCGATTACTACAACGTTACAGTTTTTGTTCACTTTCTGATTCTTATAAACATCACCTTCCAGAACAGCCGGGTTTACAGTACAGCGGATCGGACGGTTAAAGCCGATTCTGTTTCCTGCACATCCGATGTTACAGGAGATACATTTGCGAAGGTCACATTCTCTGCCTGTAGCTACTTTGTTTACCCATGCAGGTTCTGCGATAAGACCACGTCCCATACCAATCAGGTCTGCATCGCCGTCAGCGAGGATCTGCTCAGCAACCTTCGGGTTACGGATATTTCCCATGGAGATACATGGTTTGCCGAATTTCTCTCTGACAGCTTTAGGCATATAGGAACGCCATCCGTCTTTCATGTAGTTGGCATCGATCTGATACTGGATAGAACCGTTTAAACCGCAGGAAACATCGAAGATATCAACTTCATCCTGAATATATTCCAGATATTCAAGAGTGTCCTCGAGAGTGTTGCCGCCTTCCATCAGCTCATCTGCGCTGAGACGGAGCATGATCGGGAAGAAAGGTCCAACCTGTTTTCTTACTTCCTCAATGACCATACGGCAGAAACGTGTTCTGTTTTCCACAGATCCGCCGAACTCATCTGTACGTTTGTTTGTAAGAGGAGAGAGGAACTGGCTGATCAGATAGGAATGTCCCGCATGGATTTCTACTGCGTCAAAACCTGCAGCCTGGGCTCTCTTTGCAGCCTCGCCGTATTTCTTTACAATGTGATGGATTTCTTCCACTGATAACGGACGCGGGATTTCTCCGCCTTCTTTGGACGGAACATCAGATGCGGAAACCGGCTGCATATTTGTACGTGCGGAAACAGCGGAAGCACCTGCGTGGTTGATCTGGATCGCAATACAGGTACCATATTTGTGGATCTCTTCACAGAATTTGTACAGACGCGGCAGATAGTTGTCGTGGTCAATACGAAGCTGAGTAGTTCCGTTGGAACCCTGCGGAGAATCTACGCTTGCATTCTCTACGATGATCAGACCTGTGCCGCCTTTGGCACGCTCTTTATAATAATTAATGTGAAGAAAACTCATTTCGCCGTTCTGTTCCCCGTAATTGGTTCCCATAGGCATCATAACGATACGGTTTTTGATAGTCATATTTTTTACTGTGAGTGGTGTGAAAATATGCTGGTAATTGCTTTTCATTACGTCTTTCCTCCTGAAATTTTCTGTTGGATCTATAGCTGTTCAGTGCTTTAGCTGTGGCCTGAATTTCTTTGATGTGTTAATTATATAACGGGATAATCCATAAATCTAATTGATAATTCGTGCTATATAATAAAAAACATCTATGGTTTTCCGTGCACTGTCCGCGTACTGAATGAAAGCATTCGCAACTGCATCCACATCATGGGAAAATCCTGCTGAACCTGTATGGCTATAGTATTTTTTCACCGAACTGCGCTGAGACTTTTATACCTGTGTAGTCGGATTCGCAGACAAGTGAGTGGTATAGTTACCTCAAACACGCTCTGGTGTGCCGACAAGTTGATTCTTGAAACAATCTTGCAGGATAGAAATAAGAAATTCAGATGCAGGCTTGTTCGAGAAATCAACTTGTCGACACACTGGTTTGCGGGAGAGGGTGAAATACGGGACAATACAAAATAACCGTAATACCCTCTATTAAATAGGAAGAAATGCTCAAAAAAACAAAATTTGGAGAAACCTGACAAATTTTTCTGCTATATTTTTAACGAAAATGACAAATAAATGTTGAAATTTTCTGCCGGAAAAGGTAAAATTAAAATCGGCTAAATTTTTGGGTTAACTTTTAAATATTCTCATAAAGATGGAGGGCAAACAAGAATGAGTAATGCAACACAAAGCTTAGCAGGCACAAGAATTACTTCTTTGCTTGACGCAAACAGTTTTGTCGAAATCGGACAGGGTGTAACAGCCAGATCCACAGATTTCAACATGACTGCAAACAAGGCACCATCTGACGGTGTTATCACCGGATATGGTGTGATCGATGACAAACTGGTTTATGTATACAGCCAGGATGCATCTGTATTAAACGGTACTGTTGGTGAAATGCATGCAAAGAAGATCACAAGACTTTATGATCTTGCCATGAAAACAGGCGCTCCGGTTATCGGACTTGTTGACTGTGCAGGTATCCGTCTTCAGGAAGCAACAGACGCACTGGAAGCTTTCGGACAGATCTATCTGAAACAGACACTGGCATCCGGTGTGATCCCGCAGATCACAGCAATCTTCGGAACATGCGGCGGTGGTATGGCAGTTATCCCGTCCCTGACAGATTTCACATTCATGGAATCCAAAAAAGGAAAAATGTTCGTCAACACACCAAACGCACTGGAAGGAAACAACACAGACAAATGCGACACAGCGGCAGCTGATTTCCAGAGCAAAGAGACAGGTGTGATCGATGGCGTTGGTACAGAGGATGAGATTCTTGGCCAGATCCGTTCCTTAGTATCACTTCTTCCTTCTAATAATGAAGACACAGACAATTACACAGAGTGTACAGATGATCTTAACCGCGTATGCGCAGATCTTGCAAACTGTGCAGGTGACACAGCAATCGCACTTTCCCAGATCGCTGACAATGGTGAATTCTTCGAGACAAAAGCAGACTATGCAAAAGACATGGTTACAGGCTTTATCCGTTTAAACGGCGCTACAGTAGGTGCTGTTGCAAACAGAAGCGAAGTATATGACGCAGAAGGCAAGAAAACAGAAACATTTGACGGAAGCATCTCTGCAAGAGGCGCAAGAAAAGCAGCAGATTTCGTGAAATTCTGCGACGCTTTTGATATTCCGGTACTTACACTTACAAACGCAACAGGCTTCATGGCAACCTTATGCAGCGAGAAGATGATGGCGAAATCCGTAGGTGAACTGGTAGCTGCATTTGCAGATGCAACTGTTCCGAAGGTAAATGTGATCATCGGCAAAGCTTACGGTACAGCTTACGTGGCAATGAACAGCAAATCTATCGGTGCAGACCTTGTATATGCATGGGATAACGCAGAAATCGGTATGATGGATGCTTCCCTGGCAGCCAAGATCATGTACGCAGATGCAGATGCTGCTGAACTGAATGAAAAAGCTGCTCAGTACAGAGAGCTTCAGAATGGTGTTGCTTCCGCAGCAGCAAGAGGCTATGTTGACACTGTGATCAGCCCGGCTGACACAAGAAAATATGTAATCGGTGCATTTGAGATGCTGTTCACAAAGAGAGAAGATCGTCCGTCTAAGAAACATGGAACGGTCTAAGCGGGGTGACGCATATGAAAATGATCAAAAAAATAACTTCTGTATTCATGACATTTCTCGTAATGGCTGCGCTGGTGATCGGCAGCACCTCTGTGGTATTTGCCGCAGATAAGGTTGATGATACTGTTAAGTCCACACTGGTAACTACAGCAGAAGGACTGACAGATGCCATTGTCCAGCTTAAAGATGAAGAAATCGAGAATTACATGAGTTCAGGAGATGACTTTACAACAAGTGCCATGCAGTCCTGGCAGACATCCAAGGATGAACTTGGCGCAAAGAAGGACAGCAATGGTGAAACTACTGTAACTTTCAAAGATGATCAGTACACAGTTACTGTTCCTCTTAAATTTGAGAAAGCAGAAGCAAACTTTGTATATGTCTTTGACTCACAGGGAACACCGACTTCCATGACTGTAGATGTACAGTATGGTATGGGCAAGACTCTTCAGAGAGCAGGTCTTAATACTCTGATGGGTATTGGAACTGTATTCGTAATGTTGGTTGTATTAAGCCTTCTGATTTCTCTGTTCAGATTCATTCCGAATCCGGAAGCAAAGAAAGCAGCAGAAGCAAAAGCAGCCAAAGCTGCAAAAGAGGCAGAGGCAGCAGCCATTGCACAGACAGCACCTGCACAGGCAGAAGAGAACCTTGCAGATGACGGAGAGCTGGTAGCTGTTATCGCAGCAGCTATCGCAGCAGCAGAAGGAACTACAACAGACGGCTTCGTAGTTCGTTCCATCCGTAAAGTAAAAAGAAATAGAAGATAATTGTCATTTATTTAGGAGGATTTTAAAATGAAAAGCTATACAATTACAGTAAATGGTACAGCATATGAAGTAACTGTTGAAGAAACAGGAAGCGTATCCGCTCCTGCAGCAGCTCCAAAAGCAGCACCTAAGGCTGCACCTGCAGCAGCTCCGAAAGCAGCAGCTCCTGCAGCAGGCGCCGGCGCAGTGAAAGTAACTGCTTCTGTACCTGGTAAAGTTGTCAAAGTAGCAGCAAGCGTTGGACAGGCAGTAAAAGCTGGAGACAGCGTAGTTATTCTTGAATCCATGAAAATGGAAATCCCTGTAGTAGCTCCTCAGGATGGTACTATCGCAAGCATTGATGTTGCAGAAGGTGCCTCTGTAGAAAACGGAGATACTTTAGCAACAATGAACTAAGACGGGAGGTAGTCAAATGTCTTATGTAACAGAAACATTGTCCAACCTGATTCACCAGACAGCATTCTTTAATCTGACATGGGGCAATTACCTGATGATCGCAGTAGCCTGCGTATTCCTTTATCTTGCTATCAAGAAAGGATTCGAGCCGCTTCTGCTTGTTCCTATCGCATTCGGTATGCTGCTTGTAAATATCTATCCGGACATTATGGCAAACCCGGAAGATATGTCTAATGGTGTAGGTGGACTTCTTCATTATTTCTACATCCTTGATGAGTGGAGTATCTTACCATCCCTGATCTTTATGGGTGTAGGTGCCATGACAGACTTTGGTCCGCTGATTGCAAACCCGATCAGCTTCCTGATGGGTGCTGCGGCACAGCTTGGTATCTATGCAGCTTACTTCCTTGCAATCTTCCTTGGATTCAACGGAAAAGCAGCGGCAGCTATCTCCATCATTGGTGGTGCTGATGGCCCGACTTCCATTTTCCTTGCAGGTAAACTTGGACAGTCTGCACTGATGGGACCGATTGCAGTGGCAGCATATTCCTATATGTCACTGGTTCCGATCATCCAGCCGCCTATCATGAAACTCTGCACAACAGAGAAAGAACGTAAGATCAAAATGGATCAGCTTCGCCCGGTTTCCAAACTGGAGAAGATCCTGTTCCCGATCGTTATCACAATCGTTGTCTGCCTGATCCTGCCTACAACAGCTCCGCTGGTTGGTATGCTCATGCTTGGTAACCTGTTCAGAGAGTGCGGTGTTGTAAAACAGCTGACAGAAACAGCATCCAATGCCCTGATGTATATCGTAGTTATCCTTCTGGGTACATCCGTAGGTGCTTCCACAAGTGCAGAAGCATTCTTAAACGCAGATACTCTGAAGATCGTAGTTTTAGGTCTTGTTGCATTCGCAATCGGTACATTCGGCGGATGTATGCTTGGTAAACTGCTCTGCAAACTGACTCATGGAAAGATCAACCCGCTGATCGGTTCCGCAGGTGTATCCGCAGTACCTATGGCAGCCCGTGTATCCCAGAAAGTGGGTGCAGAGGCAGATCCTACAAACTTCCTTCTGATGCACGCAATGGGCCCGAACGTTGCCGGTGTTATCGGTACAGCCGTAGCAGCCGGAACATTCATGGCTATTTTCGGAGTATAACCAAATCAAGCAAGCTATCTTGCTTGTATCAGGAGGAGTGCAACTCCTTCTGATAAGCTGCGGAGCAGCTATTTGGTTATGAGCAAGTAGCGAAGCGGATTGCGAATATCCGATTAAACAGAACTATAAAGGAGATTTAATAATGGCAGAATTAGAGAAAAAACCTGTTAAAATTGTGGAAACCATTCTCCGTGATGCTCATCAGTCCCAGATCGCAACACGTATGACCACAGAACAGATGCTTCCGATCGTAGATAAACTTGATAAAGTCGGCTATCACGCAGTAGAGTGCTGGGGTGGTGCAACATTCGATGCATCCCTTCGTTTCCTGCATGAAGATCCATGGGAAAGACTCCGTAAATTACGTGACGGCTTCAAGAACACAAAACTTCAGATGCTCTTCCGTGGACAGAACATCCTTGGATATCGTCCATACGCAGATGACGTTGTAGAATACTTCGTACAGAAATCTGCTGCAAACGGAATCGACATCATCCGTATTTTTGACTGTCTCAATGACCTTCGTAACCTTCAGACAGCTGTAAGCGCTGCAAACAAAGAGAAGGCTCATGCACAGGTAGCTCTTTCCTATACATTAGGAGATGCTTACACACTGGAATACTGGACAGACATTGCAAAACGTATTGAAGATATGGGCGCTGATTCCATCTGTATCAAAGATATGGCAGGTCTTCTCCTTCCAAACAAAGCTACAGAGCTTGTTACAGCATTAAAAGAAACAGTTAAGATCCCGATCGACCTTCATACACATTACACCTCAGGTGTAGCTTCCATGACTTACTTAAAAGCAGTAGAAGCAGGTGTGGATATCATCGATACAGCAATGTCTCCATTTGCACTGGGAACATCCCAGCCTGCAACAGAGGTTATGGTTGAGACATTCAAAGATACACCATACGACACAGGATTTGATCAGAAGCTTCTCTCCGAGATCGCTGACTACTTCCGTCCGATCCGTGACGAAGCTCTTGACAGCGGACTGCTCAATCCGAAGAACCTTGGTGTTAACATCAAAACTTTACTGTACCAGGTACCGGGCGGTATGCTCTCCAACCTGACTTCCCAGTTAAAAGAACAGCACGCAGAAGACAAATTCTACGATGTTCTCGAGGAAGTTCCGCGTGTACGTAAAGACCTTGGTGAACCGCCGCTTGTTACTCCGTCTTCCCAGATCGTTGGTACACAGGCTGTATTCAACGTACTTATGGGCGAGAGATACAAAATGGTTACAAAAGAAACAAAAGATATCCTGTTAGGAAAATACGGCGCAACTGTAAAACCGTTTAATCCGGAAGTACAGAAGAAGTGCATCGGCGATGAGAAACCGATCACATGCCGTCCGGCAGACCTTCTTGACAACGAGCTTGAGAAACTTGAGAGCGAAATGGCTCAGTACAAGGAACAGGATGAGGACGTATTAACATACGCACTGTTCCCACAGGTAGCTATGGACTTCTTCAAATACCGTCAGGCTCAGAAAACAAAAGTTGACGAGAAAGCAGCTGACAAAAAGAACGGAGCATATCCTGTATAATTGATCAGTAATTAAATATGTCCAAATGAAAAAAAGGAGCTTGCGTAAGCAGGCTCCTTTGCGTTATTATGAAAGAATATGATACCCGGGAATATGATGTGCCAATGGGTATATGCTGCCAGAGGTACATATCTATATTGATCGTAGCGAAGCGAAGACGTGGAACCATGATGAAATAGACAATCTGCAGGGTAAAATAAATACAGGAGAATATTCCATGAGCAAAGTTATAATAATCGGCGGCGGAGCCGCCGGAATGATGGCAGGGGTTTTTGCAGCCCGTAACCATCATGAAGTTCATATATTAGAGAAGAACGAGAAACTGGGAAAGAAAGTCTTCATCACAGGAAAAGGCAGATGCAATGTGACAAATGCCTGCGACACAGAAGAACTCTTTCCTGCAATGATGAGCAATCCCAAGTTCCTCTACAGCAGTTTCTATTCATTTACCCCTCAGGATGTAATGGAGTTCTTTGAGAAAGCAGGTGTCCCTCTGAAGGTAGAGCGTGGAAACAGAGTATTCCCACAGTCTGACCATTCTTCGGACATCATCCGCGCTCTGGAGCGTGAGCTGAAGAAAGCAGGAGCAAAGATTCATCTTCACACTGCTGTACAGGAAATTGTAAAGAAACCTGTAACAGATTCAGCAAATACCTTGGAATCAGAAGCCGCATTAACAGAATCAGGATTTGCTGCAGGAAAAGGCAGAAAAGGAAAAAAATCACCTGACATACCGCAGGAGAAGATCACAGGAGTCATCCTTACAGACGGAACCTTCATGGAAGGCGATGCAGTCATCGTGGCAACCGGCGGATTCTCTTATCAGAGTACAGGCTCCACAGGTGACGGATACCGTTTTGCAAGAGAACTGGGACTGAAAGTCACAGACATTGCTCCTTCCCTTGTCCCATTAAAGACAAAAGAAGACTATATCCCTAAGCTTCAGGGACTTTCCCTTAAGAACACAGGCCTTACCATAAAGAATGGAAAGAAAGTACTCTACGAGGATTTCGGAGAGATGATGTTCACCCATTTCGGAGTCACAGGCCCCATGATCCTCTCCGCCAGTGCCCACATCGGTGCAAAACTGGCAAAAGCACCAAACGGCGAACTGTCCGCATATCTGGATCTGAAGCCTGCACTCACCAGAGAACAGTTGGATGCCAGGATCCTGCGTGAATTTGAAGCAGGACCAAACAAACAGTTCAAGAATGTGATTGGCGTACTTTTCCCGTCATCTCTGACTCCGGTAATGCTGGAACTGGGTGGAATCCCCGCAGAGAAGAAAATCCACGACATCTCCAGAGAAGAACGCCAGCACTTCATTGATCTTATCAAAGCCTTCCCCTTCGCAATCACAGGAATGGGTGAGTTCAAAGAAGCCATCATCACCAGAGGCGGCGTCTCTGTCAAAGAGATCAACCCCGGAACAATGGAATCAAAGAAAATCTCAGGTCTTTACTTCGCAGGCGAAGTGCTGGATCTGGATGCAGTGACAGGTGGATATAACTTACAGATTGCCTGGTCTACCGCATATCTGGCAGCGCAGGCTATACAGTAAGCTGAAACAAGCAAATGATGAGCACCTTGTAAGTGGATTATATCTATGATATGATTCGACTATACATTATCTAACGATTAATAAACATCAATCAATAATAAAACAGAGAAAATCTGTTTGAATAATAGAAACAGGAGGAACCGCGAAAATGGGATGTAACATAGCCATCGACGGACCTGCAGGAGCAGGAAAGAGCACCATCGCAAAGAAAGTAGCGAAAGAATTATCATTTATCTATGTAGATACAGGAGCCATGTACAGGGCAATGGCTTTATATCTTCTGAACCATGGCGTAAACGGAGAAAATCAGGAAGAGATCGAAGCCGTATGTTCCGGCGCTGACATCTCCATCGAATACAAAAACGGAGAACAGATTGTCATCCTCAACGGAGAGAACGTAAATGCTATGATCCGCACCGAACAGGTAGGAAACATGGCATCCAAAAGTTCTGCAAACCCGAAAGTCAGAGCTCATCTTCTGAAACTTCAGAGAACTCTGGCAGAGAAAAACGACGTAGTCATGGACGGCAGAGATATCGGCACAACCATCCTTCCAAACGCAGAAGTAAAAATCTACCTCACAGCAAGCGCAGACACCAGAGCAAAAAGAAGAGCACTGGAATATGAACAGAAGGGAGAATCCTTCGACCTGGACCAGATCCGAAAAGACATCATCGAGCGCGACGAACGCGACATGAACCGCGAAATCTCCCCTCTGAAACAGGCAGACGACGCAGTGCTCGTAGATTCCTCGGAAATGGGAATTGATGATGTTGTAAATGCGATTCTTAATGTATATAAGGAAAAAGTGCAGAAATAATTTAAGAAGGATTATTTTATGAAAGTAAAAGTAGCAGAAACAGCAGGCTTCTGCTTCGGCGTCAAACGTGCAGTGAACAAAGTCTACGAACTCATAGACACAGAACAGAAACCTATTTTCACTCTGGGCCCGATCATCCACAACGAAGGCGTGGTAGCGGATCTGGAAGCTCGTGGCGTCCATGTTATCGCAGAAGCAGACCTGGATTCCCCGGATGACACCCTGCAGAATGGAACAGTAGTCATCCGCTCTCACGGCGTAGGTAAACCCATCTACGATAAGCTGAAAGAAAAAAACATCTCCTACGTAGATGTGACCTGCCCCTTCGTCCTGAAAATCCACAGGATCGTGGAAAAAGAAAGCCTTGCAGGAAACCACATCATCATCATCGGTGACAAAGACCACCCCGAAGTACAGGGCATCTGCGGCTGGTGTCAGGGACCGTACACGGTGATTAGAAACAAAGAAGAAGCCGAAGCATTTGTACCCCAAAAAGGCAAAAAAATAAGTATTGTGTCCCAGACGACATTTAATTACAACAAATTTAAAGATTTAGTTGAAATTCTTTGCAAAAAGAGGTATGATAATAATGTTTTAAATATTCTCAATATTTTAAACACTATTTGTAATGCTACCGAAGAACGGCAGAGAGAAGCAAAAAACATAGCCGGAGAGGTAGACACTATGCTGGTCGTAGGCGGTCGGCACAGTTCCAATACTCAAAAGCTGTTTGAAATATGTAAAAAGGAATGTGGAAATACTTACTATATACAAACACCTGTAGACTTGGATTCTGAAATGTTCCAATGCAGTAGTTATGTAGGTATTACAGCAGGGGCTTCCACCCCAAACAAAATTATTGAGGAGGTTCAAGAACATGTCAGAATTAAGTTTTGAACAAATGCTGGAAGATTCCGTAAAGACTATCAGAAATGGAGAGATTGTACAGGGTACTGTCATCGATGTAAAAGAAGATGAGATTATTCTGAATATCGGTTATAAAGCAGACGGTATTATCACAAAGAACGAATACTCTAACGATGCAAGCCTTGTACTCACAGATGCTGTTCACGTTGGAGACACAATGGAAGCAAAAGTTCTCAAAGTAAACGATGGAGAAGGTCAGGTAACTCTTACTTATAAGAGACTGGCAGCAGAGAAAGGCAACAAACGTCTTGAAGAAGCATTTGAGAATCAGGAAGTATTAAAAGCTCCTGTAACTCAGGTACTTGACGGCGGACTCTGTGTAAACGTAGACGAAGCAAGAGTATTCATTCCTGCAAGCCTGGTTTCCGACACATACGAGAAAGACCTTTCCAAATATGCAGATCAGGAGATCGAATTCGTTATCACAGAATTCAACCCGAGAAGACGCCGCATCATCGGTAACCGTAAGCAGCTTCTTCTTGCTGAGAAAGCAGAGAAACAGAAAGAATTAATGGAGAGAATCCATGTTGGTGACACAGTTGAAGGAACAGTTAAGAACGTTACAGATTTCGGTGCATTCATCGATCTGGGCGGAGCTGACGGACTTCTTCACATCTCCGAAATGTCCTGGGGCAGAGTAGAGAACCCGAAGAAAGTATTCACTGTTGGCGATAAAGTCAAAGTTCTTATCAAAGAGATCAACGGAGAGAAGATCGCACTTTCCCTTAAATTCCCGGAAGCAAATCCATGGCTCACAGCAGCTGAGGACTTCGCTGTAGGAAACGTAGTTAAAGGTAAAGTTGCACGTATGACAGACTTCGGCGCATTCGTAGAGCTTGCACCTGGAGTAGATGCACTCCTTCACGTATCCCAGATTTCCAGAGAGCACGTTGCCAAACCTGCAGACGTACTGTCAATCGGACAGGAGATCGAAGCTAAGGTTGTTGACTTCAACGGCGAAGACAAGAAGATCAGCCTGAGCATGAAAGCTCTTGAGGCACCGGCTGAGGAAGCTACAGAAGAATAATCAAGAGAATACTCATAAATATTCAGAAACCGGCTTTGTATGAGGATGATCATACAGAGCCGGTTGATTGTTTTTTCAGATTACGAATGTGGTCAGCAGCTACAGGAGCATCAGAGTAATGCTGCAGACAGTCAGGAAGGAGATAGGATGTCCATAAAAGGAATTTATGATATACACTGTCATATTGTACCCGGTGTAGACGATGGAGCCACAGATATAGGAGAAACCGTAAAATTACTCCGGATGGAATATGAACAGGGCGTGCGGACGGTTATTGCAACTCCCCATTTCCGCTTTCGGATGTTTGAAACACCTGCGGAGAAAGTCAGAGAGCAGTTCAGACTGGTGGAGAAAGCGGCATCAGAGATCAGCCCGGATCTCCATGTGTATCTGGGATGTGAGTTTCACGCCAATATGGAGATGCTTCCCATGCTCAGAGAACAGAAAGTAATGACAATGGCCGGTTCACGGTATGTTCTTACAGAATTTTCCCATAACTCGGAAGAAAGCTATATGCGGGAACGTCTCGGTGCATTGCTCTCCGGAGGATATAAGCCGATCATGGCACATATAGAACGTTACGAAGCTACACGCAACAGTCTGGATTTTGTGGAAGAACTGGCAGATATGGGCGTCTATATGCAGATTAATGCAGACAGCATCACAGGAAAAGACGGATTTTTTACTAAACGGTACTGTAATAAAATCATGAAAGACGGACTCCTTCATTTCGTCGGATCAGACTGTCACAACAGTGCAAAGAGGAGCAGCAGGATTGGAGAGGCATATCGTATGGTTTCAGCGAAATTCGGGCAGGACTATGCAGATGAACTGTTTATTCATAATCCTGCAGAAATTCTGAAACAGAAACAAAAACATGAGGCTACAGATTGACTTTTTTTATTGGCTGATATACAATAAAATCGGTTTATGTCAATTTTGCTGTTTACTTTCAGAAATACATAAGACAGAATATTACCTGTGAACAGTAATGTACAAAACTATAAAGAAAAAAGGGAAAAGGAAATTATCAGATGTTAGACAATTTGAACAGTAACTTTGAGAGCAGCAAAGCACAGAGACCCGATGCAAATGATGATGAAGTCGAAATCGACTTACTGGAAATATTTTATGCGCTCAAGAAAAAAATCCTTCTGGTACTGATGGTTGCTCTTGTCGGAGGCTGTATTGCAGCAGCATATACGCAGTTTTTAATGACACCGATCTACAGCTCCACATCCAGTATCCTTGTACTTTCGAAAGAAACCACACTGACATCACTGGCGGATCTGCAGTTAGGTGCCAGCCTGACCAGTGATTATACAGTTCTGATCACAAGTACCCCTGTGATGGAACAGGTGATTTCAGATTTGGATCTGGATATGACTGCAGAACAGCTGAAAGGAAGCGTAAGTATCAATAATCCTACAGATACCCGTATCCTTGAGATTACTGTCAATAATACAGATTCTAAAATGGCAAAGAAGATCGTAGATGAGATTGCGAATGTTTCTTCATCCTATATTGGCGATAAAATGGAAGTTATTCCGCCAAAGATTATTGAAGTTGGTAAGATTGCTACTGTAAGAACTTCTCCAAGCGTAAAGAAGAATGCAGCACTCGGCTTCTTACTCGGTTTCCTTGCATGTGCGGCAATCGTGGTTGTATACGCTGTAATGGATGATACTATTAAGACAGAGGAAGATATTGAGAAATACCTGGGAGTTTCTGTTCTTGCCAAGGTTCCTGACAGAAAAGATTTTATAAATTCGAAGAACAGGAAATCAAAGAACAAGAATAAGAAGCACCATTAAACTGATGGAGGAATCTGAGCAATGAAGAAACTCAATTTAACAGATAAAAGAAATCCGGATTATTTTTACAGTGAGGCGATCAAAACTCTGCGTACCAATATTCAGCTGTCGGGTCAGAGCATAAAGACAATTCTGGTTACAAGCTGTTATCCAAACGAAGGTAAGAGTGATATAGTACTCAGTCTTGCCCAGGAGCTTGGGAGCATTGGCAAGAAGGTTCTCCTTCTGGATGCGGATATCAGGAAGACTGCATATGCCGGACGACTGGGTGTGGAAGAGGAAGTGAAAGGTCTCTCACAGCTTCTGAGCGGTCAGGTGGGATTACAGGAGGTTATTTATTCTACAAACTTTCCGAATATGGATATCATATTCGGAGGTCCAAATGCACCGAACCCGTCAGGACTTCTCAGTGAGAATATCTTTAAGGTATTCTTAAAGGAAATCAGAGAATATTATAATTATATCCTGATCGATACACCGCCTATCGGAACAGTAATTGATGCGGCAGTGATCGGAAGATGCTGCGATGGTGCAGTCTTTCTGATCGAACCGGGAAATGTCAGGTACCGGGATGCACAGAAAGCATTTAAACAGTTGGAAAGAAGCGGATGCCGTATTCTTGGAGCTGTTATGAACAAGATAGATACCAGTGATGACAAATATTATTCTTCTTATTATAAGCATTATGGAGAGTATTATCGCAGAAGTGACGAAGAAGCCCAGATTAAATAATACGGGCTGTTATCTGGCAGTAAGACAGAAACCATGATTAATGATAAAGGAGAATTTGGAAAAGTGAGCAAAATAAGGAATAAAAAAATAAAAAAGACGAATATCTTACTGGGCTTTATCTGCATTCTGCTGGCAGTTCTCCTGGGCTTTATTCTTGTGACCAGTTATAAATCGGAACAGAAGGAATCCAGACACCTGTCAGAAATTGCGGACGACCAGCAGAGTGGGATTGAAGATTACGAAGCAGTAAAAGAACGTGCAAAAGAGCTGGAGGAGATATCTTCCGAAGAAGCAGAAGATACAGAAGACATTAAATCAAAGAACACAGAAGACACAAAAGACACAGAAAAAACGGATACAGCTGACACAGAAGATGCAGATAAGACAGAAGATACAAAAGATGCGACGGCAGCTGCTTCAGGTATTGTGTGCTGGGGAGATGATCTGATCAATGGGGAAGAATCCAATACATATTCCTATATGACAGTACTTCAGAAGCTTCTGACCGATAATGGCTATAATATGACAGTGCTCAATAAAACGCTTCAGGGAGGCGGCACTCTCTCCATGATGAAGATGGCTGGTGTAAGTGATGAAACTATTCAGAGCTATATTACTAAACATCAGCAGGCTGCAAACGGTGCCCAGCTGAATGTAACAGAGACCGGAATACGTGATCTGACAGAAGAACAGACTACAAGAAATGATATGGATTGTATTCCTGTTATCTTCATGGGCTATTATGGCGGCTGGAATCATGATCCTGCAGAACTGGCAGACCAGCAGGAACAGATTTTAAATACATTTCAGAATAAAGATCAGTTTATTGTAGTAGGAACACGCCCTATGGACGGAAGCGTAACCTCTGAAGCACTGGATCAGGTGCTCAGCCAGAAATGGGGAGAACACTATATCAGTCTTGCAGATGTGACTGCACAGCCGTCTTCTACCTATGAGGCTCAGCAGGCAATGGCAGAGGCAATATTACAGAAATTGCAGGAGCTTAATTATATCAGCAAAAACTGATGAGATAACTGAAATACAGAGATTGAAGGAATGAAAATGAAAAAAACCACAAGAAAAGCCATCAGACAGCGTAAGATCTGTATGCTTTTGATTATTATCCTGATCATAGTTCTTTCCATTCTTGGCGGCGGTTATTATCTGTTAAGCCAGAAAAATGTTGCATCGTCAAAAGCCGGCGGTCAGAACAGTGACAGCCGGAATCAGACGGATTTGAACCAAAACAGTGATACCGTGGAATATAAAGGTGAGACATACAAATATAACGATCATCTCAGCAATTATTTATTCCTGGGAATTGATACAAGGGAAACTGTAGATACTTATCAGTCACAGGCAGATGCCGGGCAGGCAGATGCAATTTTCCTGGTGTCCATGGATCGTGCAACAGAAAAGATAAAAGTTCTGTTTATTCCACGAGATTCCATGACCAGGATAGAAGTATTTAATCCATATGGTCAGAGCCTTGGAGAGACAACAGATCATCTGAATATACAGTATGCCTTCGGGGACGGAAAAGAGAAAAGCTGTGAACTGATGAAAACAGCAGTTTCCGATATGCTGGATGGACTTCCGATCCAGGGGTATTGTTCCATGAACATGGATGGCATTTCAGTGATTACAGATTTCGTAGGTGGAATACAGCTCACAATCCCTGATGACAGTCTCGCAGATGTGAATCCGGAATATAAAAAAGGTGCTGTTGTGGATATTACAGGGGAAACTGCAGAACAGTTTGTAAGATATCGTGATATTGACAAAACCCAGAGTGCTCTGGTCCGTCAGGAGAGACAGAAAACCTTTCTTCAGGCACTGGTGCAGAAGGCTCAGGAAAAAGCAGGAGAGGACGCCGGATTTGTGACAGGTCTCTATGACAGTGTTAAAAGCTATACAGTTACAAATATGGGAAATGATATATTTGCCAAATTGCTGGCTGCATCACAGAATGGAATCACTGATACAGAGACAGTACCGGGTGAGGGAACACATGGGGAGAACTTTGATGAGTATCATATCGATGAAGATGCATTGTCAGATTTGATTATTTCCATGTTTTATGAGAAAATTTGATTGTATTAGTCATAGTATGATGAATACAGAATACACTGTACTGTGATAAATAATTATCACTGTTATTATTCAGAGATAGTCCGTGCAGACATTCTGTACGGTTATCTATATAAAAATTAATCCAAAAGGAGAGGTGCATTATGAAAATCGCAAAGAAATTTATGACACTTGCTTTAGCAGCTGCCCTTGGAGTAGGATGTGCTACTGTAGGTGTCGGTGCAGCGCCAAGCAACACGAGTGATCTGGCCGCGGTAGCGCCAAGTAGGACAAGCGAAACTACTGTGGATTCTGAACATTCTTCAATTTATGAAGTTGTTAAGGAACTTGAGAAAACACAGGGCTTTGCTGATCTGCAGGCAAAATATAAAGATCTGGCAGATGCTTTTAAACAAATCAATGATGGAACAATGAAGATGGAAGATTTCATAAAAGTATTGAAATCCCTTTCCGTAGATGAAGCAGACAAAGCAGACCTTGAAGATGCCATTGCTAAACTCGAAGGAAAAATGATTGTTACATTTGTCAATGAATTCAACGTACTGAAGCCAGAAGAAGCAAAGCCTAATGATGACGGAACATATGAAGTAAAGCTTAATGTTCCGAGTCTTACAGACACTATGGAAGGTATTCAGCTTTGGGTCTACAGCAAAGACGGCACAAAGAAGTTTGTAGTCATTGATCCGGTTAATATTGACAAAGAGGGCAAAACTCTTACTGTTAACTTAAACGATGGAGATTTCTTCATGGTAATCGCAGATGCGAAATAATCAATAATTCGGAATCAGAACGCAGTCGCCAGAGATGGCGGCTGTTTTTTTGTAGAAATATGTTGCATTTTTTTATTGACGTAGTTATAATAAAACACGACGTAAATCTTTTGTCTTTAAATCGTCGCTTTGCCGCGTTTGAAGATATGGATAATACATATCTTGAAGTATGAGTCTGCCTTGAAACACAGGCAGAATTGCGAAGCATACCCAGAATACGGAGGTAAGATATCCAGTGTGGTATGTGATGCAGGTGCGCACAGGCACCGAAGAAAACATCCGCTGTCAGTGTCAGCGGTTAATAAGCAGCAATGTCTTAGAACGCTGCTTTATCCCATATTACCAACAGAAGAAACGATTTCAGGGCGAATGGCATATCCAGGAAAGAATCCTCTTTCCCGGGTATGTCTTTTTAATTACCCAAGATCCGGAAAAACTGGTAAATGGACTCAGGAAAGTCATCGGACTGACGAAGCTGATCGGAACCGGCGATGAGATCGTCCCACTGGTTCAGGAAGAAATAGATTTGCTTATGAAAATAGGCACAGACAAACAGCTTGTAGAGATGTCTTCCGGCATTATCGAGAATGACAGAGTGCAGATCCTGGCAGGTCCTCTGATGGGAATGGAAGGAAATATCTGCAGGATAGACCGGCACAAAAGAATGGCATATATGGAAATAGAAATGTTTGGAAGAACAGTAGAAATGAAGGTGGGATTGGAAATTATAAGAAAAGAATAATAAAAAATGATGGCATATTTACAGGAAAACGATTCTGTAAATATGCCTTTTTGAATAAAAAAGAAGGAGAGGTTAGGAAAACGTATGTACAGGAAAAAATCAAGAGGATGGTATAAACACAAAGATTTCATATTAATTGATCTTGCGTGTTTATTTATGGCTTTAATACTGGCGTATCTGATTCGAAACGGTTCTGTCAGGAACCTGTTTACACTGGGAATTTATCGCAATGTGATGATATTTGTCATATTGGTGGATCTGTTCCTGATCATTTTGTTTGAATCTTATAAAGGAGTTCTGAGAAGAGGACGTTATCAGGAGCTGCGCTCTGTTATCCGGCAGATGATCCTGATCGAACTGGCAAGTGGTCTGTACCTGTTTACTGTCAGTGGCGGACATACCTTTTCAAGAATAATCCTTTATCTTATGGGAATTTTCTATGTGCTTTTATCCTATTGTACAAGAATAATATGGAAAAAACATCTGCTGCATAAAATGGCAGAAGGTGGAGAGCATTCTCTCTACATTGTAACCAATTATGACCTTGCATCAAAAGTAATCCAAAATGTAAAAGAACACAATTATAACCGTTACAACATCAATGGTCTGATACTCATTGATAAAGATATGACAGGGAAAGAAATTGCAGGAGTCCAGGTAGTAGCAGACTTAAATAACGCACCATCCTTTATCTGTCAGCAGTGGGTAGATGAGGTCTTTGTAAATGTAGATGAAACATATCCATACCCTCAGGAACTGATAGAAGAGTTGCTGGAAATGGGAATGCCGGTCCATGTAAACCTGGCAAAAGTCAGAAGTACTCCCGGACAGAAACAATTTGTGGAGGCAATTGGCGGATATACAGTTCTGACAACCACCATGAACTATGCCACAGACAGACAGGCACTTGCCAAAAGAGTATTGGATATTCTGGGGGGACTGGTAGGCTGCTTCCTGACAGGAATCATTTTTATTTTCATAGCACCGGCTATCTACATCAGTTCTCCGGGTCCGATTTTCTTCTCACAGACAAGGATTGGAAAAAACGGAAAGCCATTTAAGATGTACAAATTCCGGAGTATGTATATGGATGCAGAAGAACGGAAAGCAGAATTGATGGCTCAGAACAAAATGAGTGATGGACGTATGTTCAAACTCGATTTCGATCCCCGAGTAATCGGAAATAAGATTTTGCCGGACGGAACCAGAAAAACCGGAATCGGCGAATTTATCAGGAAAACATCCCTTGATGAATTTCCACAGTTCTGGAATGTGCTAAATGGGAGCATGAGCCTTGTAGGAACTCGTCCGATCCTTCAGGACGAACTGCGTCAATATGAATTACATCACAGGGCTCGAATCGCTATTAAACCGGGAATCACTGGTATGTGGCAGGTAAGCGGACGAAGTGACATCACTGACTTCGAAGAAGTTGTGAGACTGGATACAGAATATATCAGTAACTGGAATTTTGGCTTGGATATTAAAATACTGTTTAAAACAGTAATTATGGTTCTGAAGAGGGAAGGATCGGTATGAAGAAAATTCGGCAAAGTCCGCACATGGAATGCAAAGGAGCATGAAGTGGAGCGAATTTTGTTGTTATTATGGATGGGTTTACCTATAGAATATGGATTGAAAGATGTGTACAGTTTTAACAAAGCGAGCTGGCGAACAGGTTATGACAATAAGGGTCAGCACTTTGAAAAATGGAGAAGTGCGACTGCGAGTTATGACAATAAGACTTAACACTTTGTTGGTGAGCTGGTATGAAGGTGTTTACCATAAAGTTTCAGTTGAAGCGAAATGAGTGAGTAGCCAATGACAGGTCCACATGAAAGATTCAGTGGTGGTCTAAACAAGACACAATTATTAAAAAGCAACATCCAAAAGGATGTGTACATGGCTACATATCTTGCTACACTTGATGTTACGCAATGTCTATCCTCTGAAATTAGTGGCTTAAAATGACAGGAAAAATCATGTCCACAGGGGTGGAACCCACCCCAGAAACTGTAAAAATCAGCATTTTGGATAGACATACTGCTCACGGTGATAACATCATTTTAACACGAAATGAGGAAGTCAGACGCGGGGGAAAAAGGTGATTTTCTGCATTTTGGATAGAGGGGTGCAGAGAGTGATAAAGGTAGTTATGGCTGAAAATGTAGTGAAATCAAGGGTTTTGCGGTAGATGGGTACGGAGAAGTGGCGAAGGTATTTTGCTGTGGTCTGTATCCAAATCGCTTCATTGTTGAGAATAAAAAAGAAAATAGTACATGGGTCTATCCTATGAAGATTAGTTAAATGAGATTCATTTCGCTGCATAGCGGTTTAAATAAAATCTATTCACAAAAGAAAGGCTTTGAGAATGAGTTCAATTGGAGTATTAGGTGCAGGCACATGGGGAATGGCATTAGCCAGAATGCTTTCAAATAGCGGGCAGGATGTTACTGTGTGGTCGGCAATAAAAAAGGAAATAGATGATTTGTCTTCAACAAGGTGTCATCCAAACTTACCAGATATGATTATCCCAGACACTATAGTATTCACGAAATCAATTGAAGAAGTATGTGTACAAAAGGATATTATTTTGTTCGCAGTTCCTTCTGTTTTTGTTCGTAGTACAGCAGAAAAAGCACGTCAATATATCCCAGATGGTCAGATTGTAGTTGATGTTGCGAAGGGAATAGAAGCTGACACACTTTACACGATGTCGGAAGTAATTCGAGATGAAATACAGAAAGATGGATTACACCCTAATGCGAAGATTGTTGCTTTGTCGGGACCCACTCATGCAGAAGAAGTTGCCTGCGACATGCCAACTACAATCGTTTCTGCTTGTACTGATTTGGACGTGGCAGAGAAAGTACAGGATGTTTTTATGAACACCTGTATGCGTGTTTATACCAATGTGGATGTACACGGTGTTGAATTGTGTGGTGCATTGAAAAATATCATCGCATTGGCAGCCGGTATTTCTAAGGGATTAGGTTATGGCGATAATGCTAAGGCGGCACTCATTACAAGAGGTATGGCAGAAATATCTCGATTAGGAGTTGCCATGGGGTGCATGGAACAGACATTTAATGGTCTTGCAGGTATTGGCGATTTGATTGTGACCGCAACTAGTGAACACAGTAGAAATAATCGAGCTGGACAGTTGATTGGAAATGGTTGTTCACCTTCGGATGCAATCAAACGAGTTGGCATGGTTGTTGAAGGCGTTAATGCACTTCCAGCAGTTATGCAACTAATGCAGCGATATGACATTGATATGCCGATTGTTACTGCGGTTAATGCTGTTGTCAATGAAGGGGCAGATCCGAAAGAAATAGTGACCCGCCTCATGAGCAGAGATAAAAAGAGTGAGTTGCCAAAGTCCATTTTGGACATCAATTTTGAAAGTACAATATTAAAAAATAGAAGGAGTTCAACTGGAATGAGAAGCAGAAAAAATGTTATTTCACATATGAAGAGAGAAAAGCATTGCTGGAGTCTGTTCGTTATGTCAATCTTGTTATTCCTGAAGAAAATTGGGAACAGAAGAGAACAGATGTGCATGAATATCATGTAGATACTTTTGTAATGGGCGATGACTGGAAAGGTAAATTTGACTTCTTAAAAGATGAAGGCGTGGAAGTTGTTTATCTGCCAAGAACACCTGAAATCAGTACGACACAGATTAAGAATGATCTGAATAAGAAGTAAATTAAACTGGAAAAGCAGGGAGGAGTCCACTGAGTATGAATATAGGAACCTTTGCCCCAAATTATAATCGCATAGTGGATAAGACCCAGATCCCCACATGCAACATCATGGGTGTAAATATTGCGGCCATCAATATGGAGTGGTTGCTGGATTTTACAGATAAGAATATTAAAGATTTGTCCGGTGATTATATGTGTGTTTCAAACGTACATACCACTGTTACAGCTTCTGGTGATGCGGATTACTGTGCTGTCCAGAACGGCGGTATCATGGCTATTCCAGATGGTGGTCCTCTGTCTTCGGTTGGTCGGAAACGCGGATGCACGAATATGGAAAGGACCACGGGTCCGAGCTATATGGGAGAAATTTTGAAAATTTCTGCTGAAAAGGGATATCGGCATTATTTTTATGGTTCTACAGAGGAAACTTTGGAGAAATTGTATCAAGAACTGACCGCCAGTTATCCCGGCATTCAGATTGCCGGAATGTACAGCCCACCATTCAGACCGACAACTCCGGAAGAAGATGCTGCTGTGGTGAAACGCATCAATGAAACAAAACCGGATTTCGTTTGGGTTGGTCTTGGCGCTCCGAAGCAGGAAAAGTGGATGGCAGCACATCAGGGTGTGATTGATGGTTTTATGGTCGGTGTGGGTGCTGGTTTTGACTATTTTGCTGGAAATATTGAGAGAGCCCCGGAGTGGATGCAGAAGTGCAATCTGGAATGGGTGTATAGATTGATGCAGGATCCGAAGAGACTGTTCAAAAGATACTTGGTGACGAACACGAAGTTCATTTGGAATGCTGTGATAAGGGGAAAATAATGGTTCAAAAATTTCAAGACAAAGATTTTTATAATAATGGATTTGACTTGATACGCTATTGGGCTGCTATTAGCGTAATGCTCGGGCACTTTGCATGGAGGGCACAGGCCTTTACAAATACGCCAATAAAGGCGATGGATACAATGGTATCTATCATGCACTTTTTCCCGGGAGTCGTATTGCTTTTTGCAATTAGCGGATTTCTTGTTACAGCTTCTCTGGAGCGTTCTAAGTCAAAAAAGGAATATATGCTCAAACGAGTTGTACGTCTATACCCGGAACTGTGGGTATGTACTATTGTGAATCTTATTATGCTATGTATCGTAGTGCCGAATTTGCTGGATAAAAGTATTATTGTTTGGCTTGGAACGCAGGTTTTCGGTGTTGCCAACACCCCTAGCTGCCTATCAAATTTCGCAACAGGCAGTGTAAATGGTTCCCTTTGGACAATCTTCACGGAAATTCAACTTTACATTGTCATTTGCTTTTTCAATGGGTTTTTGAAGAAGATGAACAATGTGCAGTGGGGAATTGCGCTGACAGTAAGTGTTGCAGTCAATGTGGGCTGTGACTATGCCGCAAAATACTTCGGCGGGGCGATTGCCAAGATGATTGAACGGGCATTTGTGCCGTATTTCATTTGGTTCCTATTGGGATGCTTTATCTACCATAAGCGTGATGTACTTATTCCAGTTCTAAAAAAACTGACACTGCCGTTACTGGCTGTATATACAGTTCTGCGACTCTTAAACTGGAATCTTCCGGGATACTATGCGGGAATTATGGTTGGAATTCTAGCACCGCTAATTGCTATTGGGGGGGGGGTACTGCTTACCTGCGATTCGTATCAAATGCGACCTCACCTACGGAATTTTCCTCTATCACTGGGTTGTGCTGAATGTAATTGTGCATTATGACTTGATTAACCTGTGGGACTGGGGTTGGTGCTTGTTACTGCTTGTTACAGTAACATTTGCTCTTGCATGGCTTTCCTGGCGTTTTGTAGGAAGGGCATCAGGAAAACTGATTAAACGAATTTTAAATAAAATGAACTGAGAGGAAATATGAATGCAAAAGAAAACTAAGGTTTGCATGATTGTACAGAATAAAATGGTCAAGGGTGGTATTGCTGCTGTAGTAAGCGGATATTATGGCTCTAAGTTGGAACAGGACTATGACATGATATATGTCGAGTCCTACAAAGATGGTGGAAAACTGACAAAGTTATTCAAGGGTATCTGCGGATATTTCCACTTTGCTAAAGTATTGTTGGTAGACAGTCCTGATATTGTACATATGCATTCTTCCTTTGGTCCTTCTTTTTATCGTTCACTTCCCTTTATCTATATGTCATCTTGGGCAAAGAAACCGATGATTAATCATATTCACGGTTCGGAGTTTGATAAGCTTTACACCAACGCATCTGAGCGAAAAAAGAAGCTGGTTCGGAAGGCGTGGAGTAAATGTGCCAGATTTATTGTTTTGTCAGAAAGTTGGAAAGAGCGATTTTCAGAAGTTATTCCAACCGAGAAAATGACGGTTATTGAAAATTACAGTATCGTAAAAGATGGAATTGACAGAAGTCTGTGCCACAATCAGGTGTTGTTTTTAGGAGCAATTAACCAGATGAAGGGCTGTTATGATATGGTCGATGTGACCAAGCGTGTAGCTGAAGTTGTACCGGATGTAAAAATGGTAGTCGCAGGTGCAGGTGAAATCGAGCAGGTAACGTCTAAAGCGACAGCAGAAGGTGTTGCTGGGCATTTTGTTTTCCCAGGCTGGGTTCGTGGAGAACAGAAAGAAAAACTACTGAAAGAGAGCGATATTTTCTTCCTGCCATCCTATACGGAAGGCATGCCCATGTAGGTGCTGGATGCAATGGGATATGGTTTACCGATTGTTTCTACCAATGTTGGGGGGATTCCGAGAATTGTGCATGAGGGCGAAAATGGCTTCCTGCGTGAGCCAGGAGATATGACTGGTTTTACGGAGAAGATTATTCAAATTCTGACGGATGATAGTATGAGACAAAATATGGGTGAGCAGAGTCTGAAAATTGTTAAAGAAAGATATTCGCTGGAGAAGCATATTGAGGAAATTGAGAAAGTGTATGAAGGAGTAATTTGCAAATGAAAATTGGAATAATTACATTCTGCGAAGCTGTGAATTATGGTGCTTTTTTACAGGCGTTTTCATTAGGTGAATTTTTGAAAGAAAACGATCAGGATGTGGAATATATTACTACAAGATCTTTGAAGTCATTTTATTGGAATATTCACAATTTATATGCGTATCATCTGGACCGAATTGCTTTCAGAAATGAGTTCAGACATAAATGGAATAAAGCACAGAAGAAATTAAAAAAGACGAAGAAAAAGAGCGGGTACGATCTTGTCATCATTGGAAGTGATGAGATGTGGCAGTTAAATGGAAAGACGGTAAAACCATTACCAGAATATTGGGGCGTGGGTATCGACAGCAAAAAGATTATCACTTATGCGGTTTGTTCTAACGGGACATCTTCAGAGCAGGCACGAGGATATCAGTTTGTAATGGATGGCATTCGTAAATTGGATAGTATTTCTGTTCGTGATACACGAACTCAGAGCGCCTATCAAGCATTAACAGATAAAGAAATCGGTGTGCATGTAGACCCTACATTTTTAATCGATCTAAGAAAGTATGCTGTTAAGCCCAAATTGGACAAGTATCTTTTAGTCTATACATATTCTTTTGATGCGGACAAAATTAAACGAACAAAAGAGTTTGCAAAGCAGAAAGGCTTAAAGATTGTAGCGGTTGGAAATAAGTTTGATTGGTGCGATTTTAGCCTTCCAGCATCACCTTTTGAAGTTTTAGGGCTTTTTATGAACGCAGAATATGTGGTGACGGATACATTTCATGGAACTGCATTGTCGATTCATTTTCATAGGCAATTCTGTACATTTGCAGATGGAAAAGAAAAAATACTTGAGCTCATTAAAGAATTTCATTTAGAACACAGAAATGCTTGTAGGTATGGAACACTGAGTGAAATGGAGCAGGTTCCAGTGGATTATGAAAAAGTTTCAGAAGAATTAAAAGAAAAAAGAGATAAATCTCAGCAGTACTTAAGAGGATTTATTTCTTAAGGAGGTTAGTAATGAAGCGGGTTCTTGTATATGGAATGACTGATAATCTGGGCGGTATGGAAACTTTTATGCTGAGTTATATACGAGGGATGCAGGATAACGATATTGTGTTTGACTTTATTGCCCCGTATGAAAAAATTGCAATTGAACAAGAAGTAATTGCCCTTGGGGGAAAAGTATACCATCTTCCGAGCAGAAAAAAATCATTTTTTGAATACCATCGCAGATTCAAAGAGTATATGCAGGAACATGCTAATGAGTATGACGCCGTATGGCTGAATGACTGTATGTTCTGTAATTTAGATTTGTTAAAGTTCGCAAAGAAATTTGGTATTAAAACAAGAATTATACATGCTCATAACTCTGAAGCAATGGGAAGTAAATCACAGCTGATTCGTCATACGATAAATAAAAATTTTGTGGTGAAATATGCAACTGATTTTTGGGCTTGCTCTGATTTGGCGGCTGAATGGAGCTATCCCAATTCTGTGAAAGAGAATAAAAACTACAAAGTGATTCCAAACGCAATCAATACGATAAATTACCGCTTTCGGGAAGAGGTACGCTGTAAGATGAGAAAAGATTTGGGCTTGGAAGATAACTTTGTTATAGGAAATGTCGGTAGGTTACACTTTCAGAAGAATCAGGACTTCATGATAGAAATTTTTCGTGAATTAATTAAGAAAATACCAAATGCAGTCTTATTGTTGATTGGCAGCGGAGAAGATGAGAAGAGATTAAAAGAAAAGGTAAGAACATACGGTTTAGAAGATAATATACATTTTTTTGGATTAAGAAAAGATGTACCGGATTTGCTTCAGGCTATGGATGTGTTTTTAATGCCATCCCGATTTGAAGGATTAGGAATTGTTGCGATTGAAGCACAGACGGCTGGATTGCCTTGTATTATGTCTGATGTAATTCCACATGAAACAAAAGTGACGGAAAATGCAGTTTATTTGAGCTTAGGGACATCTGCAGAACAGTGGTCAAAACAAATAGAAAAGTTTTACGACTTCAAAAGAAAAGATGAGTGCACAAGCGTTATTGAACATGGATTTGATATCAAAGTAGCTTCTCAGAAACTTTTTGCGTGGTTTGAAAGTATTTAGATTTGTAGTATAGACACATAAAGGGGAACATCATGAAGGCTTATGTTGCAAAACATACAACAGATGATATTAGGATGAAATCGAGATCCGGCGGTGCTTTTTTTGCAATAGCACAGCGATTTATGGATGAATACGATGGTGTAGTGTATGGGTGCTATTTTGAAATCGGTGAAAAAGCAGCTAAACATATTAGAATAGATAATTCGGCGGATCTGCCTAAATTGCAGGGGTCTAAATATGTACAAAGTGACAGTTCAGAGGGAATGAAACAAGCACTGATAGATTTACATAATGGTAAAAAAGTGCTGTTTTCAGGAACAGCTTGTCAAGTTGCAGGAATAATTAGTGCGTGCCCTAAGGTTGAAAAGAATAATCTTTTTACGCTGGATATAGTATGTCGGGGAATTCCGAGCCCTGGTGTATGCACCGCATGGCTTAATAAGAAAATGGAAAGTATTGATGAAGAGTTGGTTCAATTCGATTTTCGGAATAAATCTAAATTCGGATGGGCGGCAGCTAAGGAAACAATTTACACAAACTCCAAACAGTATGATAGTGATGAATATGCAAAATTATTTTATGGACATAACATGATACGACCTAGCTGTTACAAGTGCTTGTATAGAGGGCTGAATCGTGTATCAGATATAACATTGGGAGACGCTTGGGGAGTAGGAGAAGCAGATTTCTTTGATGAAAAAGGCATATCACTGGTTTTGGTTAATTCCAATCGCGGAGAAAAAATGATGGAAGATGTAGACTTGTATGTAAGAAAAGTAGATATTCAAAATTATATGCAGCCTGCACTTACAGAATCGTTTAAGGAACCTGCGGATAGAAACGCATTTTGGAGAAAATATCATTCGTCTGACATTCTAGATGTAATGTTATTTGAAAATGGAACTGGCCTGTTCAAGGTTAAACGATATGTGAGAAAAGCAGCATATCAATTATTTAGAAGATTGGGAAAAAACGATGAAAATTTATCAAAATAAGGCTGGAGTGTATTTACCAGATGAGTGCCAACCAGTATCAAATAAGTGGCAGAAATATAGACCACACGAATCGGTGCGCTATGTTTTTGTGAAAGATTCTGAAAATGAGAAAAAGCTACCGGAACTATACGCAAAGCGTGAAGAATGTTGTGGATGCGGTGCATGTTATGCGGTGTGTCCCTTGAGTGGAGATGACAGACCAATTCGAGCAAAACGGAATATAGAAGGAAATCTTAACGGTGAAGATGGTTATAATTTTAGCTGCCAAATAGGAAAAAATCTTGTGAAGGATTATATTCATACCGGCGCAATAACTCTCTTGCCTGACGAAGAGGGATTTTTATACCCCGTTGTTGATGCCGAAATTTGTATAAGATGTTACAAATGTATCAATGCGTGTCCAAACCATTGATTGTGTAACGGAATGTGAGGAACACAGCATAATGAAGAAGAGAGTTTTTATTTTAAGTAACAGCAAATTGCCACATGGGGATGCTAATTCTAATTATATTTTATATATGAGCAAAGCCTTAGCTTATGCCGGATGGGATGTAATTGCAATCGGAAGCCATAATGGTGAAGATAGAACCGAAGTACAAGTTGACGAAAATTTAATTTGTGTTAATATTCCGTTTCAGAAGAAAAAGATGCCAATGAAAATCAAGGGAACGCTGTTATTTGGAAATCTAATACATCGTGAGTTGAGCAAATGGAATATTAATTCAGATGATTATTTCATCTTGTATGGCGGATATATTAGTTTGTTTTCACAAATAGCAAAAAAATATCAATGCATTCCTAAAAAACATATAATTACATGCGTAGTAGAATGGCCGATGGCAAGCCAGTATAAGTTTGGCAAGCTAGATCCTGTGTATCTATTATGGCATAGGATATTTTATAAATGGATGCCATATTGGGGAAAAGTGATTGTAATTAGCAAAAATCTTCAAAGGCATTTTGATGCTTTGAGTTGTAGTACTTTTTATTTACCGCCTTTAATCGATTCGGAAGAATCCGGCTTGGGTGAAGTTTGTGAAAATGGTAACCCAGTTAAATTTATCTATGCTGGTGCGTTTTCTAAGAAAGATGCACTTGATAGCATGTTAATTGCCTTGGATTTACTTTCCGGTGAAGAATTGGAGAAGTTCCAATTTCACATAACAAATAATAAACCTGAGCAGATCAAAGAATATCTGGGAAAATACGGATACATATTAGATAAATTTAAAAATATTCTTCATATTCACGGATGGCTCGAATACGAAGAATTGATGAGCTTATATTCTACTGCAGACTATTTGTTGTTAGCAAGACCGAATAATCAATATACGATATCAAATTTTCCGAGTAAGGTTCCTGAAATGATGAATTATGGAATCGTACCGGTTTGTACCAGAGTAGGTGATTATACGGAAGACTTTTTGACAGACAATGTTGACAGCATCATTTTTGATGGTTGCGAACCAGAAGATTGTGCAAATGCAATAAGAAGAGCTATATCAAAGTCTTTTGAAGAAAGACAACAATTAAAAAATAACTCCAAAGAAAATTCGAAAACAATGTTTGATTATAGAAGTTGGAGTAACAGATTGAATAAGTTTCTTGAAGTGTGAATGTCAGAAATAAAGAGGGAGTAACGCATGATCAGTGTAATAACACCTACATATAATTCAGAAGAATATTTAGAAGAGTGTATTAAAGGTATGATGTCTCAAACTTATCGAGATTTTGAACACATTATTGTAGACGGCGGATCTAAAGATGGGACGCTTGAAATTATAAAGAAATATGAAGGAAAATATCCGATGCGCTGGATAAGTGAGAAGGATAATGGTATGTATGATGCTATTTCAAAAGGATTCAAAATGGCAAAAGGAGATGTCTTTTGTTGGATTAATTCCGATGATATGTATATGCCTTGGACGCTTGCTACCATCAATAAGGTAATCAATAAAGAGGTCAACGGACATAAAGTTCAGTGGTGTGTAGGACTTGGTTCACGGTATACTGAGGATGGAATTAATTATGTCGTTGGTAAAGGCATTCAGGTGTTTCCACATCAATTTATTCGTAAAGGCTGGCACAATGGACCTAAATTGGGATGTCTGCAACAAGAATCAAGTTTTTGGAGTAGAGCATTGTATGAATCTGTTGGTGGTATTGATACCCATTTTAAACTCGCTGGTGATTTTGATTTGTGGAAGCGTTTTGCGGAAAAGGAGCGATTGTATAGCATCAATTCCGTTGTTTCTGGTTTTAGAATTCACGAAGGACAGAAGTCAGGCGATAGGTTGGCATACCTAAATGAAGAAGGCGGCATGAAATCTTACGAAAGAGTGCTGGCGAAACTGAAGATTTATAAGATTATTGATAGGATTGTTTCAGTCAGGAGTAAAGATTTGGCGATTCATGTAGAGGAGTTGTAATCAATTAAATATATCCTGATTGGCGTTTTAAGGGGGAGTAAAGTGAAAATCACGATTGGTGAAAACAAGGTGATATGTAATACTAATATCAATACTATTTTGCAGTATTTCTTGATATATTTACTGATAATATCACACGGCGCAAAAATCTATTCGTTAAATGAATGGACATTTACATACATGAGTTTAATTATCGGTGTTGTGTACATTCTGATGAATAGAAATAAATTTCAAAATAAATATATTGTCCATATGCTGCTTATTGCTGTTTTAATGTTTGTATTAGTATTTGTTCACAGTCAGCCATATTTTGTCACTGCTGCAATCAAGGTTATAGAACCACTCATCCTTTTATTTACTGCATTTAATATCGATAAAGAGCATTTTTTTAATAGAGTTGTGAAGGCTATTCTCTTCTTTGCAGTAATAAGCTTAGGATTCTATCTTGTTCAGATTTTTGATGCCAGTAAATTAAAACAATATTTGGTACAAGTTCCTGGTTGGGAACTGAGTGACTTTTATGGTACGCTTTTTTATACCTATCGTGGAGTGTATGCCGGTTTCAGAAATAATGGGATTTTTACAGAACCAGGTTTATATCAAATGGTACTTAATGCGGCGCTGATGATTGAACTTTACTTTCCGGAATATCTTGAGATGCCCAAGAAACATTATACAATAAGCATATTGCTTCTCATCATTACCATCTTAACAACTGGTAGTACGACTGGATATATGTCTTTGGGGATTATTATTGTTGGATTTCTTGTCAAGCGTAATACTGATATACTAAATCGGCGAGCACGAAGATATGTTATTGGCATTATAGTTGTTGTTCTGATTTTCTTAATTATTAACAACAGTATGCGTGGTACAGATAGTATTTTGAATATTTTTGTGTTTTCAAAATTTAATGAGATGCAAAGTTTTGAAAATGCATCAGGGAATGCTAGATTATCGATGATGAATGTATGTGGTGAGATAATCAAAAATAATCCTTTGGCGTTGTTCTTAGGCTCAGGATTTACTGCATTAACCAATGCTATTGTAACTAGTGGGGTTTATGCGACAGGTGCGTTTATTGTAAGTTTTGCAACAGTAGCAGGAATCCCTGTGGCAATATTTGTTTATTACCCGTATATTCTAAAGCCAATTCTCAAAAAGAAGAATATTATATTAGGATTAGTATTTGCACTGGTGTGGCTGAATACAAGTTTAGCACAATCAAGATATATTTATCCGTTTTTAATTCTGTTACCTTATTTATTGGATGGAGCCAATAGAAAAAGGAACGCAATAGAAGTGGAGAGGTAGACGCATATTATGTATGAAATATTTGAAAATGCAAGAGACAATCAAGAAATATTTGAAGCTTATTCAAATTTACAAAATTATAAGGTTTTGAATTTTGACAGGCAGGGGGAGTACTGTTACATATTTTTTACTTCCCATGGTTTGTTTTTTCCAACAACAATTTCAGAATTTAAAAAAGAAGTTGTTGAAAAAGATAAATTTGAATGGATGAATATTGGAAGCGAACAAAAACTTCAAGAAAAAGCTGCAAAGCAGATTTTTGTTAGGGATATTTATAAAAATTTCTGTATTGAAGGGATTAACGCGGAATTTAACAGCCATTATAAGGTCGCTGAAAAACTGAAAATGTTAACTCAAGGATATAAAGTAGTTACAGTTGGATCTTCGGCAGGTGGATTCATGGCAATACTATTTGGATGTTTATTGAATGCAGAAGCAATTTATGCTTTTTCCCCACAGATATCGCTGGAAATCTATAACAAATATCATCCAATTAGATATTTCGATAAATATCGTGTTGAGCAGCAGTATATGGATTTGAAACAGTTGATAAATGAATACAAGGGTACATTGTATTTCTTCTATGCGAATGCCTGTGACGAAGATATTGCACAATATGAGCATATTGCAGATCTGGAGAATGTAAGATTCTTTTCAATTAATGGGAAAGTGCATGGAGCACCTTTGTATGGTATTTCTATTAGAGAAGTACTATGTATGTCGTACTGTGAGCTGGATAATCTTTTCAAAAAATACAATAAAAGAAAAATTAGCCCAGAAAGATTCATGTTTGCAACCAATAGTCCTATGGAAAGTATACCCTATATTTGCGGTCGAATGGTAAAAAAGACTATTCGGAAAATAAAAAAAACCGGAGGACGATAGCAATCTTATGAACAAAATATTTACAAAATATAGTAGTATGTCTGCACCAGTAAAGGCATCGCTTTGGTTTGTTTTTGCAGTGTTGTTCAGCGTACTTTGATAGACGTAAACCTTGTTGTACGACATCCGTTTGGAATCGATATATTGGAAATTGATAGTATGAGAGTTCAGACGGTGGGGGGATTGGGATATGTGGTAGATGGTTCAAATATAAATACTACGTTTACTATGATGTTATATTACGGAGTGCTTCCGGGACTTTTATATTTATTATTGCAGATAAAAGCGTGTTTTAAGATGACGGATAATCGTTGTATTTCTGCTGTGATTCTTATTATTACATTAATCATTATAAATACTGAACCCCATTATATGACATTATTGTTTACCACATTTTTCATGTATTTTGCACGAAAGATTGAAAACAAAAAAGCTTATGAAATACAATTTGAAGGATAGAAAAAATATGATTGATCAGCTGAAGGAAATAATTACAAACAATAAAAAATTATTTGAAAATATTATCGGGGCATTTGTGGTTAAAGGAGGATCTTTAATTGTTTCTGTCGTGCTTCTTCCATTGTATCTTAGATTCTTTGGAGACCAAACTGTTCTGGGAATTTGGTATACAATTCTTTCTATATTAAATTGGGTGGTGCTCTTTGATCTAGGTTTAGGGCAAGGTTTAAGAAATCAGCTTCCTGCTTTTATTGAAAAAAATGATCAAAAAGGTATAAGGGATAGTATTTCAACGACATATATTCTTATGTCAATCATTGCTATCGTGATTGGAATAGCAGGCTATGCCTGTATTCCTTTAGCAGATTGGAACAGTATTTTCAATGTCTCTTCATCATTGGTTGAAAATTTCATTTTAGTCAAATGTGTTCGAATTGTTTTTATTGGGATAATGTTGCAGATTGTTTTGAAAATTATTACATCTATCCTGTATGCATATCAACGTTCTGCAATAGTTAATGCTTTAGCCCTGTTCACGAATATTCTAATTCTGCTTTTCCTTTTGGTTTTGCCATCGAAAAGTATTTCTGAAAACCTTCTTATGATGTCTTGGGTTAACGTATTGGCGGCTAACGTTCCCTACATAATATGTAGCATTGTAGTATTTTCAACCATGTTAAAAGGTAAGGTTCCTAGTTTCAAATGTTTCAATAAAAATTACATCAAGCAAATTTGTAACGTGGGAATAGCACTTCTTTGGCTTCAGATCGTTTTTATGGTTGTTTCTTCGGCAAATGAATTTTTGATTTCAAATTTTACTGCACCAGAATATGTTGTTGAATATCAGGCGTATTTCAAGATATTTAAAACCGCCGCAATGATAATTTCACTTGCATTAACTCCTGTTTGGTCAGCAGTAACGAAAGCACAAGCCCAAAAGAATTATGTCTGGATATTGAAAATATACCGTATATTTTTAATTTTAACATTGGCATGCTTTGTCGCGGAACTTCTGATTGTCCCTTTTTTGGGTGTAGTATTTGATATTTGGCTTGGTACAGGGGTAATTCGTGCAAACTTAGTATACGGGTTAGTATTTGTATGTTCAAGTGTCGTTTTTGTTGCACATAATGTGAATACTACGATAGGCAACGGTATGTCATATTTTAAGTTACAAATGATTTGGATGACGTTCGCTGGAATTATTTTTATACCGTTGGCCTATATTTTGGTTCAGATTACTAGAAGTTGGATAGCCGTTGTTCTTGCTAATGTGCTAGCTATGTTGCCATACGAAGTTTTGGCACCTATATTCACTATAAAGAAATTGAAGAATAAAATTGAGGAATAGCAAAGATGAACTTGGATAAGAAACAGAGAAATTTATATTTGGACATTATGAAAGGCATTTCAATTTTTCTAGTACTTCTCGGACATTCCATTCAATATGGAAGTAAGATTTCTTATGTGGGAAGTAGGATGTTTTTTAATGATCCGGTTTTTAAGCTGATTTACAGTTTTCATATGCCTCTGTTCGCATTGTTGAGTGGATATTTGTTCTTCTATACAATAGAAGCGTACTCCGAAAGAGCTGGTTATAAACCGTGTGAAAACGCTTGTACTTCCTATTATCTGCTGGGGAACAATCGATTTTGCAGTCAGAATATTAACGGGGCAATTGAACGGGTCAGGAATCATCTGGTGGGTTAAGCGTTATGTGATTACTTTGTTTGGAACGCTTTGGTTTTTGTGGGCGATATTGCTATGCTCTGCTATAGTAGCCGGAATCCATTATCTATTTAGGGACAATAAGGCTGTAATGTTGCTTTTGATGATTGCCTTCTTTATTACTCCGGATAAATTCAATTTAGGGTATATGAAATTTTTGTATCCATTTTTTGTTGCTGGTTATATGTGGAATTTACATGGTGTAAGAGTCAGAAATAAAATTCAGAAGGTTGTATTGATAGTATCAGGCTTTGTGCTTTTAATCTTGTTGCACTTTATGCAGACGGGCACTTATATTTATATTTCTGGATTTGCAATATTAGGAAAAGAAAATCCATGGATACAAATGTATTACGATTTATACCGATGGACTATCGGCTTTGCTGGATCGGTATTTGTGCTTTCAGGAATTAATTTATTAATGAATGTGACAGTGAATAAATTCAAAACCGCCAAATATCTAGGGGTGGTGGGAACGCTCTCTATGGGAATTTATGCAGTACAGGGATATGTTTTTCAATATGTCATAATACCAGTCTTTGCAATAGTAGGAGTAGATGTTCCTTTTATATTGGTAATTGTTGAGGCGCTGTTGATTTTGGGCATTTGCTGTGGAATAACGCTTTTTTTAAAAAAGATAAAACCATTAAGCATTTGCTTATTAGGTGGAAGATAGAATACTTTATAGAAGAATTTGCATATATGATCTTTAAGCATGTTTGTTCACATTCTTGTAACGGATATACCCCCCGTTTGAGGCATGTTATGCAGATACAAATAAATTCTTTAGGTTAGAATCGATGATGGGGTAAACGAAAAAGCAGTTTTGACATTCCAGTGAACTGCCCTTTCGTTTATGCACATAGAAGGCAATGCCATTAAGCTAGGGTCCATAGAAAGGGTCAGGTACCGGAAATTTTTCATAAAGAAAGTCTAAAAGTTTTATAAACACGCCGCACAACCTGTGCGGTAGTCATCCAAGTCAACAGCCTCTGCGTGGCGGATGATAGACAGCTATAAATAGCTGACCGATAGTTGACAGTGTGTGGAAATAGAAATCTATTGAGGTATGAAAAATGCCAATTACATTGTATCATGTAAGTTTTAACGTGGATGAGCCATTATATAAGAAATTTATTCCGAGAATACCAGACAACACAATTAATGAGGAAGATACAGAAACGGCGAGAGTATGTTTTAGGAGTGACATTGGGGTCAGACCCGTGCGCCCAGCAAAGGGCACTTCACCGAGCAGGCGGAAATCCTGCACGAAAAGAGAATAACCACCTCATTCGTTAGTGAGTCTTGCATGACTCTGGGTAACTGGAATCATGAAGCGTAGACAACGAGGTAGCAGGGTGAGTATTGAGCACCGAAATCCCCTTACAGTTAAAGGCGGATCTCTCATTAAAAGATATTGGGAACATGATAAACAAAGT
>OHAA01000046.1_pt1 | contig 54423 bp, 40 predicted proteins | sample 1606051 | NCBI WGS metagenome assembly OHAA01 (sample SAMEA3541493, study PRJEB24748) | human gut metagenome | biome: human gut; feature: human-associated habitat; material: faeces | place: China | collected 2012
CCAGAAGCTGGTGGCTGAGCGAGCCGGCCTGCGGAGCCGCTCACAACTTTCTCATAAGCGCCAAGGGAGGAATTGGGGGCCTGTTCGGTCTGAGACGTTAACAGACGGGCCTCCTTTTCGGCGGCCACCTGAGCCGCAGGCCCGATAGCCGGCTTGGCCGCCAGCCTGATCTGCTCCGGCTGAGACGCCGGCGGATCAAGCTTCGGCCGCGGAAGAATCATTTCCTTTCGCTGGTCGCCGGACAGCAAGGCGCTTTTCACCCCATGGTAAACGGCGTCGAAAATCGGCTTTTCATTGAGAAACCGCACTTCAATTTTTGAGGGATGAACATTGACATCCACCGCCTCCCAGGGTACGGAAAGATGGAGAACGCAGCTTGGAAATTTGCCCGCCATAATCGATCCTTTAAAGGCCTGTTCTAAGGCAACCATGGCGGTTTTGCTTTTAACAAACCGACCGTTTATGAAAAAATGCTGCATACTTCGGTTAGGCCGCGCCGCCGAGGGCTTGGAAATAAAGCCCCGTACCTTAATGCCGTTGTAAGCGTAGTCCACCGGGATCAGGCCGGCGGTAAAATCCTTTCCGTAAACCGCGTAGATACAGGACCTTAGCTGGCGGTCTCCGGGAGTGGACAGGGTTTCCTTATGGTCCCGGACAAAGCGGAAAGAAATTTCCGGATGGGACAAAGCCGCCCGGTCCATTACCCCGGCCACGGCGTTAGCCTCGGAAACATCCTTTTTTAAAAATTTCATTCTGGCGGGCGTGTTATAAAACAGATCCCGAACCACGATTGTGCAGCCCTTTGCGCAGCCCGCATCCTCCAAGGCAAGCTCCTCGCCGCCCTCGATCTGATAGCTGGTGCCCGCCAGCTCCTCCTCTGTTCTGGTCAGCAAGGTCACCCTGCTGACAGCGCAGATAGAGGCCAGCGCCTCTCCCCGGAAGCCCAGGGTTCCGATGCCATCCAGATCCTCCGCTGATTCCACCTTACTGGTCGCGTTGCGGAGAAAGGCTTTGGGCACATCCTCTCTGGCGATGCCGCCGCCGTTATCCGTCACCCGCATATAGGCGATGCCTCCGCGCTGGATTTCCACGGAAATCGTGGTGGCGCCGGCGTCAATAGAATTTTCCACCAGCTCCTTGATGACAGAAGAAGGCCGCTCCACGACCTCTCCAGCGGCGATCAGCTCCGCTACGTGTTTCTCCAGCACATGGATCTTCGCCATGAAACCGCCTCCTTTTCTTTAAGATAAAAATGGTTCTCACTGGTGTTCATAAAACATTCTCTATAGGTTTTTCCTCTCCGCACAGCGGGCAGGCTGCCGATTTACCCTCAGGCCGCCGAACGGCCCGCCTGATTTTTAAAGCGAATCCTCTCCGCCTAAACCGCATATGATTCCGCCTATCCGCTCCGGCCTGGCGCTTTCCATGGCGCGAATTCAAATCAGCGAAAGCCAAGCCAGCGTTTTATTTTTCGGCTGAGCCCCTGCGTTTCCACTTCTTAACGGCTAAAAAACTGTTTGAAGAAGAAAAAACCGAAAGCGGAAAGCTCTGTGTCCCCACACCCCGCTTCTGTCCGGAAAGCCGCGGGCGCACTAGCCTTCCTTGGCCATTTTCGCCAGCTCAAACAGTAAATTCATAGCCTCAATGGGAGTCAGGGTATTGACGTCCACCTTTTTCAGCCGTTCCTCAATTTCCGACTCCGCGCTGGGGAGCAGAGAAATCTGAGGCGCCGGCGGTTCTTCCTTTCGCGCCTTTTTCGGAGCTTTCGTTTTCGGAGTGACCTCCTGGCCTGTTTCCAGCTCCTTCAGCACCTGCTTGGCGCGGTTGATGACCGGCTGAGGAAGGCCCGCCAGCTTTGCTACCTCAATGCCGTAGCTGTCATCCGCCCCTCCCCGGATAATCCGGCGCAGGAAAGTGATATCGTCGCCTCTCTTTTTCACGGCGATGCTGTAATTTTTCACGCCGTCCATCAGTTCTTCCATTTCCGTCAGCTCGTGGTAATGGGTGGCGAACAGGGTTTTCGCTCCCAGCTTCCGCTTATCCACCACAAACTCCAGCACCGCTCTGGCGATGCTCATGCCGTCGAAGGTGGAGGTGCCCCTTCCGATTTCATCCAGCACCAAAAGGCTGTTGGAGGTGGCGCGCTTTAGGATATCCGCCACCTCGTTCATTTCCACCATAAAGGTAGACTGGCCCGACGCCAGGTCATCGGAGGCGCCTACCCGGGTGAAAATCTGATCCACCAGGCCGATCTCCGCCGAAGCTGCCGGCACAAAGCTGCCCAGCTGGGCCATCAGCGCAATCAGGGCGATCTGCCGCATATAGGTGGATTTTCCCGCCATATTCGGGCCGGTAATCACCAGCACTCTGTTTTCGTCCTGATCCAGCAGCGCGTCGTTGGGCACAAAGGGCGATGCGTCGGAAAGCAGCTCCACCACCGGATGGCGGCTTTCCTTCAGTACAATTTTCCCGCTTAAATTGACCTCTGGGCGGCAATACTGGTTTTTTACCGCTACCCGGGCGAAGGAGCATAGAACATCCAGCTGGGCGATGGCGTTTGAGGTTTTCTGCACCCGCTCCTGCTGGGCGGACACCGTAGTGCGGATATCGTCAAACAGACGGTATTCCAACTGTACGCACCGGTCCTTAGCGCCTAAAATCCGGCCCTCCAGGTCTTTCAGCTCCTGAGTCACGTAACGCTCGCAGTTGGTCAGAGTCTGCTTTCTTATGTAGCTGTCCGGCACCTGATCCTTGTAGGAGTTGGTGACCTCCAGATAATAGCCGAACACCCGGTTATAGCCTACCCGAAGCTTGGGAATCCCGGTTTTCTCCCGTTCCCGCTTCTCGATGGCGGCCACATAGTCCTTGCCGCCGGTCATGTCCTTTCTGAGCTCGTCCACCTCCTGATTGTAGCCCTCCCGGATGATGCCGCCTTCCCGTACGGAGAAGGGCGGGTCGTCTACAATCGAGCCTTCAATCAGGTCATGGACATCCTCTAAAGTATCCAAATCCTCGTAAATGCTTTGCAGCAGCTCGGATTTCCGGTTTTCCAGCATTTTTTTCAGCTCCGGCAGCAAGCCGATGGTAGCGGACAGGGAACGAAGCTCCCGACCGTTGGCGGTGCCGTAAACGATTCTGGTGATCAGGCGCTGCAAATCAAAAACCCCGGTGAGCTGATCCGCCAGGTTTCCGCACAAGAACGGGTCGCAGTAAAGCTCCTCCACCGCGTTCTGCCGGCGGATAATCTTTCCGCAGCTTAACAGCGGCTGCTCGATCCAGGTGCGGAGAAGCCGCTTTCCCATAGCGGTTTTAGTCTGATCCAGCACCCACAGCAGAGAGCCTCTCTTCTCCTTGTTCCGCATGGTTTCCAGCAGCTCCAGATTCCGCCGGGTGTTAAGGTCTATACCCATAAACTGGGCCTGGGTATAATTTTCAATCCGGTTTATTTTTAAGGGCACCTTCCGCTGGGTATCCTTAAGGTAATTGAGCAGGGCTCCCAGAGCGGAAACCGCCTGGTCCTGCCCCTCCATTCCCAGATCATCCAGCGTTTCCTTTTTAAACTGCTCCAGCACGGTCCTGCGGCAGGTTTCCAGCTCGAACTCGGCATCCTCCCGCATTTCCACGCAGGCGGACAGCTTATCCCGGATAAACGGAGCCAGCTTCTTCATATTCACCGTCTCGCCGCCGATCAAAATTTCCCGGGGAGAAAAACGGCCCAGCTCGTTTAAAATCTCATTTTCCAAGTCCTTATCCAGGCTGGTGGAATAAAGCTCGCCGGTGGAAATATCGCAGAAGCAGATGCCCGCATGGTCCCCTATGGCGTAAATAGAGCAGATAAAATTATTTTTGCCCTCGTCCAGCATACTGCCCTCTAAGACAGTACCAGGGGTGACTACACGGATAATATCCCGTTTTACCAGCCCCTTCGCCAGGGCGGGATCCTCCATCTGCTCACAGATGGCCACCTTATAGCCTTTGGAAATCAGCCTGGCGATATAGCTTTCGCTGCTGTGGTAGGGAACGCCGCACATGGGCGCCTTTTTATTTTGTCCGCAGTCTCTCGCGGTAAGGGTCAGTTCCAGTTCCTTCGACGCCAGCACCGCGTCGTCAAAGAACATTTCATAAAAATCTCCAAGGCGGAAAAACAAAATAGCCCCCTGGTTTTCCGCCTTGATTTTCTGATATTGCTGCATCATTGGCGACAGTTCGGCCATGATTGTATTTCTCCCTTCAAAATTTTTTAGGGCGCGGGAAGCGGCTGCTTCCCGCGCTGCTTAATGATACGGCGAATCAGTGGCAGCCGCCGCAGGAGGCGCAGTTGCCGCCGCAGGACTCCTGGTAGTCGGTAGTATCCGGATCCTCTCCCTGAGCGCTTTGCATAATAATGGCGTTCACCCGGTTAAGAAGGGCGTCCAGCTCCTGGCGAGCCATATTGTAAGCCGCCATATTTTCGTTCTTCATGATCGAGGCATAGCAGGCGCGCAGCTCCTGGTTGAGCTTCTGAAGCTTTTCCTCGCTGCGGTCCTCCTTTTGAGCCTCGGTGTTAATATTCATTCTTTTTAAATTGAACTCGCCGATCAGAGCCTGAAGCTCCTTATCGTTATCGCTGTTCTGCTGGGCGATCTGCACCTTCAGATAACGGTCGTCTTTCTGAATCTGCCGTCCCAGTTCTCTCGCTTGCTCAATGATATCCATTTGTTAGTCCTCCAAATTTTTTATTTTCTATATAAATTCGCAGCTGAAATTATATACAGTTTCCCTTTAAAACCCAGTTTCCCGCGCCAGTGACCAAAATATTCCGAAAGCTGCCGATCATTTCCGGACCGCCGGGGATTTCCACCGTAACGTTTTCCTCTGTTCGGGCATTCAGCACGCCAGGCTTGGAGGCTTCCTCCTCCACGAGGCCCCGGACGGTTTTCCCCACCATCGAGGCGCAGCGCCTGACGGAAATTTCCTCCTGAACCTTTAACAGCTCCGCGAACCACCGGGTCTTTTCCTTGTGGGACACCGGGTCCGGCATTCCTGCCGCCGGCGTTCCCTTTCTTGGGGAAAAGATAAAGGTGTACAGCGCGGTAAACCCTACCTCCCGGATCAGGGAAAGCGTGTCCTGAAATTCCTCATAAGTCTCTCCCGGAAAGCCGACGATGACGTCGCTGGTAATGGAAAGGCTGGGCATCTTCTCCCTGGCGTAGCGGATGATTTCCAAATACTGCTCCCGAGTATAGCGCCGGTTCATCTCCTTCAGCACCCGGTTGTTGCCCGACTGGAAGGGGAGGTGCAGATGTTTTGCGATATGTCCCGAAGAAGCCATCACGTCGATCAGCTCTTTGGTGCAGTCCTTGGGGTGGCTGGTCATAAACCGCAGCCAGTAATCCCCCTCCATATCGCTGATTTCCTTGAGCAGCTTTGCGAAATTCACCGGCTCCGGCAAATTCTTTCCGTAGGAGTTTACATTCTGCCCCAGCAGGGTGATATCCTTATAGCCGCCCTCGATCAGCTGGCGGGCTTCTTTCAGCACCGCCTCAGGCTCCCGGCTCCGCTCCCGCCCCCTGACGTAGGGAACCACGCAGTAGGAGCAAAAATTATCACAGCCGTACATCACTGGAAGCCAGGCCTTGAAGCGTCCATCCCGGCGCACCGGGATATTCTCGTCAATGGTATCCTCCCCGCCCCGCTGAAACACTCTCTTGGCGCCGGTAAGGGTCTCGTAAACCAGCTGAGGGAAGCTCGACAGGGAATGGGTTCCAAACACCAGGCTGACGAAAGGATAGCTTTTCCGGATCCGCTCCACAACATGCTCCTGCTCCATCATGCATCCGCACAGGGCAATGATCAAAGAGGGATTTCTGCGCTTTAAATATTTCAGCGCTCCCACGTTGCCGAAAATCCGGTCCTCCGCGTGCTCCCGGATGGCACAGGTATTAAACAAAATAAAATCTGCTTCCTCCTGGTCCTCGGTAAAGCCGAAGCCCATTTGCTGAAGCATTCCCTTGATTTTCTCTCCGTCGGAAACATTCTGCTGACAGCCGTAGGTTCTGACCATCGCCAGAGGCGTTTCCTTCTTCGCCCGGACGGCCATGATTTCCGCCGCGAGCTTTGTATATTCCTTAGGCTCAACTGCCAAAAAACACACCTCACAGATTTGACATATTTCATTTTAGTATATCATAACGCTCCATATTTTTCAACGGAAACAAACGTAAAAACAGCCATTTTACAATAAAGCCGGAAGCTTCGGCAGATTCCGCGGCGGTCAGGCGCAGGCAGGCACGCAGAAAGCACCGGTGATCCATATGCAGAATTTTTATCAGTTTGACGCTTCGTACAAAACGCGCGGGATTTACCAGCGCAAACGATTTTACCGCCCGGAAATCTTTCCATGTGCCAGGCCCTCTCAGCGAGGCCGAATCCCGTGTGTCGGAAGGTTAGAAATTCCAGTCTTACCGTGGTGTAAGCCCCCTGAAAAAACGCTTTTCCGGTAAAGAACACAAAGGCGCTGGCAAGTTCGTTCCTTGTCCTCCCTATCCTACAGCCGCAGACAGGCGCTTCCTGCATAAGCCAAAGCTTTCTGTCCGGTGAAGCCGGGGGTATGCTTTCTTTCATTCTTTTCCTGAAGCAGAAACGCTTTTGCTCTCCCAGGCTGACCAGCCTTTCTGCTGCGGCGGATTATGACAAAAAGAGAGGGCGGAAGTGCCCTCTCTTTTATCAAATTTCTTTTTTCAGAACCAGTCTTTCGACCATCTCCGCCACGCCATCCTCCAGATTGGTTTTGGCTATGTATTTAGCGATGTTTTTCACATCGTCAATGGCGTTTCCCATAGCCACCGATTCCCCAGCGAACCGCAGCATAGGGCCGTCGTTCAGATTATCCCCGGCAGCCATCACATTCTCCCTGGAAATGGTTAAATATTCGCAAAGATGCAGAAGTCCATCCCCTTTGTCACAGCCGTGGGCGTTGATCTCAATATTGCCGAAGCCGGAGCTGGTGATGGAAACCGCTTGATTCTCTAAGAGCTGCCCCCACATCACCGGGAAATCCTCCCTCCTCTTGGGCCACAGGTTCACCTTCTCCACACCGCAGCCAGCATCCAGTACAAACCGCCTCAGGCTTTCCACAGGCAGTCTGGTCGATTTGACATGAGCAGCGTAATCGGAAAGTCTTGGATATTCCATCACAAGATCCAGCTGGGAAAGCCGGCAATAGGACCTTCCCTTTAGATAAACCTCCGGGAAGCACTTATATTCATCTCCGAAGCGGAGCATTTCAGCGACAGTTTCATAAGGCATCAAATTTTCATAAATATTACGGTCCGCCCTCACATCGTAAACAGCCGCTCCGTTAGAGCAGATAGCATATTGAATACCCGGCAATTCTCTAATGCAGGAGGGCATTTTTTCAAAGGTGCGGCCTGTGGCGGGTACCACAAGCACTCCCTGAGCCATCGCCTCAAGGAGCGCGTTTCGATTCCGCTCTGAGATCACGTTGTCTCCGGTCAGAGTGGTTCCGTCTAAATCCAAAGCAATCAACTGGATCAATGGGCATCCTCCTGTTTCAATCGGGCCAGCTCGTGAAGCACAGTGAGCTGGCGCTCAAAATTCTGGCGGTGCTGCTTTTTCAGCACAGATAAAATGACGCCGCAGAAAAAATTAAGCAAAGCGATTACCGTCAGCGCACTGATCACGATCAAGGTGGGAAATTTATCCACAATTCCCGTCTGGACAAATTGAATTAAAATAGGAAGAAAAAAGCCAAAGGATATCAACAGTAAAATCAGGCTGAGGATTGAAAAGAACGCGAGAGGCTTAGTATCCTTAAATAAATTAACAATGGTCTTTAAAACCTTCAGGCCGTCAGAGTATGTGTTCAGCTTTGATTCGCTTCCTTGAGGCCTATCCTGATAGGCAATAGGCACTTCCTTGATCGCAAAATTATTGTCCAGGGCAAAAATCGTCATCTCGGTCTCTATTTCAAATCCTTTGGAAATCACAGGAAAGGATTTTACAAAATCCTTGTTGAATGCGCGGGCTCCGGTCATAATATCGTTCAATTTAGCGCGAAACAGGAAATTAATCATCCGCCGCACCAGTACGTTGCCAAAATTATGAAACGGGCGCTTATTTTCTGTAAAATAGGTGGAGGATAGACGATCTCCCACCGCCATGTCAGCTTTTCCTGACAATACCAGCTGCTCTAGCCGTGGGCCAAAATCCGCAGGATAGGTATCGTCGCCATCCACCATTACATAGCAGTCCGCATCTACTTCCCGGAACATAGTACGCACCACATTTCCTTTTCCTTGTTTATGCTCGTAACGAACGATGGCCCCGGCCTGCTCTGCAAGCTCGGCGGTATTGTCAGTCGAATTATTATCATACACATAAATATCCGCATGAGGCATTTTTTCCTTGAAATCCGCCACTACTCTTCCAATGGTCTTTGCTTCATTATAGCATGGAATCAAAACTGCTGTTTTCATGACAACGCTCCTTCTACTTTATAAATAAAATAGGATTTGATTTGAGATACCAATTGAAGCTGGATTTTGCTGTTCGCTAATTCATCCAGATTTCTGGTAGTCAGAATATAGCTTCCACCCAGCTTCGGCAAATCTTCAATATTCAAGGTCAGATGAAAAACATCCGCTTGCCGCAGTTCAAATTCTGTGGCTTCCTCGTCGGTAAGAGTAATTAAAATATGGGCGTAACGATTGTATATTTCCTCGTTTGAGCCCTCTGGATCGAGTTGACTCCAGCGTTCCAGATTAGGATAAACATTAGTGGAATTAATGGTCGGAGCTCCTGCAAGCACTGGTATATTAATTAACGGGTATCCCGCGTTTTCCACAATCCAAATTCCCGGTTCCTCTTGCTCAATTGTTCTGATCTCTTTTATTAAAGAATCCTGCTGAAGAAAGGCTGCTCCCTGGCGGATAGGATTCACTAATACGCCGGAGACCAGCACAATCAGCAAGGAGCCGCAAAGAAACAGTTTTTCATGCCGTCGAAGAATCACGTAAAAGCCGGCAGCAATTACTAAAGCAGCTCCAACTGTTTTTACTATGGATAAATACTCCGGAAAATTTCTCATACAGGCGATGCCGACTAAGATGCCAAGAAGCACAGCAATGGCCGCCGCTATCCAAGGAGAAATTCTGGCTTGCAAAAGCGTCATGCTTCGTATCAGCAAAAGAATATTGATAAACCCCACCGCCAGAAACGCCCTAGCCGCTTGGCTATAGCTCAACAATAAAATTTTAGACAAAGCCTCAGGAAATTGGAAAGTGCAGTAGGCCAGCAGAACTACTTGCGCTGCCAGTAAGCAAATCAAAAACGGATCTCTATTTTTTTCTTTAAGCAATATCCATAGAGATAAAAAAATCCCCATTGGAAAAAAGTCGTAAAAAACAGCCTGCTCGCAGGAATTTCCCGGTAAATTAGTCTGTGAAATCGGGAACAGCAAGGTGGCGGGATAGTTAAAAAGCCTATCAAAAAATCCGCCGCCTGTAGCTATTCTCGCACCTGGATAGGCTGTATTCAGCACGATTTTAACAGTATCCAGCGACTTCGAAAGGACATATGCCATTCCGCCTGCCAGTAAAACAATAAACAGCAGAAGAAAGGCAAAATCTCTTTTCCAAACAAAGATGCATTCCTTGCGGTCCACAATAATTACACCGACGATCAGCGCTAAAAAAGCATACCCTAACGGTACCTGCCAGGAGGGATAAAAGGTTAAAATATAAGCGCCGCCGCAGAATGCCATTCCAATCATCAGAAGAATTCTCGCCCATATTTTTTTTGTCACCATGAAATAATGAACAATTAATACCGCCAGCTGACCAAACACCAACATTTCGACTAAACTGTTAACAGCAAACCACCATTGAACCTGAGAAGAAAAAGCGACAAGTAAGGCACTGGCCAGCGACAACACTTTTTTTCTGTTTGTAAGCAGCATGCTTAATTCAAATGTGACCATAAACAGCGCGATAAGTCTAGCACACCAAAAAAACGACAGACCACGTTCCGCTCCCAAAAGCAGATACCCCCAATGAAAGGGGCGAAACAATACAGCGATATCCCAGACCGGCTGTCCGTAAACAATAAAGCTATCAGTGATCGCTCCTCTCATAACCTGTCCAAAATAGGGATACGCTCCTTGCGGATCATAATATTGGGCAAAAGCCATCGGCGTGTTAACCGCCCACTCATCGGAACGCACCGCCCGATTTACACCAAAAAGCAGGCCGTCATCCTGCCCGTCTGCGAGGATTCCATTCCAGCAGCCAATAGAAGAGCCGTTTAAATTGAGCAACACACAAGCAAACAAAACCGTAACAGCTACCATATAACGCCATCGGTACAAAAAATTTCCAAACGGCTGTAATAAACGGTAACCGAAAAATAAGATAGCAAAAAAGCAAAAGAACCCAATAAATCCAACCAAAAAGGCTTTCCAAAAAAGCTGACTAAAAACAACCGAAATCTCTATATTTCCGCCCAAATAAATTAATTGGCGATAAAAGTAGAAAAAAACCGCGACTACCGCAAACAACAAAGCACTAGCTCCACAGGTCAACCATTTTTTCCATAACTGCCGCCCGCTTGGATGCATTTTGTCCCCTCCCGGAAGTTAAATTTTAAGATATTAGTTTTAAGTATACCTTTTTCTCAGCGAGTGTACAGGAAATTTAAACTATTTTAAGAAATCCGATAAAAATAGATAAAATATCCCGAGTATTTCATAAGAGATTTACAAGTTAATATCCCTCGTTCCTCCGGGCTTTCCGGAGCTGCTGCCGGCGGGCCCCGTTTTCAAATTCTTCCTTTTCCTGCTGAGTTTCGCAAATCAGCTGAGGCACCGGCACCGGTTTTTGATTTTCATCCAGCGCCACCAGCACCATATAACAGGTGTTTACCAGTTCCCGTGTCCCGTCCAGCCGCTCCACAAAGGTATCCACTCTGACTTCCATGGAGCTTCTTCCTACATAGGTCATTTTCCCCTTGAGAACCAGGGTGCTGTTAATCGTCACCGCCTTTTTAAACTGTAGATTATCGATACACGCGGTGGTCACCTCATGCTCTGCGTGCCGCCGGGCGATTACTCCCCCCAGCATATCGATCCAGGCCATCAGCTGACCGCCGAACAGCCGCTTATAGCCGTTGATATGGGAGCTCAGCACCAGCTGCACCTGCTCCGCCGCGGATTCGGATACTCTTTTCGCTTCTTTCATAATCAGTCTCCTGCTTTCCTTCGAAAATGGCAAAACAGAGGACGACGAAAACCGCCCTCTGTTTTAGTATCTTCTGAAACATTGAAATCATAGATGAATCCTATTGGAATTGCCGGATTTATTATAGATCGTCCATTTTAATTTTATCAAAGCCATGCTCCAGAACGTTTTCCGTAATGGTGCGCTTATCCGCCTTGGGCAGCAGCTTGGAACGGTTTTTCACCACTTTTTGCAGAGTATCCACCGCGGCGGGGCCATCCAAACAGCCGCCGGGACAGGCCATGCCCTCGATGATATTTTCCGGCATTTTCCCCGCGTTCATGGCAATCAGCGCTTTTTTGCATTCCTTGGCCCCCATGCACTTCCGGCAGGTTACCGGCATCTCAAAGCCTTCCTCATCCAAGACCTCCATCACCGCGCCGGACACGCCGCCGCTTTGGGCGAAGCCCTTGCCGTAAACAGAACCGTCCTGAACGTCGTCCGCCATTTCCATAGGATCCACATTCTGCGCCTTAAACATAGCGGCCAGCTCCTCGAAGGTGAGGACATAGTCGGCGCTGTCCTTTACGTGCTGGATTTCCTGCTTCTTAGCGATACAGGGCCCGATAAACACCGTCAGCGCGTGGGGATGGAGATATTTCACATACCGGGCGGTAGCGGTCATCGGGGATACCGTACTGCTGATATTGGGAATCAGCTTTGGGAAATGCTTTTTGATCATGGTGAAAAAGGCCGGACAGCAGGAGGTCGTCATTTTTCTGCCGGTCTGGATCGCTTCCTTCAGCTCGTGGGCCTCGTGCTGGGCTACCGCGTCGGCGCCCAGGGCCACCTCAAAGGAATCGTCGAAGCCCAGCTTTTTCAAAGCCGCCTTCAGCATCCCCACCGTAGCGGTACCGAATTGTCCCTCGATCGCCGGGGCGAACATAGCGTAAACCTGCTTTTTCCCCTTGAGCTGCTCGATTACCTCCACAATGGAGGAGGTATCGGAAATAGCGCCGAAGGGACAGTCCATAGTGCAGGCGCCGCATCCGATGCATCGTTCATATTTAATGCTGGCCTGCTTGTTTTCGTCCATGGTGATGGCGTCCACCGGACAGGAGCGCAGGCAAGGACGCATGGTATCGGAAATGGCATTATAAGGGCAGGCCGCGGCGCAGCGTCCGCATTCCTTGCATTTAGCGGGGTCAATATAGGCTCCGCTGCCGGTAACGGTAATGGCTCCAAAAGGGCAGGCCGCCACGCATTTTTTCGCCATACAGCGCTGGCAGTTGGCGGTAACGGTAAAACGGTTGATGGGACAGCCCTCACAGGCCGCCGGAAGCACCGTCACGGTGCCCGAGCCATCCGGATTGGTAGGCAGGTGCTTTCCTCTCGCCAAAATCACGCGTTCTCTCAGAATTTCCCGCTCCCGGTAAACACAACAGCGAAAACGCGCCACCCTCCCCGGAATAATGTCGTAGGGAATTGAATCCGACTTTTCCTCCAGGTCTCCGGCATAGGCCAGCTGGGCAACCCGAAGCAAAACCTCGAATTTCATTTGTTTGGCGTCATTATCGTATCGCATAGGCTCCTCTACTTTCCTTATCGTAACCCTTCCGCCTATTCGGCGGCACCGCGCTCCATACGGCACGGCAAAAGGGTCTTGGTCATTCTCTAAATCTTTCGCGTCTTTTCCTCCGGGATAAGCATCCGCGCGGTCCGGAACCCAAAAGCCAGCGGCAAGCTGCGGCGCTCCAAACAGGCTCCAGACAGGTTCAAGCAACGCTTAATAATATTTTTTCGTCACCCGTTTCCCCAAGCGCTCCATCAGGCCGCACAGCTTGTCGATCAGCTTCAGCTTAATGCTCAAATCGGACGGAAGCCCGGGATTCTGATGGGCCGGGTTGATGGCGGTGCCGATAAACAGGTTTAAGGTGGTACATTCCTCCAGCAGGATTTTCGCCAGCATGGCGGCGCCGTTTTTCTCATCCAGCTTTTTGAAATAGAAGGAATCCGTTTCATGATCCAGGTATTCCTGGAGGATTTCCACCGTGCGGCTCAGGGTCAGGACGCCCTCTGTCACCAGGTCGATCCCCTGGATGGTGGCGATGGGAGGTATCAGCGGATCTACATAATCCAGGCTGGTTTCAATGCTCCGGTTTAAAACACGCGCCACGATATTGGCGCTGGAGCCGCCGCAGATCAGCTTTTTCCCGGATGAAGTCATGAAGTCCCTGACCATTTTCGGGTCGTCATCCTTGTTTTTCGGCGGGCCGGCGAACATATTGACTACTTGGCGCGGAGAAATTCTGGCCACCATCACGGTGGAATCATCCCCCGGCTTATCCATGTACAGCTCCTTTACCGCCTGAGACAAGGCCGCCGCCAGCCGAGGCGCGGATTTTTCCTTTAGGCTTTCCTTGCGCAGCCATTCTGCGACGCTCTCCCAGGTCCAGCCGAAGTTTAAAATGCTTCCCACGCCGGCATACACCACGCCGTCGCTGATCAAGGCCAGCACATCGCCGGGAAATACGGTAAACCGGGATTCATACACGGTTTTTCCCGCATATTCCTTATCGGTCATCTCCAGCTCCATCAGCTCTCCGTTGCGGATAAAGATACAGGCCGGGTTGTCAAATTCCGCCAAATAGGCCTCGCCCGTATCCTTGATCTGCAATACGGAAAAGGTAGAATAAGCAAGCTTTCTCACACTGCAGATCGGCAGCGTGGAGACAATCGTCTCCACCGCCTGCTCCATGGCGGCACCCTCTGTCAGCATGGTTGAAATTATGGTACTGGTCAGGGTGGAAAGGATATTGGCCTTTACGCCGCTTCCCAAGCCATCCGCCAGCACCGCAAAAACGGAATCCTCCGTGCGGGTGATTCGCACGTTATCGCCGCACAGCTCCTCACCGTACTTGAACAAGCTACGGTAAGCGGTATCCACATGCATTTTCATCATTCATCACCGTCAAACACAATCATATTTTTTAGCTTGGTCAGGGTCACCTTGGTTTCCGCGGTGGTCTCGCCTAACAGGCTTGCGATCTGCTGGGCCGCCACCATCTGCTTGTCGATAACCTTTTGGGCCATCTCCATGGTTTCCACCCGCAGGTCGTATAGATTTTCCTGCTCTCTTTCCTCCTTGGTGATATCCTTAAAAATACCCATGACGATGTTCTGCTTATCTATGTAAATAATAGATTGCTCCGTCGTAATGCCGTATTCCTTGTAATGCACCTTTTTATTGGTGATCGGCTGCTTGGTCTCCAAAACAAACTGGAAATCGGAGCTGTCGATCAGCTCGAACAACCCCTTTTCCAGCGCCTCCCGGCGGGAAATCTTAAAGCATTCCTCGGCAGCCTTATTGAACTCGATAATATTCATCTCGTCGTCCACCATAATGGTGATGTTGGGCGTTTCGGAAAGCACATAGTTGGACAGGGACTCGGCCCGCTCCTTCATATAAGGCACGCACATGGTCAGCTCCGCCTTGTTGAGATAAACGGCGATGGCCTTTTCCCTGCAGGAATTGTAGCCGCAGGCGCCGCAGTTCAGCTCCTGCTCCGGAGACTCCTTGCCGATTTTCGCCAAAATACTGCGGATGGTATCCTCGTCCGGCAGCTTCTCATGGCGGGACCGGTCAAAGAACCGCTTGCCCATGGGGATCTCTTCATCCACAGCGGGATAATCGCCGGCGTCCTCCCTGGCGTAATTTTCCACATCCAAAGCGGCCCTAAAGCGGGTTTCCTCTCCCTTGGTCTTGGCAGGGCCGTTGACGCATCCGCCCTTGCAGGCATTGACCTCCACAAAGCAGTGGTCCAGCTCGCCTTTCGCCATAGAAGAAAACAGAGCGATGCACTCCTGGATGCCGTCTACGGTAATCATCCGGTAATTGTTGCAGTCTCCCCGGGCTTTCAGGCTTTCCAGAATACCGCTGGTCACCGGGTACATTCTCAGAATCTTAGAGCTGGCGTTCAGGAAGGACGCGTCCTCGCACTGACCGGGCACAATGCCCTCTTCCCGGAACCACTGTTCAATATCCTCAAAGGTCAGCACCGCATCCACGTCGGTGTCGTGGCGGATATCCGCCGCCTCGTCGATTTTAGCGATGCACGGGCCTACGAACACTACCTTGACGCCCTTGCCCAGGGCCTGTTTAATCAGCCTGGCGCTGGCAATCATGGGAGACACCACTGGGGCCATATATTCCACAACCTCCGGATGATACAGCTCGATCAGACGGTTGATAGAGGGGCAGCAGGTGGTGATGATGTTCTTCATCTTGTTTTCCACCATCAGGTCGTGATACTGGGCGGTGACGTAAGCCGCGCCCTGGGCGGTTTCGGAAACCGCGCAGAAGCCCAGCTTCTTTAACGCCGCGGCCATCTGGCCCGGCTTTTCCAGAGAGAAAGAGCCTAAAAACGATGGCGCCAGGGAAACCGCCACCTTTTCCTCGGAGGCCAGCATTTCCTTCACCTGATCCAGGCTGCTGGTAAGGGTTTTGGCGTTTTGCGGGCAGTTGGCCAGACAGGTGCCGCACAGCAGGCAGTCGTCGTCGATGATCTGGGCCTGCTCGTTGACCACCCGGATGGATTTCACCGGGCACACCTTTAAGCATTTATAGCAGTTTTTACAATTCGCCTTTTTTAATCCGATGACGCTCATATAGACATCCTCCCCAAAATCTCACGGTTGAAAAACTCCTCGGTGGTCGAGGGAGAAACGGAAAAATCCTTGCCGTCCACCGTTACGCTGACGCCTCCCTGGCAGCGGCCCATGCAGAAAGAGCCTCTTAAATTCACTTGGTCCTTCAGGCCGTTCAGAGCGATGTTCCGCTCTAAAATCTGGATCACATCTCTGGAGCCCTTCAGATGGCAGGAACTGCCAATACACACTACAACATCCACGCCAAACTCTCCGCCTTTCCATTAATCTCTTGTCACACATAAATCTAAGGGATAATCTCTTCTTTTCGCGCTTCGCCTGCGAGTTTGATAATTTTTTAACGATTAAAAATCCGCAGACAAGCCCCTTGATGCCAAAAAGAATCTAGAGTTATTATACTATGCTTTGTTCAACATTTCAACAAAAACCCCGGAATAATTTCCGGGAATGTTTTGTCCATTTTTTAGAGAAAGGAACGGCACCTTCTTCCAGCGTCCTGCGGTTTTGGAACTAGGTATAGGGTTCGGCTGTTTCAGCCATATTAACAAAAGCAAGACGATAAACTTTCAAGCAGAAAATACATTTTTTTACAAAAACTGAAAATATGTGATATAATACTCTTAAATCTATAATGGAAAAGGGCTCTGACCGGCGGCTGAGCCTGAAAAATGATCATTCCCCCGCCGGAGAAATCAGGTCTAGGATAGTTATGCTGGAATTTAAGCCAATTACCGCCGCAGACGGTGCATGGGCGCGCCCGCTTCTGCTGAAAGCAGACTGTATCAGCTGCGGCTACACCTTTGCGAATCTTTTCGTTTGGAGCCCGGTTTATCATACGGATTTAGCCCGGTTCCAGGATTTTGTCATCGCCCGGTGCTTTGACCACCCCAACACTCCCGACTCTCCTTATCTTTACTTGTTCCCCGAAGGAGACGGCGACAAGCGGGCGGCGATTCGGGAAATCGTCCAGGATGCCGCCGTCCACGGCAAAATGCCCCGGCTGTATTCTCTTTCCCAGCGGGACAAAGCGTGGCTGGAGGAGCAGTTCCCCGGCATCTTTGCCTTTACCTCCTGCCGCGGTACCTTCGATTACATCTACAGCAGCGAGGAGCTGCAAAACCTGCCTGGGAAAAAATTTCAAAAGAAGAGGAACCACGTTTCCCGTTTCCTGCGGGAGCATCCGGACTTTGTATTTGAGCCGATCACTCCGGAAAACCTTGAGGAGGTTCGGGCCTTTAACAACGCCTGGAGTCAGCTTTACGGCAACAGCCAGGATACCGGAATCCAAACGGAGCACCTTGCTGTTGAGATGGGCTTAAAGCACTTTTTCGAGCTTGAGCTGTCCGGCGGCCTCATCCGTGCGGATGGAAAAATCATCGCCTTTTCCTACGGCAGTCCGGTGAGCGGCCGGGTGTTCGACGTACATGTGGAAAAGGCGCTGTACGATGTCAACGGCGCTTATAATATTATTAACCGGGAGTTTGCCCGGCGCTTCTGCGGGGATTATCAATGGATCAACCGGGAGGATGACGTTTCAGAGGAAGGCCTGCGGAAAGCTAAGCTTTCCTATAATCCCGCTTTCCTGCAGGAAAAATTCTGCGCCGATCTATTAGGAGGAGAAACCGGATGTTTCGGTTAAGCGTTAAGCAGGATTACCCTGATCTGTGCGGGCTGTGGCTGGAGGCCTTTGGGGAAGGCGAGGAAAGCGCAAAATTTGTGTTTGAAGGCTTCAGCGGCTATCAGCATATTTATGTCCTGGAGGAAGAACGCGCGGTGGTTTGCATGGCTTGCGCGGTGCCTTGCTCCCTCCAGGGAAAGGAAGGAATTTACCTTTACGGGGTCGCCACAAAAAAATCTCACCGCGGAAAAGGTCTGATGTCGGCATTATTGGAATATGCTGAACAAGAGGAAAAACGAAAGGGCGCTGAGTTCAGCGTGCTGATTCCCCAAACGCCTGATTTGTTCGCTTTCTACCGCCGTTTGGGTTATGAAACACGGTTTTACCGCCATGCTTTTTCCGTTGAGTCCGTTCCCGCGGCGGCCGAAACGCTCTCCGCTTCCCCAGTGACCGCCGGCGGGCTGGCCAGCCTGCGGAGGGCTAATGCCTCCAGGCCCTTTGTCCAGCTGAATCCGAAAGCCTCTCAGGCCGTAGCCGAGGACTTAACCCTTTTGAAAGCAGAGTGCTTCGCCACCGGCAGGGGCTACGCCGTCGCCCGGAAAGAGAAAAAACAGGTTTTTATCGAGGAATTGTTCGCCCAGAGCCCACAAGCGGCCGCCGAGCTTGTTCGTGGAATCTGCGGGGTTTACGGTTGCCAGCAGGCGAAGGGCTACTGCGGCGGCGGGCTGTTCCAAACGGAGCAAACCATGGACTTTGGCATGATAAAGTTTTTATCGAAACCCTTTCCCATGCATGGCGCTTATATGGCGCTGATGCTGAACTGAACATAAAGGAGGGTTCGTTCTGAACGTACTCATTTTATCCTGCAGAACCGGCGAGGGCCATAACGCGGCGGCCCGTGCCGTTGCGGAAACCCTGCGGGAGCAAGGCGATACCTGCGAATTTTTAGATGTCCTGTCCTTGGTCAGCAGTAATGTCTCTAAAAAAGTGGAGAAAACCTATGTGTTGACTACCCGGGTGCCCAGCGTTTTCGGTTTGCTTTATAAAGCCGGCAGAGCTATCAGCACTCCGAAGCACAAGTCTCCCGTTTACTGGGCCAACCGCCTTTACCGGGATAAGCTGTATGAGCATTTAATCTCCCGCTCCTTTGACGCGGTTGTTACCTCTCACCTGTTCCCGGCCGAGGTGCTCACCAGCCTAAAGCGGGAAAACCGTCTGCCGGTAAAAACGCTGGCCATCGCTACTGATTACACCTGCATCCCTTTCTGGGAGGAAACCGAATGCGACTATTACATTCTTCCCCATAAGGATTTAGTGGAAGAATTTCGGAAAAAGCAAATGCCCAAAGAAAAATTGTATCCGCTGGGTATTCCTGTTTCCAAGCCTTTCCGCACGAGAGGAAGCCGGCAGGAAGCGCGGGAAATATTAGGCTTGCCCTCCCGGCTGCCTGTGTTTCTGATTATGACCGGCAGCATGGGCTACGGAAGAATCGAAGACACCATCCAGGAGCTGGTGAACCTATATGGCAGCCGCGCGGTAATCGTAGTGATCTGTGGGAACAACGCAAAGCTGAAGGAATCTCTGGAAAATCAATGCAAGGGCCATCCCAATGTGATAATTCAAGGATTTACCAAAAAAATTCCTCTATACATGGACGCCTGCGACGTACTGTTTTCAAAGCCCGGCGGTTTAACCAGCACAGAGGCCGCTGTGAAAGGCGTTCCCTTGATCCATACCGCTCCCATTCCCGGCTGCGAAAACAGGAACGCTGCCTTTTTCGCAAGACGGGGAATGTCCTATTATTGTCAGGAACCGGCTCAGCAGGCGAAGTACGCTAAGCTTCTGTGTGAAAACCAGTTTCTGCGCTTTCGTATGGCGGAGGCCCAGCGGCGCAATACCAACGCCGGCTCCGCGGAGGAAATCTGCGGTCTGCTGCGGCAAGCGGTAGGCTCAGATGAGGTAACGTCATGCATGTTTTAAGCTATCTGTTTTTTATGTTCGCGGGCTATCTCTCCGGCAGCATCCTATACAGCTATCTGATTCCCCGTTGGTTCTGCCATCTGGACATTACGAAGCTGAGCGACGACGGAAATCCCGGCGCGGCCAACGCGGTGAAATGCGCCGGCTGGAGAGTGGGGCTTGTCTGCGTGGTTTTGGATATCTTAAAGGGTTTTTTTCCGGTCTTTATCGCTATGCATCATCTAGATTTTACCAGCTGGTGGTTTACCCCTGTGATTTCCGCGCCGGTATTCGGCCATGCCTTTTCCCCCTTCTGGAAAGGAAAGGGCGGAAAAGCTATCGCTGTTTCCTTTGGCGTGCTGCTGGGGCTTCTTCCCTGGTATCATGTGGTGTTCGCTTTGGCTACCCTCTATATTTTCCTTTCTATCGGCGTTGTCATCAATCCACATAGGCTCCGTTCCATCGCGACCTATACATTGTTCGCTATTTACTGTGTTTACGCCTATTGGCTTCAGGGGAGACTGGAAACCTCTATTTTCTGCGGCTGCCTTTTGGTGTGCCTTATTGTCGTGGGCAAGCATCTGCGGCCAGAGGAAAAAGAGAAATTTCAAATTGAGATACTTCCCGCGCTGTTCGATCCTAAAAAGTCCGGTACAGCCGACCGTTAGCTTTTCGGCAGCTTTTCGTAAAAACGATGAAAACCTTGGGCATTCGCCATACTGTTTTTCGACATGAGAAAGGAGGATTCTTATGGAATTTCTTGAGGAAAAAGGAAGAATTTACGCCGTAGACGCCAACGGGAAGCTGTTAGCCGAGGTGACCTTTCCCGACGATGGAAATACCGCTGTTATCGATCACACCTTTGTAGACGAATCCCTGAGAGGTCAGGGGACAGCCTCTAAGCTGCTGCGGCAGGCGGTGGATTCGATCCGGCGTCAAGGCAAAAAAGCACGGCCGGTATGCTCTTATGCCGCGGCATGGTTTGAAAAGCACCCAGAGGAAAAAGATCTGCTGGAAGAAACCTGATTTGACGCCCTCTCCGGTAAGATATTTTTAGATTGAAAATTAAGTTTGAAATATAGAAAGCGATGTGCGAATCATGGCAGCAAAGTTTTATGCCGTTCGAAAAGGCAGAACCACCGGAATTTTTACCAGCTGGAGCCAATGCCAGCAGCAGGTGACCGGGTATCCGGGAGCGTCGTTTAAAAGCTTTCCAACCCGCGGGGAGGCCCAGCGCTTTTTGGAGACAGGATTTGTGGGCGGGCAGGCGGATGTGCCTCAAAAAGCTGAAGCGAACGCAGAGGCCGTTGCCTACGTAGATGGAAGCTATCATGCGGGTACCGGAGAATTTGCCTGCGGCGCGGTAATTTTTTATCAAGGGGAAGCCTTTGAAATTTCTCAAAAATTTAATGACCCTGATCTGGCCGCCATGCGCAATGTAGCGGGAGAAATTAAGGGCAGCGAAGCGGCGATTGCTTTCTGTCTGGAACGGGAAATCCAAAGCTTAGAAATCCATCATGATTATGAGGGAATCGCCAAATGGTGCACCGGGGAATGGAAGGCCAATAAGGAAGCCACCAAGGCATACCGGCAGTATTATCTTGCGTCTTCACAAAGGCTGCAAATCACCTTTGTGAAGGTCAAGGGCCATTCCGGCGATCAGTTTAACGACCGCGCGGACCGTTTGGCAAAGGACGCATTAGGAATTCCTTAAACATCCAGCGGTTTCAGCGCTTTCTTTGGCAGTTCTCTCCCCTTTCTCACCGGCGAGGCGGTACGGCTGCGAAAGGGGCTGAAAATATCGAAAGACGAAAATAAGATTCCGCATATCTTTTAGCCAGTGATATTCGTAAAAAAGCGGCCCTGGAGCAAACGCTCCGGGCCGCTTTGCTTTTGGCGCTTAAACGAATTTTCGCTGGTCCTATCGGGAAAAAGCTTTGACGGAAGGCTTTTCAAGGGGAAACGGCTTTCGCAAAGCAAAAGTATACGGAATGGCAAGCAGCAGTGTACCTATCTCACAGGCCGGCGGTACCGGTTATAGCCCGTTTCCAGACAGTAGGGTCAGCAAAGCTGATATTGTTCTATTTCCCTTGAGGAAGCAGCCGGTACCAGGCCCTAGAAGAAATTCCGCCTGCCCGGCCACCGAAGCCTGAGTGGTTATTGTCAAAATTCCAAGGAAGCCAGAAATTTGAAGGCCGTTCCGACAAGCTTAAATATCGCTTCTTTCTTTTAAGCGCTTAAAGTAATCCCTGGTTTCCTTACACACCACGCCGCTCAAGGCGACGATCGCGATTAAGTTCGGGAAGGCCATCAAGCCGTTGAAAATATCCGCGATATTCCAAACCGCCTCCACTGTCATATAGGGACCGAAAAACACTGCCAAAATATAAAGCCAGCGATAAATCAAAACCGCCTTTTGGCTGCCGCCGGAAAAATATTCCAGGCAGCGCTCACCGTAATAATCCCAGCCAAGAATGGTGGTAAAGGCAAAAAACACCAGACAGGCCATTAAGATAAAGGAAGCGATTTTCGGGTCAAAGGGCAAGCCGTTTTGGAACGCCCGTGTGGTAACGGCAACACCCTCCAGGCCCACGTTCCAGGAGCCGGTAATCACAATGCACAGGCCGGTCATGGTGCAGATAACGATAGTGTCAATAAAGGTTCCGGTCATAGACACCAGGCCCTGGCGGACCGGCTCCTTGGTCTTTGCAGCCGCAGCCGCGATCGGCGCGGAGCCTAAGCCAGCCTCATTAGAGAAAATCCCTCTCGCAATTCCCATCTGCATGGCGATGGCGATGCTTCCGACAATACCGCCGGTTACCGCCTGAGGATTGAAAGCGCCCTCCACGATAGCAGCTAAAGCGTTTGGAATGGCCTGATAGTTAAAGCCTAAGAGAAGGACGCAGAACGCTACATATATGATGGCCATAAAGGGCACAACGATCTGGGAAACCTGAGCGATTCTTCCCAATCCGCCGAGGATAACCAAAGCGACGCAAACCGCGACGATCACTCCGGCGATGATTACAGTGTAGGAATACTCCGCCCCAAAAAGATTTACTGTATGCCTTGAATCCGCGTCGAAGAAATTTTTCACCGCGGAGGAAATGCCGTTGACCTGGGTAAAGGTGCCGATTCCGAACAGGCCCACGCACATGCCAAAGAAAGCGAACAGCTTAGCAAGCCACTTCCATCGCTTTCCCATGCCTTTTTCAATATAATAAAAGGGTCCGCCCAATACGTGTCCGTCTTCGCAGATATGACGGTATTTGATGGCAAGCACGCCCTCTGAAAATTTAGTGGCCATGCCGAAGAAAGCCGCGATCCACATCCAAAACAGGGCGCCGGGTCCTCCGGCTACCACGGCGGTAGCCACGCCGACAATATTGCCGGTGCCGATGGTCGCGGAAAGCGCGGTGCACAGAGCGCCAAAGCTGCTCACCTCTCCGTGGCCGCCTTCCTCGTTTTTGACCATATACTTCAGCGCCTTAGGCAGCTTTCTGATTTGAAGCCCTCCCAGACGTATGGTCATGAAAATTCCGGCCGCTAAAATAAAAATAATCAGCGGCAGGCCCCAGATCGCACCGTCAAGCCATTTAATCCATTCATTAATTTTTTCAAACATACCCTTCCATTCCCCTTCAAAAAAATGAAAGCCGAACAAGTCCGGCTTTCTGGAGAAAAGACAAAAGCATTTGTGTCCTCTGTCCTTTTGCCTGAGAGATCAGCGGAAGCTCCGCCTTACACCTTCGGCTCCCGAAAACCGGGACTCTCCAGAGAGTCGCCGCGTTTAAAATTTGACGCGGCTCTTACTGACGGTTAATAATTTATCATACATCCCGCGGGGAAACAAGGGATTTCCCCGCATTTCGGCAGAATGTACGGAACTTTTCTCTCCTCGTCCAAAAATATCTGTCGGCGTGACGCGCTGCCAGCAGACGATCATCGATTTTCCATATGAAATCGATAACGGGAAATCACACAGTGTAAATGGAGGATGTCCCGTATTTTTCAGGGGACTGCTGGGAGAGCCGGCTTCTCCGTGCCAAGAGCGGAACCCACATCAGCCTGCGGTGAAAACCTGGCTTTTGCCGGCGGGCCGGTTACAGCCGTCAAGCTTTTCAAATCCTACGCCGGCGCAGCGGGCTAAGCTCTATCGATAAGAACGGCTTACCTTGAGCCGCTGCGTTCTTTCCAAACGTTATATAAAATATCTTTAAAAACCAGCATTGCGTCTTGTGCGTTAAATTTATATTCTTGCTCTAATTCGTCTAGCATTGTCTTTATTCTGTAGGCGTAGTTTGGAATATTTACTTTATCCTGATAGGTAAGCAGAATCGGATATTTTTTCCCCCACTCATTTGTCCAATTGATTTTATCGTCTGCTTTCTCACCGGACTTTTTAATCATTTCCTGAATCTCTGCCGTGTTAATATCAAAGTCAATCAGCTCGTCTAAAGACATCTGGTACAATACCGCCAGCCTTTTACATTGACGAATATCTGGAATCGTTTCGCCTGTCTCCCATTTTGAAATAGTCTGCCGGCTTACTCCCAGCTTTTCCGCTACATCTTCCTGTGATAACCCACGTCTTTTTCTCGCGTGAAATAAACTATTTCCTAAATTCATTATTTTTCCTCCTGTCAGTTCAGTTATGATCTCACTATACTATTTAACAGGATCAAGCTCTATCAAGAATCCCTGGCAAATATGCATGTTTTCTTAGCGAAAAGCCCTACTTTACCTGCGCCCTCTAGCTTTCGAAAATATGAATTCATGCGGAGGTGCAGATTTTGCAGACGCCTGGTTGATTCATAAATTCTCTTTGCAATACACATTTCTACCTTTTTCATTTAATGTGGCTGCTGTCAGGCTTTTGCAGCTTATCCGTAAAAAGAATAGAGGGAGGCCCGCTGTAAAAAATAAAAGCGCAAAAGAAAAACACACCCCATATTATGGGGTGTGTTTTATCTGCGGCGGCTTGCCGCTGGTGGACGTTAACGGGTTCGAACCGCTGACCTTCCGCACGTCAAGCGGACGCTCTACCAGCTGAGCTAAACGTCCATTTTTGCTGCTTGATTATTATATAGTATTTCAAGAGGCTTGTCAAGCACAGATTAGTTTCTTTTTGGAAACTTCTTTGAAAACTACCTAACCCACACATTTTATGGTATACTAAATAAATTATGGATATTATTTTTATCTTAACTAGCTTGTTTGAAGAAATCCTTTGTATTCAAGCGGCCAAGATTTAGTTCAGGGTTAAAAATTTGCTATTCACTGAAAAATAAGGTACAATAATATAACATGCATTTTTGATGTCAATACGAAATCTAAGGAAACTGGCGGTGAATCAATGAGCACAATGCAGGAAAAACTGAAAAAAATGAATCCCAGGCAACTGGAGGCTGTGCTACATACAGAAGGTCCCCTTTTAATTTTAGCGGGTGCCGGCAGCGGAAAGACAACAGTTTTAATCAATCGGATCGCTTATATCATTGATCAGAGTCTGGCGAAGCCGTGGCAGATTTTGGCTATCACCTTTACCAATAAGGCGGCTGGAGAATTAAAGGAGCGGCTTACCGCCATGCTTGGGGATACCGGCGGAGATGTCTGGGCCGCCACCTTTCACTCTACCTGCGCCAGGATTCTGAGGCGGGATGGGGACAGAATCGGATACAGCAGCCACTTCACTGTTTATGATACAGATGACAGCAAGCGCCTGGTTAAGGATTGTCAAAAGGCCTTGAATATCGACGACAAAATGATTTCACATAAGTCCATTTTATCTGAGATTTCCCACGCCAAGGATAGTATGCTCTCTCCTGCGGACTATCAGGCGGCCGCAGGCAGCGACTTCCGCCTGACTAAAATCGGAGCAGTTTATGAGCTGTATCAAAAGCGCCTGCGGGAAGCGGACGCTATGGATTTCGACGATTTGCTGGGGAATACTGTGGAGCTGTTCCGTCAATGTCCCGATGTTTTGGAATACTATCAAAACCGGTTCCGCTACATCATGGTGGACGAGTATCAGGATACCAACCAAGTACAGTATGAATTTGTCCGCCTTCTTGCCGGGAAAAGCAAAAACCTCTGCGTGGTGGGCGACGACGACCAAAGCATCTATAAGTTTCGAGGCGCGACCATCGAGAATATCATGAGCTTTGAAAAGTCCTATCCCAACGCAAAGGTCATCCGTTTGGAGCAGAATTACCGCTCAACCAAGAATATTCTGAACGCCGCCAACGCGGTCATCAGCAATAACGAGGAACGGAAGGGCAAAACCCTTTGGACAGAAAATCCGGAGGGAGACAAAATTCAGATCCATACCTCCTCCAACGAGCAGGATGAGGCCGGCTTTGTCGCTACCACTATTTTAGAACAGGTCGCAAAAGGCCGAAAATATTCTGACTTCGCGGTGCTGTACCGAATGAATTCCCAGTCCAATATTTTGGAAAAGGTTTTTGTGAAGTCCGGCATTCCGTACCGGATTATCGGCGGCCATCGATTCTATGAGCGCCGGGAAATCCGGGACATGATCGCCTATCTGAGCGTGATCAACAACCCTTCTGATGAAATCCGCCTGCGCCGGATCGTAAACCAGCCTAAGCGCTCCATCGGAGATAAAACCATTGCTACCGCCAGCGAGATTGCCGGGGCTCTGGGAGAAAGCCTGCTGGAGGTTCTGGGGCGCGCTGATGAATTTGACAGTCTGCGCCGGGCTTCCGTCAAGCTGAAGGCATTTTATGATATGATGCAGGAGCTAATTGACGCCAACGACGATGAAAGCGTGTCTCTCCATGAGCTGTATGAGCTGATTTTGGAGAAAACCGGCTACATAGAAGCGCTGCGCGGAGAAAAAGAAGAGGCGGAGACTAGAATAGAAAATATTAACGAGCTTGCCTCCAACCTTCTGAAGTTTCAGGAGGAAAACGGAGAGGAAGCCACTTTGTCGGCCTTCCTGGAGGAAGTTTCTCTGATGACGGATATCGACAATTACGATGAGACCGCGGACACCGTGGTGATGATGACCATGCATTCCGCCAAGGGGCTGGAATTTCCGGTAGTATTTTTGCCAGGCTTTGAGGAGGGGATTTTCCCAGGCCTTCAGGCGATTTACGATCCGAACGAGATCCAGGAGGAAAGGCGCCTTTGCTATGTGGCTATCACCAGGGCGAAGGAAAGCCTTTATCTGCTGAACGCGGACAGCCGTATGCTTTTCGGCTCTACCAGCCGGAACCGGCCCTCCCGGTTCAGCCTGGAAATCCCCTTGGATTTAATCAATAAAACCCGGGAGCAGGACTGGAGAAAGCCGGATCTGGGAACCAAGATGCCGGTAGCGGAAACAGAGCTTCGAAGGAAATCCGCAACGGCGGCCATGCATTTTGGCCAGGTAACGCCTCCGGCCAGAAGCGGGAATGTGTTTAAAACCGGTGATATGGTGCAGCATAAAACCTTTGGAAAGGGACTGGTCATCAGCGCTACACCAATGGGCAACGATGTGCTGCTGGAAATCGCCTTTGAACAGGGAACAAAAAAATTAATGGCTAATTTTGCGCGTCTGGCTAAAGTGGAATAAAGCGGCTTATTTTTAAAAAGAGTGTGCCGAAGCATCTGCTCCCACTCCTTTCTTTGTTTGCAGGCGGCCTAGAAAGCCTACCAAAAAGAGGGACAAATTCTAAAGAATTTGTCCCTCTTTTTCGATTTTGCAATATTTTCATCAGACCTTAAAAATCCGTCACATTTCCTTTGCTTTTCCGTAGACTATAAGGAAAGCTTTTAGTTTTTAACCTGTTAGGAGGATCATTATGGCGGATAACTATGAAACCATGAATCAGGAATCTCCAAATTACGGATGTTTTAAGGAAGCCGTGTGCATCGACGCGTCCCGCGTGTACGATTCCTGCGGAGATAAGGATTGTCTTGAGGATTTACGCGTATATTTTTCGCCCGCGTCCCAGGCTGTCATCGACCAGGCCGCTCAGGTGCGTATGCGTAATGTAGACGTTCTCGTAGTATACTTAGGGCTGGAGCCTGTACCGTTCCACAAGGGCTTTTACTCTGTGGATATGACCTTCTTCTTTGAAGTGACCCTGGATGTTTTCCAAACTCCCGCCGCGCCGCCGGTAACCATTTCCGGCCTTTCCGTATTCAGCAAAAACGTGGTGCTTTACGGCAGCGAAGGCAACGTCAAGGTATTCAGCTCCGACGGCTCTCTGGATGAGCTGGAGCAAAATTCTGTACAAAGCCTGCCGAAAGCAAGCGTGCAGGTAGCGCAGCCGGTGGGTCTGTCCGCCAGGCTCTGCGAAGGAAGAACCTGCTGCTGCGAGCCTTGCTGCAGAATTCCCGACTGCATTTGCAGACGGTACGGCGGAAGCTTCTGCATGGAAAATACCGATAAGGTCGTTTACGCCACCATCGGTATCTTCACCATCGTACAGATCGAAAGGAACGTCCAAATGATGATTCCTGCTTACGATTTCTGTATTCCGGAGAAGGAGTGCATCACTTCCAGCGACAATCCCTGCGAACTGTTCAGCCGGATTGATTTCCCCACCAACGAATTCTTCCCACCTAAGGTCACCGACGTTTACGGCGATGACCATGGCTGCGGCTGCCACAAGCACAAGGAATGCTGACCGCTCTATGAAAAAGGCGCTGCCGGTTTTACCGGCAGCGCTAATTTTTATAGCCGTTTTTTACGCAGGGCAGCTCGTTAAGCTCATAATTAACGATAAAGCCGCTAACACGAAGGCTTTTATATCCCCGCTATGCCGAGGCATGATACACCTATAAAAGCAGATTCTTGATGATCAAATAGAAGAAAAATTTTTTAAGAAGCTTTTCCTGAACATCTTAAACACTATCTTTTTAATTTGCGCTTTGGGGCGCCGAATTCTCTTTTTTCGGGCAAATTCCTCTTGTTATTTCCTTTTAATCATCATATAATAATACTTATATGCTAAGCCGCATGGATTTATCAAGAATGATTTCCTTTAGGAAGGTGTCCCTATGACAAAGCGCGAGGAATTTTTTAAAAAACTGTACCCCTTTCTCTTAGGCTTTTATGCTCTTTTTAATATTGCTTGGGGAATTTATTACATTGTTCAAGCAAAGCCTTACTATTATATATTAGCTTTTTGTTCCCTGCTGTTCATCCCTATTGTAGAGCTATTCTACAAGCTTTTACATTTTAAGCCGGTCTATCAGTTAAACGCGTTTATCTATATTTTCATTTTTATGCTTTATACCTTAGGCCTTGTCCTACGGTTTTATAGCGTGGTTCCCTATTATGATAAGGTCGCCCACACCTTGTCCGGAGTCTTTGTCAGTTTTCTTGGCCTTATCTTATTTTATTTGATTAAGCCTAACCGCAAAATCGAAGAAATCGATTTCCCCCTGGCCAGTGTCTTTACGGTAGCGGTTTCCATGGCCATGGCTTGCTTTTGGGAAATCTGTGAATACGTATTAAGCCTGGTAGTCCACAACGATCCCCAAATGGTTGCCGCGACTGGCATTCAGGACACCATGCTGGATATGATCGTTTGTACCATCGGTGCGCTGCTGATGCTGATTCCCTATTATTTTTACTATAAGAAAAAGAAGGTCGGCTTCATGATGGGCGGATTTCAGCAAATGGTCCAGATCAACCTTCAGAATAAATGATATTCCAGGAGCTGTTTGCTGTTCGGTTAATCATAAATATCCGCCGGCATAATCAGCGCCTTCTTGTAGTGCAAGAAGCCCTTTCAGTTGAACTGAAAGGGCTTCTTCTGATTTATGCCCCAGGCGTTTTCGGAAGTTTTTGCACCGCCCGCAGACCTGGCAGCAGTGCTAATAGCGAGCCAATTAGGATGAAAGCGATTCCTAGCCCCATATTCCAGGAGATCACCTCTCCCAAAATAAAAAATGCAAATACAGGTGCTAAAACCGGCTTTAAGAAAAACACCAGGGAAGTCTCCTGGGCGCTGGTTTCTTCCATCGCTTTAAAATAGCAGGCGAAGCCCAAACCAGTATTAACGATACAAATCATCAGCATCCAGGGCAAGGTATTCCAGCTGTAGCCTGAAAGCAGCGGAATATTGGCGAAAAGCTCCAGCCCAGAACCGGCAAGCCACTTATTTACCATCGGAAGCCTGCTGAACAATATCATAAAAAGCATTTCCGCGCCGCCGCATAAAAAGCTGGCACAGGTGACCACTACCCCGCCGAATCTGGCGCACCGCCGTTTTCCCATTACCCCATATACAGCGAACAGCAAGGTGGAGATCATCGCCAGCAGCACTCCATAGGGGCTTAAACTGATATGAAATGGATTAATGATCGCAAGGATTCCACCAATCTCAAGCAGCAAGGCAGCTATCTGGTTTCTACGAATCGGCTCTTTCAGCATAAAAAAAGCCAAGACAGCAGTAAAAATCGGATTGCTGCTGAACAAAACCGCTACCACAGAGGCTGGCACCTCCTTTACGGACATCTGATAAATCGACATGCTCAGCACCATACCCACAAAGCCCAGCAGTAAAAAACCAGGAAGATCCTTCCAGTTCAGCGAAGCCTTCTTCTTTTTCAGCGTCCTCACCGCAAAAGGAATTAAAAAGAGGCCTCCGGCCAAAAACCTGGTAAACGTCATCTGTAATGGATGAAAGCTTCCCGAAACCTCCTTCAGCGCAATCTCCATCGTACTGAAGATTACAGCGGTCAAAATAATATACCAATATCCCCTTTTCACTTTAAACCATTCTTTCCCCGGACAGTTTGCCTAAAAGCTCCTGTTCCGTTTTCACAAATGTACTTTATAAAATGCTTTGGCCGTTGATCTCAAGCTGAAACTTGAGTCCCAGCTTTTCCGCCGCCTTCCGGCAAAGCAGCATACGGTCTAAAAAAATTTCAAAGTAATCCATAACCGGGGAAATCTCCGTGTCAATGGTCACGCAAAGCAGGATCGCTTTTTTATCGTCTGTCAGCTTAGCGCTGGATTCTACCACCGCATAATTCACACGGTCATGGATATCGAAGGTGGAAAAGTCCCCGTTGCGGACACGGCTCCGGCGCACGTCCGTTTTATCCGCCAAGATGAGTGCCGCAGCTACCTCGTTCACTGGATAAGCCGTGCTTTCATCATGGTTGCCGATAGCGCTGATAATAGTGGAAAGCTCGTCTGCGTCCGCCCCCAGATTATCTAAAATACGAAACGCCATAACCGCGCCGCTTTGCGCATGGTCAATCCGATTGATGACGTTGCCGATATCGTGAAGATATCCCGCGATCCAGGCCAGCTCAGCCTTTCTGCTTCCATAGCCAAGCTCCAGAAGCAGTTCTTTGGCAAACCGCGCTACCTTGGTAACGTGAGCAAAGCTGTGCTCTGTATAGCCTAGAGCCACCAGAGCTTCATCTGCTTTAGTAATATAGGTGCGTATTTGTTCATTGTTTTTGATAATGTCTTCTGTAATCATAATGGATGCCTTCTCTTTCCTTTGGTCCCTCGGAAGCCAAGCGTTCATACAATAGCTAATAAGAGGTGATTTTGCTATGGATTTAAAAAACGGTAATATTTTGATCCGCCAGTTAGAAGCAAACCCCAAAGCAAAAGAATTAATGCTTCGGGAATTTTCTATGCTCAGCAGCCAGCTGATCCGCCTTGCCCGGAATATGACGCTGAGCCAGGTGCTCGATCTTGTCAAAAGCTTTCATGTACCGCAATCAAAAATCAACCGCGTTTTACAGCAGCTAAAAAAATTATAAATCATTCGCAGCCATCTGTAAAGCTTCTCTGCGTTCTTCCCCTATCACAATAATTTGTTCGCACCTTCATAACCTATAAAACGTGTAAATACAGCGATCTCTCTGGATTCATTGAGAAAGCCCAAAACGAAAAGAATTTATCAGTCAAAACCGCCTGATAAGCCGCAGGCTGAGAAGCCCTCAAAAAGGCTTCCAACGGGTAAGCGTTCCAGAAGAAGGAAAGCTATGCACCTGCTTCACTTTCCCCTGCTATCCGTAAAACAGCGCATTTAACCGGCCGATGGCATGGATCTGATATTCAGCTTTTTATGAGCGACCCGATCCGCCCGGCGCTTGAAGCGAATGCTGACAGGCGGCTTTCGCTGGCTTAACCCAGATTTCCATGATAAAACAGCAAAAAGCGCTTAGTATGGAAACTATCTAAGCGCTTTTTGCTGTGCCCATTGAATCCTGCTTCTCCAGAACTGCAAAGCGGCTATCTCGCACCAGTGCCATAAAGAGCCTGCGGTCCCTTCATAGCGATTGCCAATCTCCTCGATCTGGCTTGATTATTTATCCGATTTTTGCAAATCCTATCAGCAAGGAGTGTGATGGAAATGCAATCCATTTGGAGCAGTACCGAAAATTTTCTCCCGCGGGAGCCGCTGAAAGGAGACTTAACGACCGACGCCGCCGTCATCGGAGGCGGTATGGCCGGGATTCTGACCGCTTATTTTCTTAAACAGCATGGCGTGGAACCTGTTGTGCTGGAAGCGAAAACCGTTGGCAGCGGACAAACAAGGAATACAACGGCAAAGATCACTTCACAGCATGGCCTGATCTATCATAAGCTGCTGGAAACGCTTGGCGTAGAAACGGCCCGCGCTTACGCCGAAGCAAATCAGCGCGCCATTCAGGAGTATGAACGCATTATCCGGGAGCATAAAATAAACTGCTGCTTTGAACAAAAGCCGGCGTTTCTTTATTCTCTGGAGGAGTCGGAGCCATTGCTGCGGGAATCCAAAGCCGCCGCCCATTTGGGAATAGAAGCGAGGTTCACAACTGATACGGGACTTCCTTTTCCTGTAAAAGGCGCTGTGCGGTTTGATGGGCAGGCTCAATTTCATCCGCTGAAGTTTTTAAACGCAATCGCGCAGGAACTGACAGTTTATGAGCGCACCAGAGTTCGAACCATTGAAGGAGACCGTATTATAACAGACAAAGGAACTGTCACCGCGAAGAACGTCGTATTTGCGGCCCATTATCCGTTTATAAATATGCCCGGGTACTACTTTATGAGAATGCATCAGGAACGAAGCTATGTGCTGGCGCTTCAAAATGCAATGCAGCTTGAGGGAATGTATCTTGGTATTGACAAGGCTAGCGGATGGTCTCTCCGCAACGCGGGAGAGCTGCTTTTGTTCGGCGGAGCAAATCACCGTACAGGGGAAAACCGGAACGGCGGAAAATACCGGCAGCTCCGCGAAAAGTCTCAAGAGCTTTGGCAGGACAGCCGTGAGATTGCTCACTGGTCCGCGCAGGACTGTATGACGCTGGACGGCGTCCCCTATATTGGGAATTTTTCGGAGAACACACCCCATTGGTACGTGGCGACTGGTTTTCAAAAATGGGGCATGACCAGCTCCATGGTTTCCGCCATGCTGATATCCGATCTCATTATGAAACGGGAAAACCCGTGGCAGAAAGCCTTTTCTCCACAGCGCTTTACGCCGGGAGCATCGTCTAAATCTCTGCTGGAGGATGGCCTTCATTCCGTGCGGGATCTTTCCCGCCGCATCTTTGCTCCCGGCCGCGCCGAAGTGGAGGCACTTCCTCCGGGGCATGGCGGCGTTGTAGAACGTGACGGTAAAAAAGTCGGCGTTTACCGCGATGAAGCCGGAAACGACTATGTGGTTTCCATCCGCTGCCCTCATCTTGGTTGTCAGCTTGAATGGAATCCGGATGAAAAAAGCTGGGACTGCCCCTGTCACGGTTCCCGCTTTGATTATAAAGGAAATCTGATCGACAACCCGGCTCAGGAGGATCTGTGTCATGATTAAAGCGCGCTTTTATGGAAGCTCCCGTCTCCCCTATTTTGAGGGCTGGTATCTCAAACAGCAAAACGGCCGCGATACCGTTGCGCTGATTCCGGCAATCCATATCGATCGCCGGGGCGGCTGTTCCGCTTCGCTGCAAGTCATTACAAACGAAGGAAGCTACGCCGTCAAATATCCTATCCGGCAGTTTTCGGTGCAAAAGCGCCCCGCCGTTCTGCGCCTTGGCAATAACATTTTTTCCGAGCGGGGCTGTCACCTGTTTTGTCAAACCCCTGAACTTGACCTCAAAGGGATGCTGCGTTATGGCCCCATGTCCCGGCCTGCCGCGGATATCATGGGGCCATTCCGATTTATTCCATTTATGGAATGCCGCCACAGCGTATTCAGCCTAGCTCACCGGGTAAACGGCCATATTACCGTGAATGGAAAATGTTATTATTTTCGTGACGGCACCGGATATATGGAAGGCGACTGCGGCCGCTCATTCCCCAGACGCTATTTATGGACGCAGGCAAACATCGGCGGAAATTCGGTAATGCTGTCGGTTGCGGACATCCCATTTGGCGGCATCCATTTTAGCGGCTGCATTGCTTCCGTTTATCTGAGAGGAGAAGAATACCGGTTCGCTACCTATCTCGGAGCGCAGGTTCAGGCACTGCATGACGGCCAAGTAGTAATCCGTCAAGGAAGCGATATCCTTGCCGCCCGTTTACTGGAACCAGCACCGCATCCTCTATATGCTCCGCGTTTTGGCGATATGAGCCGAGTGATCCATGAAAGTCCCTCCTGCAAGGTTCAGTATATCTTCAAGAAGCGGAAAAACGTCTTGCTTAACGCCGTGACCTCCCAAGCCAGCTTTGAAGACGCATGGAACCAATAAAAACTTAATTCATTTATTAGAATACTTTCTTCAAAAAATTGCTTGATTTCTAGGTTTATAGAATAGAAAAAGAGGCCGGAATTAGGTTGTCTCATTTTGAGTTCCAAACTTCTACCTCTGTTAAAAAATCGCGATCTCTAAGAGATCGCGATTTTTTATGTTAGCACACCTGATTTTTCCGCTCCAAGGTATCGTCCAAAATAAAACTCGGATAAATTAGCGCATGCCATTCATTGGTCCAACGGAGATAAATCGACCTCCAATTCACTGTTAGTTTTTGAGCATTTTTCCCTTTCTGAGAAGCATTAAAACTATAACCCCTAAAAAGGCTCTAATCCTTATCCAAGTTAATCAAAATCAACGACCGATATCATAAACTGAACGCACTTTTAATGTGTTCGGTTTACCACGCAATATCTTCACCGTTTTGGCGTTCCCGTTTATGTCAAAATAATTGTCGGATAGTATCATATCGCTGTCTGGAGAATCTATCTCTACACAGCGGGCATAAGCCTGGGCCTCCACGGTAATCTCATCACCACACACGGTACATTTTAATTGAGGATCTTGAAACATAAAATGCTTAGGAGCGCAGAATAGCACCGAGCCTTCGGATACTTTTTCTCCGGCCACTTCCAACTTATAGCTAAAATAATGTCGCCTTTCATTTCCCTGAGAGAAATCCAGCTTATTCAGCCAAGCACTGGACAACGCCGGAACACGCACCCTCTCCTCTCCGCTTCGCAACACGCCAGACGATGCATCCCGCAAGGCCCACCGGACAATTCCCGATATCTCTCGGCGTGTTTCATTGGATACACAAAGACGGACAGATTTTTCAATGTCATGATATTCCGATACACAAGACGGCCGTTGTGTCATCTCTCCTTCTTCACAGCAGGAGATCATTACCGGAGCAAAAAAGCGGCGTGCGAAATAATGCAATGCTTTCCATCTGCCGAAATAATCTATGCTTGACCAAGAAGCTACCGGCCAGCAATCGTTAATCTGCCAGTAGATGGTGCCCATACATCTGCCGCGGTTTCTACGCCAATGCTCTACGCCATATTTTACCGCTTCCGCCTGCAGCAATTGTGAGGCGTAAATCAGCGTATCAAGATTAAGGGGATAAAGATAGGTCTGAGAAAGGTAATTCAAAATCTTTCCGTTTGCCTGACCATTGCGTTGATGCATTTCCATTACTCTAGAAAAAATATTTCGGTCTTCCGGTCGTGTAAAGCTTTCCACCGTTTTCAGGCTTGGAAAGGACTGAAAACCAAATTCCGACACATAGCGAAAATAGTAATTTCGATAGTCAGAAAAAGGCTTGTTCTGATGCCATACATCCCAATAATGTACGTCACCCCGGTTTGGGTCATTAGGACATTCAAACCCGCCACCACTAGATGGTGAGGACGGCCAATAAAATGTTTGAGGATCATTTTCCTTTGCCAAACGCCGGATAATATACTCGAACATTTGGATATAATCTGACCGAGTCTTAGCGTTAGAGTGATAGTCTCCTTTATCCTGCTGCCACTCCATCTCGTTATTACCACACCACAAAGCCAAAGAAGCGTGATGTCTCAAGCGGCGCATATTTTGGGTAATCTCTAGGCGTATAGATTTCTCAAACTCATCCGTCAGGCTGTAATCAGCACAAGCGAACATACAGTCTTGCCATACCATAAGCCCCAATTCGTCACAGCAGTCATAAAAATCATCGCTAGGATAATAACCGCCGCCCCATACGCGCACTGTGTTATAATTAGCAGCTACGCAATCCTCCAAAAGCCTGCGGGTTCGAGACGGCGTGACCCGGGAAAGAATATTATCCTCCGGAATATAATCTGCGCCCATAGCAAAAATTTCAACACCGTTAACTACCTGGGTAAAACTCTCTCCCCATTCATCTTTCTCATTTTTTACCGTAATGGTTCTCAGCCCGATTCTCCGCTTCCAGTAATCCAACATCTGGCCTTCAGGCCCTAAAAGCTGAACCTCAACGGTATATAATGGCTGTTGACCGTATCCGTTAGGCCACCATAACTCCGGCCGACCTATCTCAATAGGCTCTCCATCGCTTTTCCATTGAGTTTTATCCGGCGCCGTCACTATAACCCGTACCCGTGTGGCAATCGGAGATAATGCTTCTTTTTCTATCTGAAAAGAAAGCGTTACCTTTTCTGTCTCGTGGTTCTGAATCACATATACCTGCTCCAGCCGGGCGTCATTCACCCCCACCAGAGAAATTCCCCTCCAAATCCCCGCATCCGGAAGCCTTGGACCCCAGTCCCACCCAAACATACAGTGGGCTTTTCTCAGCAGAGGGAACCCTTCCATGGCATCAGAAGATCCTTCCATCGGATCTTCCGCGAACGCCTTTTTGATATACCGGGTTGGTGAAAAAAAGCGGACAGAAATTTCATTCTCTCCAGCATTTAAAAAAGCCTTCACATCATATTCCCATGTGCAATGCATATTTTTTGCCCGTCCGATCAAATTCCCATTAATCCTAAGTTCTGCAATGGTGTCAAGCCCCTTGCATTCCAGCAAAACCCTTCTGCAGCCAAGCAACTCGGCATCAGCTGTAAAACCACGTCGGTATTCAAAGTCCTCATCCATAATCCTGGTTGCCTGAAGTTCATTATCTCGCCAAAAAGGATCCTCCATTTTCTCCGCCCGTAGCAAATCACTATAGACACTTCCCGGCACTCTCGCCGGCAGTATCTCCCCTGTTTTTAGCCGGCAAAGCGTCCATTCGCCGTCAAGGCTTTGCATTTTTACCATTTGGATTCCTCCTTTATTTTAATTGACTGCGACTAAATTTATAATCACACAAATTTCTATTCCAGCCACGTCCTGCTTTTCCTCTGCCGATTACGGCTGGTTAATCGAAACGATAACCTTCAGAGTGGTATCCCTCTCCAAGCGGCACATATCCAACCCTCGGGCTATCTGGGAAATCGGAAGCCGGTGAGAAATAATAGGCTCTAATCCAAACTTTCCGGAATGAAGCCATTCCACGCAGTGAGCCAGAGCAATTCGGGCACTGTCCGTTCCTGTAAATTCCGGCAGCCGCATTCCGGCAGATTCCAGTTCGGGGTATCGGTCGCTCCATTGGAAGGGCGGCACTCCATAGGCGATAATTCTGGCGTCAGGCGCACCAAGAGCGATCATTTCCCGTACCACATCTCCTCCTGTAGCGTCAATAATTACATCTGGATGCCCTTCAAACCGTTTATGAATCTCATCAATGTACCCTGATTCCTGGGAGTTCAAGGAAAAATCAGCCCCCATCTCTAAGGACTTTTCCAAACGCAGTTTCCTGCGGCCAATACCGCAAAGCTTGGCAGCTCCCATCATTCGCGCCAAGCGGTGGTAAATAAGTCCCGCCGGGCCCAGGCCGTAAACCGCCACTTTATCTCCCTTTCGAATCAGAGGCGTGCCGTCCGGCCGGAACAAAAGTCTGGCAGAACCAATCACCATTTCCATCATAGCCGCAACGTCTTCAGGAGCATCTTCATTGACCTTTCCTACAGCGGCTTCCTCCGTATCAATCAGTAAGTAATCAGCAAACGCCCTTCCATTTACGGTCCAATATACCACTCTGTCCCCAATTTCAAACCCCTTAACCGCTTTGCCGAGTTCCACTACCCTCCCGGTACATTCGTGTCCCAGAATAAACGGGAACCGATCGTTCGGCCAATCTTTTTCCGGCGTATCCGTAGCGTAAATTTTATTATCGGTAGTATTACAGATAGCGCCCGTAGTGACATGAATCTTCATCTGGGTGTCCTTTATAATTTGCGGCTCACCGATCTCCATAATTTCAAGATCACAATTTCCCTTTACCACAACTGCTTTCATAATTCACAACTCCTTTGTTGTATAATGGGAGAAAAGCCCTTGTTAAAAGCAAGAGTCTTTTCTCCCCAGTAAGCTTCTACGCTAATTTCAATAAATGTAATGAAGTTCTACCGTTTCCCCGTTGCGTCTGCCCGATTCCCGCATCTGCTCAATGATATAGTCTACACGGTATCCGTCTACCACGGAAGAACTTCCCTCTGCCAGATGTCCGGAATTACAGCTGTCCACAAACGCCTGGAATTCATTAATCCACTGTTCATTGCACTCATAATATTCCGATTCAGGGCCACACATTCCCTGGAACCACCAGGTAACCTGCATAGCTTCATAGCCCTGCCATGAGGGATTGTCCACCCGCAGATAACCTCTGGTCCCGATGACTTCTACACTTTCATTCCAGCCGCCGCGGAAGGGCCGCCACTGAGGTCCTAAATTTGGAATATCCACCCTTCCTAGTCTCATGTCTATTGTTAATCCGCTTTCCATTTCCAATTCCGCGTTCAAATAGTAATCCCGTCCGTTCTTATTGTCATAACGGCATTTACAGGAAACCTTAGAGATATCTCCAAAGCAATACCGCAGCAAATCGAGATGATGGCTGCCTGAGTGGGTCAGAAATCCCCCGCCGGAGAGACTCGCGTCATCGTGCCAAGATTTCAAATCCTTATGAGAGGAAACCTCCGGCTCTGGCGCCGAATTATAAATGCTGAATGTAACAAATTCCAATTCTCCCATATCCGCCAAATATTCTTTAATCTTTCGGAAACCTGGATTGAACCGCTTCATATAGGCTGTTTGAAACAGAACCTTTTCCTTTTGCACCAATTCTACCAATCTTTGTGAGTCTTCCGCACGAATGCAAAGGGGTTTCTCGCATAAAATCTTACGGTGTCCAGCCAGAATGGCATCTACACAGCCCTGGTAGTGCATATGGTTCGGTAAGGCCACCACAATACCATCTAAATCTTTTTCCTTCTCCAACAGTTCCTTATAATCCTTATAATAATGAGCGCCGTACTTTTCAGCGGCTGTCTTACCCGACTGATCAATGGAAGCGATTGCCGCAATTTTGGCTTCCGGGATTCTTTCCAGTGCGAAAAAGTGACATTCCGTAATGATACCAGCGCCTAAAATACCAAGTTTAACCATTATGACAACCTCCTAAAATTCTTTATTTTTAAAAAGCAGAACACAAAATAAATTTCTATCCCTTAATACCACTTGTGGCTACAGACTCAATAAATTGACGTTGCAAAATCAGATAAACTACAACAATAGGAAGCGCCGTCAGAGTACAGGCTGCCATGGTGGCTCCCCATTTCATATCCTGCAACGTACGGTAGCGGTCAATCGCTACCTGCATAGTCGCGATTTCATCGTGTTGAACTGAGATCATCATGGGCCAAAGATAGTTATTCCAGGACCAGAAAAAGTTAGTGAGTATCACCGTCACAAAGGCCGGAATAATCATAGGAATGATGATTTTAAAGAAAATACGGAAATGTCCGCTGCCATCGATAAGGGCCGCCTCAATGTAATCGTTGGGAAGCGTGAGCATATTTTGACGAAGCAGAAAAATGGAGAATGAGCTCACCACACTAGGCAGGATCATCCCACTATAGGTTCCAATCAGATTCAGAGTCGTCATCGTCATAAAGAGAGGCACAATCAATAGCTGAAACGGTACCATCATAAACGCCATCACAATTCCAAAAAGCAACTTTTTCCCTGGAAATCTCAGCTTTACCAATGCATAAGCGACCATTCCAGACAGCAGGGCATTCAGAACCACAGTAGTAACCGAGACAATCATGCTGTTCATAAACGCCCGTGGTACATTCATGGTTTGAAACACATACTGAAAATGCTCAAAGGTTATGCTGTTGGGAATAATTTCCGGAGGGTATTGAATAATTTCATTTGACGGTTTTAACGCCGAAGATACCATCCAATAGAAAGGAAAGAAAGCAACAAGCGCACCGACAATCAAAACCACATAAAGCAGTATCTTTTTAGAAATCCGTTTGCCTAAACGATTCATTTTCATCCCTCCTATTCGACATCCCGCTTAAAGATTTTATTTTCTAAAATACTGATTAAAACGATCAGTATTCCCACCACCACGCCGATAGTAGAAGCATAACTCATGTCATGGGAGATAAAGCCTTGTTGATACAAGTATAATACCATTGTGGTAGAACTGCCTTGCGGCCCCCCTGTAGTCATAATATAGGGCTCATTAAAAATCTGGAATGCCCAAATAGTGGCCATCATAATGCAGAAAATGATGGTAGGATTCAACAGAGGAAGCTTAATTCTGAAAAAGATCTGCCAGCCGCTGGCACCGTCGATTTGAGCCGCCTCAATGTAATCCTTGGAAATTCCCTGATATGCCGCCAAAAAAATCACTGTATAGTAACCAATATCCATCCATGCCTTTACCAAAGAAATCGAAATCATTGCCATTGAAGTGCTGGTGAGCCAGGCCACACCTTCGATTCCCATACATTCCAGCAAATAATTGACTAGGCCATTGGAGGTCTGCAGCAGCCATTTCCACAGAATCGCTACAACCACAGAACCTACCACCACGGGCAGAAAAAACAATCCCCGGAATATATTTCGGCCCTTAAATTTACGATTCAGCAAACTGGCCACGAACATTCCTCCCAAAATAGAGGTAGGAATTTGGACAATAAAGTAAATAAAGGAATTACCTACTGATTGCCAAAATCTTGGATCTTGAAACAGCCTGACGTAATTATCAAATCCAATAAACTGGGTGAAGGAATTGGTCACCATGTCCCATTCCGCAAAGCTTCCCGCAATCGCCATAAATGTTGGGTAAATCATAAAGGCAAGGCAGAATACAAGGTACGGCGCCACAAATCCCACAGCGGATTTATCCCACTTTTTTTTATGGTTTATAAGGCCCGATGAAACTGTTTTCATTCTTTATCACCTCTCGAATTGAGAGAGGGATCCTTCAGGGATCCCCCTCTTGCTACTCACCGACCCTCTTGTAAAATCTTATTTGCCTCTTCCTCAGCCCAAGCCATTGCGTCAGCCGCAGACATTCCGTCATATGCCACTTTTAGATAAGCCTTTTGCAGCGGATCCATGATATCGCAGGCAAAGCTGGAATTAATGGTACCGATAGTACCGTGATTTCCCACTTCCATAGTATCAGTCATATCCTCTCCCCATTTTTCAAATCCGGCTTGAAACGCCTCGTTCTCCAGCAGATTGTCGTAGCAGGGAAGATCCGCCGTCACATCAAAGTCCGCAGCGCACTGCTCCTCGGAAAGCAGGAACTTTAAAAATTCCCAGGAAGCCCGACGTACACGGTCTCTTTCTTCACCCTCCTCGGCTCCTAATTCATCAATAATGCACAAATTTCGCACAAAGGTATAGGTATCATATTCTCCGCGTGTATTTCCGTCCGGAATCGGAATGGGCCCTACCACATATTCAAAGCCTTCCGGAGCATCACTGGCCGCCATCTTAATATTTTCCGTGGCACCTCTGGTGCATGCAGTCTGTTCCATAAAGAATGGATCCATATCCCAAATCTCCTTTTGCGCCCAGCCGTTGCCAAAAACAGTTTCCCAAAATTCCAGGCTTTTTACGCCGTTTTCCGTATTGAAACACACTGTTTGACCATCATCACTGACCAGCTGTCCGCTTCCTGTCGCGGCAATATACAGTGGATAAACGTAGGATTCCCAGCGCCACCATTCATCCTGCATCCAGGGAGCAATCGCCCATCTCTTAGCCTCTGGATTCGTCACCATTTCGGCCAGCTCGTAAAATTCCGAATAGGTCTCTGGTAGTTTGTTCACATCCCATCCGACCTCTTCCAGGATCTTCTTGTTATAGAAGAAAACATAAGGAGATTGGTACCAGGAAATGGAGTAGGTATTGCCATCGGTCCAGGTATAGTTCAAGTCGGGGTCAAAGTTCTCCATCACCTCTTCGAAATCCGGAAAATTATTCAAGGGATACAGAAGGTCATGATCCACATACCACAAATCCTCGATGTTCAGAGATTGGTGGATATTGGAATTGGTTCTAGACTGTATGTAGGTCATCAGCATCTCATTGTCCGTATTGTCTGGAGCCACACTACCGGTAACCTTGATATTAGGATATTTCTCCATAAATTTCTGAATCTGTTCCTCGCCAAGCTGGATGCGCTCTGGAGTTTCATAGTACCAATAACGGATGGTCGTCTCAGGCATATCGCTGATATCCTCGGCCGTAATCCAATTCACCTCGCCTGTGGAATCACCGCCTGGGGAAGTCAAGTTTTCTGAAACCAAGGACTCGCCATAAGATGCAGTCCCTCCGTTTGCACATCCACCGGAAGTCAACATCATGGCTGCAGATAAAAGAACTGCTAGGGATTTCACTGACTTTTTCATTGTTATCCTCCTTTTAATACTCTATGATTTCTGCCGATGTGGCAGTTTTCCCCAATAGATTCGTAAAAGAGAATATGCTACTCTTAATATGACGCAGAAATTACATTTAGACAAATTTGTAACATTACTTTAAATTTGTTTTTTCTGTTAAAACCATGCGTTAAAAATAAAATCTCGCAATAATTCCAAAAAATAAATAATTATTTTATTATTTTTATATTATTTATGTTATATTATAACATTCTTTTTAGTTTTGTCAATGTTATTTTAATTAATTTTAAGTGATTTTGTAATTATAAGTAATGTTCACCTGTTTGTAAATAAAATTAAATAGAAAAATCTAGCAATCTTTTAGATTGACAGTTCCGTTAGAATATGGCATAGTAAAATTAGAAGTTAAATCTTGGGGATTCAGCCATGGAGAAAAATTTAAAATATCTTTTATGCGACTTGTACGTTATTTTTTGTAATGTGTTTTCATTTCACAAAACATCGATCCGTGTTGAAAACCACTTTTAGCACTTTTTTGTAAACAGAAATTGATTTTCACACCGCACAAAACAGTTTGTTAGGGGTATTGTATGAAAAGAAAAGTTTCGATGCAGGACATAGCAGATGCCCTGGAAATTTCAAAAAATTCTGTTTCCATCGCTTTGCGCGGCAAACCAGGCATCAGCAATGCTCTTCGGGAAAAAATCTTAATATCAGCCGCGGAAATGGGTTATTTAGGGCCCCATCAAACCAATCAAAAGGGAAACAACCTTCTTTTAGTCGTGGATGATAACTTTGACGGCAATGACATTTTTTTCGCACCTTTAATTGCCGCCCTTTTACGTTGCGCCAAAGAAAAGGGATATAATATGCTGATGACCAGCGTGACTGACTCTATGCAGGAAACTGGTGCTATCCCGCAGGCTTTTTATGATATCAGTGCCTCCGGGGTGATTTTGCTTGGAAACATCCGACGTAGTTACGCAGAAAAATACGTGAGTTCCAAAATTCCCTGTGTAATGATGCTCCACCATCTTTACGGTGTCCCAATGGATCACGTGCTCAGCGCCAATGAGGACGGCGCTTTCGCAGTCACTCGACACCTTATTTCCAAGGGGCATCGCAAAATTGGTTATCTAGCAGATATTGGCACCTTTACAAGTTTTTCACAGCGCCAGAGAGGATACCAACGTGCTCTTCGCGAGGCAAAAATTCCCTTTCGAGAAGATTTTGAAATTTTGCTCGATACTCATCAAACCTTAGTGAAGGACATGGCGCCTTATGTCGAGCATATTTTACAGCTTCAGGATCGTCCTACCGCATGGCTTTGCGGCAATGATGACGTTGCTATTGCGTTGATCAATGAATTCCGCAACCAAGGCATCCAAGTGCCTTACGATGTCTCTGTTGCCGGTTTCGACGGCATTTCCACCGCTTTTCTGTTTCATCCTAAACTTTGCACCTATATGGTCAGAATTGATACTCTAGGGTACCGCGGTGTAGAGCTTCTTTTAAACCGAATCAACAAAAAAGAGGATCCTCCTCAAATTTGCTGTGTACTGGGGAATCTCGTTGAAGGCGACTCTGTGGCAGAGCGAAAAACTGAGTCTGCTCCTCTCTAATCCGCTGCCGCACAAATATGTCTCTGGTTTGTGTATTTTGCTCATCAGGCATGAAATGGCTTCCTTGAAATCCTCCATCGTATCAATTCTCATTCGTCACTGTTTCCTTTTGAGTGCGGCGGTGGCATATTGTCTCATACCAGTCAGGTACTCCTTTACCTTTTGAAATAGTTTCTCTCTTACCTAAAACGCCAAGTTCTTTCCTTTTCCATCATTTTACCCTTTCTCATAATGCTCTAGGATAATCATCACAATGAATTGATCCATGGCGCTTCCTATTACCTTGATTTCCTCGACGATTCGGTTATACAGTTCCAGTGGAATTCTTCAGGCGATGCCTTTCAGTTCTATTCTCCTTTCGCTCCTTTTGAATTGGTTTTCCTCTCTTGGGCAACACAAGCATACTCCAAACCATCCTCGAGAGATATCACCAACACCAATAAACCTTCAGGGAAAATATCTTTACAAGCGTCATAACCAACAACACCAGAAAACTCAGAAAAGCATATGGATTTTGAGAAAAACTAATATTTGTTACAGTATCTATCTAAATGGGAAACTGCTGTCCGTCAGTCGTGACGAAAAATGTATGAGCAATTAGTAACCGCATATCCCGAAATAAAGATATAAGCTTACAGTTATATCTGTGACTAAACAGATGCGCTGTATTTTATAATCGGCACGTTGGTGTTTGCCTTTTCTTCTGTAAAATGAAAATATAATGAAAAAGCACTATGAGGAAATCATTATTTGAGCAATGGGCGGAATATATCGTCAGGCTGGGGATTATCGTCTCCCCAACATTTCTCTACCCGATGGGATCGTATATATCAGCGGATGAACAATATCCGTAGCAGATCGGCAGAAATCATAAATCATGAATTTGATCCTAATATAGTTAAATCCGCTACCGATAAAAAGCTGGTAGCAGATTTCATACTATATCAAGCCAAAATATTTTCAAAAAAGCTTTTTAACTTATCAATGACAGTTTGTTTTTTCAGGACCCTATTAGAGCCGCCTGAAAACTTTGACATCAGAGGTAATATTTTACTAAGATCTGTTCCTGTGGTTTTTATTTCACCATCTCTAAATGAGTTCTCTATAAATTTTTGAGCCTCATCGTGTTTTAGGTTTTCATCTTTGATGATTGTTTCTAAGTCCTGTTCTTTTTGCTTTTTAATGTCCTAAGATACCGAGAAGCACCTTTTATAGATGGATACAGAACTACTAGCAGACTGTGACCAAAACAGGTACAGTCATCACTCCGCAGGAATTTTCGAGTTTAAAAAGAAAAGTTGAAAAATTAGAGGGAATCATTCAAGTTTTGAAAACAGTTGACTGTACCGTATCCTCGCCGTTACAGGAAAAGCTGAAAGCTTTGGAATCACTGTATGGTCAATTCAGCGTACATACCTTATGCGAAGCACTGGAGGTCCCTCGTGGTACTTTTTACAATCATATTTTTCGGAATAAACGAAGTGACACACTTGCAGTTAAACGCCGGGAACAACTAAAGGTGCAGATACAGAATATTTGTGACGATGGCGAACAAATTTACGGCGCGGGAAAAATCACAGCGATACTTCACACGAAAGGAATTAAGGCCAGTGAAAAATACGTTTCTGAGATTATGAAAGAATTAGGAATCAGTAGTGTTAGTATCACAGCAAAGCAAGACCATAAGAAATGGGAAAAAGGAAAGAACAGAAATTTTTTGCATCAACAATTTCATACAGACCGACCGAATCAAGTCTAGGTCAGCGACATCACAATTTTTAAGTTTAGCGATAAATATTACTACCTTTGTGCTATTATCGGCCTATTCTCACGAAAGATCATTTCTTATCGGATATCGCAGAGCAGCAGTACGCAACTGCTCACCAAAACTTTTAGGCAGGCTTATTCGGAAAGGAAAACTGAAACAGGACTCATGTTTCACAGTAACCGGGGGACGCAGTATATTTTCTATACGTTTGTGCGTTTATTGGAGACACTTGGAGTTAAACAATCTCTTTCCCGAACCGGGCGACCCCATGATAACGCTGTTTCAAAAGCATTCTTTTCCATTCTTAAAAAGGAGGAACTGTATCACAGGCATTACAAATCTGAAATAGATATGATACAGGGTATCCATCATTTTATTGACTTTTATAACAATGAACGTCCGCATTCTACATTACAATATAAGACTCCAGTGCAGAAAGAGCAGGAATACTGGAATCAAAAGAAAGAATCCTCATTAGAATGAGAATTCCGGGTTCAGAATAGATACATTTGATAGTTTTTACAACCCATTTTTCTGTTTTTTGCTTTTTGACGTCCCATTTCTATAAAAAGGGATAAAGCTCGAAAAATGGCTTAAACGCGGGGTTTTAGCATAGAAAAAGAGGCCGAATTTGGATTGCCTCATTTTTGAGTTCCAAATTTCGACCTCTGTTCACATGGCCCGCCCGGAGGGATTCGAACCCCCGGCCTTCAGAATCGGAATCTGCTGCGATATCCAGCTTCGCCACGGGCGGATAAATATAAATAGGAAACATAATCTGCCTTTTGACACGTGCTTTATTATAGCATAACACAGATTCAGAATCAACACTTTTTCGGAAATAATATCTTCTTTCCTTTATCATTCCTGGTCTTTATTCCATTTGGTTGTATCAAGAATGTAAAATTACCGTTTATTTTAAGGGATATAGTTGTAATTCAATAATAAAATATGCTATTATTGTGTTTGTGTAAAGTCTAGCTTCTTTTTTAAGTGTAAATTTTCTAACCAACCAGGGGGATAATCATGAAAAGAAAGCATCTGATTGCCGCATTAATCACAGTGGCTGTTATAGTAGGTTCATTAGCATTTCCTGCCTTTGCTGAGGCAACTCAAACGGCAGAGGATCCCGCAAGCTCTGTTGCTTCACAAGATTCCGTTCCCACTTCATCAGCGCCCCCACCGTCTTCCGAGCCAGCCCCTATACCATCTGAATCCGTTTCTTCTAGTACGGAACCAGAGGAACCCAGCAGTGTTTACGAAGAGCCTAGCAGCCAATATTACGAGGAACCCAGCAGCGACGACTATGGATACAACTACGAAGACAGCAGTACGTATACCGACAGCGCAATTACTGGGTCTTTGCTTCCTGAGACCTCCGCTGACGGTGCCAGCGGCACTACCAGTCATAATTGGGACAAATTGTTGGAAAATATTAACTCGGCCAATGCCGCCGGCATGGAGGACGGCACCTTCGTATTTAAGGATGATCCTGACAATACCAATAACACAGGCGCCAACGATGGCGGCTGGATCCTTTGGACAGGAATCGGCTTTATCTTTTTGGCTGTTTGCGGTATCAGCTATGTGATTTACGCGAACTTTTTCAGCAAAAAATGTCCCAGAAAACGTCTAGCGGCAGCACAGGCGGCCCAGAGAGCCAGAATCCAATCCTCATCAGCCAAACGTCAGGTTTCTCAACAGCAAACCCTTTCTTCCGCCAAAGGGCGCCCCGACTCCTCCAGCTCTGCCTATGGAGACGGTTATCATTACACCACTAAAAAACCGGCTTCTCCACAAAAGAGCACGTCTTCCAGACCGGCCGCTGCGCCTCGGCGTGACGAGTCTTCCAATCCGTCTCAAAGGCCTCCCCAGTCCAGGCAATATAAGCGTTCCCAAAGCAACGATGATTTTTGGGATAAATTTTTTGATAAATAAGCCCAGCGACAAAAATAGATAAAATACGCCAGCAAAAAACAGCCTTTTTAGCCAAAGGGCTGTTTTTTATTTTCCTCCTTGATTCTTTCCGCGCTTTGCAGTATATATATAGTGGATAAATTTTCGACTAATTTTAAATAGAAGGGGCTTATGGTATGGATCAGGAACAAATTTTATCTCAGGATTCTGAAACCGCGGGAAGCCAGCAGGATGAGACACAAAAAGAAAAAACATACTTTGCCGACTATACTTTAAAAGCCAACGAGTTAAAAAAGGCGATCTATCTGGATAATAGAAAACGAGGACTTTTTAAGCGCCAAATGATTTTATTGATTTTGATTGCGGTTTTATTTGCTTATTTTGGCGTTTATCAATTCATTGTCATCCCCGAGCAACGCCTCCTTTCCGTAATCACTATGGCGGTAGCGGGCTTTTGCGCCTTTTTTTCTCTTTGGTTTCCACATCAAAATGATAAAAAATATGTTTCCAAGGTTTTAGCGGTTTGGCCCCGGTATACGGTATCCGTTTCAAAAAAATGCTTAACGATCTGTGATCCCGAGCATCCTGAAAAGGAAAAGCGCAACTTCAAGCTGTCCTATGACGAGCGCTTACAGGTTTATGAGTGTTCTGATCTTTTTATTTTTGTATATGAGAAAAGGCGGCTGTTCTGCCTGCCCAAAAAGTATTTCGATATGGATGAAATCATCGAAATTCATGAGCTTTTTCGGGAACGCTGCAGAAGCCAGTTCGCTGTGATAGACGATCGTACCGGTAAGGAGGTGGGTCACCGATAATCCGGGGAATTATAAATCATTAAAATTTGTGTTTTAAATCATACTAAAGGGGTCTTTTTTTATGGGTTACCAGTTTCTGTTTAATTTGGCTCTAATCCTGCTGAGCACAAAACTGTTCGGCATGCTGACTAGAAAATTCAAAATGCCTCAGGTTGTCGGCGCCTTAGCCGCCGGTTTAATCTTGGGGCCTGCTATGCTCGGTTGGCTGCAGGAAACCGAATTTATTGATATGATGGCGGAGCTTGGCGTTATTGTTTTAATGTTTACCGCCGGTTTGGAAACCGACATCAAAGAGCTGAAGAAAAGCGGAAAGGCATCCTTTGTCATCGCTTTGATCGGCGTCATCGTCCCCCTGGCAGGTGGTTTTGGTCTTGCCTATTTCTTTAATCACGAAGGAATCAACGATGCTTCCGCAAGTATTTTCTTACAGAATATCTTTATCGGCATTATTCTCACGGCTACCTCTGTAAGTATTTCCGTGGAAACCTTGAAAGAAATGGGCAAGCTCAATACCCGGGCCGGAAACGCTATTTTAGGCGCTGCTATTATCGATGACATCTTGGGCATTGTTGCTCTGACGATCGTCACCAGCCTAGCGGATTCTTCCGTAAACGTGGCAATTGTTCTGCTAAAAATCGTGGCTTTCTTTGTGTTCGCCATTGTTTTCGGCATCGTCTTCTATCTGATTTTCGGAAAGCTCCAGAAATATTATAATAAGGATCTTCGCCGCTTTGTAATCATCGCTTTTGTCTTCTGCTTGCTTCTCTCTTATTTGGCGGAAGTATGGTTCGGCGTAGCCGACATCACAGGCGCCTTTATTGCCGGCGTTGTGGTTTCCAATACTCAACGGGCGAAATATATTGCCTCCCGTTTTGAAACCACCTCCTACATGCTGCTTTCTCCTGTATTCTTCGCCAGTATCGGCCTGAAGGTTTCCCTGCCTGGTATGAGCACCTCTATTATCGTTTTCTCCGTTTTGCTTCTGATTGTGGCTATTCTCACAAAGATCGTCGGCTGCGGCTTAGGTGCAAAAATGTGCCGTTATTCTAATGCTGAAGCCCTTCAAATCGGCTGCGGTATGATCTCCAGAGGCGAGGTTGCCCTGATTGTGGCCAATAAAGGCGCCGCCCTGGGATTAATGTCCACTACTTTCTTCGGCCCAATCATTATTACTGTCGTCGCTACCACGATCATCGCTCCGATTCTTTTAAAGCTGGTGTTCCGATCCAAGAAAAAAGCGGACGGTCAATCTGCTGTGGAAGCAGAAGAAAAATCACCTCTTGCCGAAGGCCTTGCGGAAATTTATGAATATTCCCAGGCGGCGAAGACCGCTCCGGAGGAAGAGGAACCTGAATCGATCATTAAAAAGAAAAAATCAGAATCTAAAAAGAACAGCTAATCAAACCCCCTCCAAATTAGTTTTGGAGGGGGTTCCTTTTGATATGTCCGCAGTGAAAACAGCTTTTCGGTGAGATCAATCCCTTTAACAAAAGTACAGCTCCTATTGGATACTGCTCGTGAGTCCGCCGTCTGTTGAACCAGCGCAATCAGCAGTCCTTTATTAACTACTGTAGCTATCAAAAGCTGAAAGCCTTCCAAACACAAAAAGAGCCTATCCTTTTTCCAGGAAAGGCTCTTTATCTCTTGCCATATCGGGAAATACTCTTGTTCATTCTGAGTAAACCCAAGACTTTTGCAAGAAGCATTCTATTTAATCGGCAGAAACGCGCGCTTTCTAGCGGGCTGTTATTCCATGGACCTATTTAAAATATCTCACGCCGGACGCGAACAACTGCTGGTCCTTTTCGCCAGGCACATTACCGTACAGGTTTTCTCCCTGCCGCTCAGAGTGGCCCATCTTGCCCAAAATCCGGCCATCCGGGCTGGTGATACCCTCGATAGCACACACGGAGCCGTTGGGATTCCACTGGATATCCATGCTGGGATTCCCCTCCAGATCCACGTATTGGGTGGCGATCTGGCCGTTGGCCATCAGCCGCGCCACTGTCTGGGCATCCGCTACAAAACGGCCCTCTCCATGGGAAACCGGAACGGTATGGATCTGGCCTGCTTCCGCTCCCATCAGCCACGGGGATTTGACAGAGGTCACCCTGGTATAGACCATGCGGGAAACGTGGCGGCCCAAGGTGTTGAAGGTCAGGGTCGGGTCGTTCTCCTGAATCTGGGTAATCCTGCCATAGGGCACCAGCCCCAGCTTGATCAGCGCCTGGAAGCCGTTGCAAATGCCCAGCATCAGGCCATCCCGTTTTTCCAGCAGCTCGGAAACCGCCTCGGCTACTCTGGGATTGCGGAAGGTAGTAGCGATAAACTTGCCGGAGCCATCCGGCTCGTCGCCGCCGGAAAAGCCGCCGGGCAGCATGATGATCTGAGCGTTCTGAATCGCTTTCACCATCGCCTCGATGGTTTCCTCAATATCTGCGGGCGTCAGGTTCTTTACGATAAGCACATCGGCTTTAGCGCCTGCTCTTTCAAACGCCCGGGCGGTATCCACCTCGCAGTTTGTGCCGGGGAACGCGGGAATAAACACTCTCGGCTTGGCGTACTGAACGGCGGGAGCCTTTTGATTTCTTTCCGAATACAGGGGCACCTGGCAGAAATAGGCCTTCGTCTCGGCTCTGGTGGGGAACACTTTCTCCAAGGGCTTCTCCCAGGCCTCTGTCAGGGCCGCCAAAGACAGCCTTTCGGAACCGATCAAAATTACCGGTTCCCCGCATACGGCGCCTAACACGGATGCTCCCAGCGTTTCCAATCCTGTGGTGTCACTGTCGTCCTTCAGCTCCAGCACGAGGGAACCGCTGAGGGGCGCGAACAATGTCTTTTGATCCGGATCACCGGCAAACTGGAAGCCCATCTGGTTGCCGAAGCACATCCTGCATACAGCCGCGGCCGCGCCGCCCTCCCGGACTACAGAAGCTGAAAGGATTTGATTCTTTCCCATCATTTCGTAAATTTTAGCGTAAACCGCTTTCAGCTTGTCCCAAGCCGGAAGATGAGTCTCCGGATTTTCCGGCACCGGCACCATCCAAGCCTGGGAGCCGGCTTTACGGAAGCAGGCGGAAACAGTCTTGCTTGCCTTGGTCATGGCTACGGCGAAGCTTACCAGGGTGGGCGGCACATCCAGCGCCTCAAAGGAACCGGACATACTGTCCTTTCCACCGATGGCCGGATTACCCATGTTCACCTGGGCGGTGAAAGCGCCTAACAGAGCGGCGGCGGGCTTGCCCCACCGTTCCGGGACATCGTGGAGCCGCTCAAAATATTCCTGAAAGGTCAGCCGGGCGGCGGCCGGGTCGGCGCCTACCGCCAGCAGCTTGGACAGGGATTCCACCACCGCATAGGCGGCGCCGTGGAAGGGACTCCACCGGGAAATGCCCGGGATATAGCCGTAGCTCATGGCGGTAGCGTCGTCGGTTTCTCCCTTGAGCAACGGGATTTTCGCCACCATCGCCTCTTCCGGAGTCAGCTGGTATTTTCCAGAGAAGGGCATCAGCACGGTCCCCGCGCCGATGCTGGAGTCGAACCGTTCGGACAGCCCCTTTTGGGAGCACACCTCCAGGCGCTTCAGGTTTTCCTCAAAGGCCTTTCCTACAGGCAGATCCCTTAACGCTTTAGGCGCCAAATGCCGGTAGTCCTCCGCCGGATCGACGGCGGTAATTTTGGCTTTGGCACGCTGGGTAACGCCGTTGGTATTCAAAAACTCGCGGCTCAAATCTACGATCAAATCTCCCCGCCAGTTCATTTTCAGCCGGGGGTTTTCCGTGACCTCCGCCACCTGCTGGGCCTCCAGGTTCTCCTGGTGGGCCGCCTGTAAAAACGCGGGAACATCCTTGGGATCCAGAACCACCGCCATGCGTTCCTGAGATTCAGAAATAGCCAGCTCGGTACCGTCCAAGCCCTCGTACTTTTTCGACACCCGGTCTAAATCCACCGTCAGGCCGTCAGCCAGCTCGCCGATCGCCACGCAAACGCCTCCGGCGCCGAAATCGTTGCACCGCTTAATCAGCTTAGCGACCTCGCCGTCCCGGAACAGCCGCTGAATCTTCCGCTCAGTAGGCGGATTTCCCTTCTGCACCTCAGCGCCGCAGGTTTCAATGGACTGCTCGGTATGGGCCTTGGAGGAGCCAGTGGCGCCGCCGCATCCATCCCGCCCGGTTCTGCCGCCAAGCAGCACGATGGCGTCTCCGGGCATAGGAGTTTTCCGGATCACGTTCTCCTTGGGAGACGCGCCGATAACCGCGCCGATTTCCATCCGCTTGGCCATGTAGCCGGGATCATATAGCTCCGTCACCTGTCCGGTGGCCAGGCCGATTTGATTGCCGTAGGAGCTGTAGCCGCTGGCCGCTCCGGTAGTGATTTTGCGGCTGGGCAGCTTGCCGGGCATCGTATCCTCAAAGGAAGTTCGAGGATCGCCGGAGCCGGTCACACGCATAGCTTGATAAACGTAGGCCCGTCCCGAAAGCGGGTCGCGGATCGCACCGCCTAAGCAGGTCGCCGCGCCGCCAAAGGGCTCGATTTCGGTAGGATGGTTATGGGTCTCATTTTTAAACTGAACCAGCCATTGCTGGGTTTCGCCGTCAATAGTCACCGGCACCTGGATAGAGCAGGCGTTGATCTCCTCGCTGACATCCAAGTCCGGGATTTTCCCTTCTTTTCTCAGCAGCTTCATGCCCACCAGGGCCATATCCATCAGGGAAACGGGCCGGGAGGTATCCTTGCCGTAAACTGTGTCTCTGGCGTCGTAATAGGCCTTTAGCGCCTCTTCAATCGCGCCGGATAAAGCCCCCTTCTCGATTTCCACCTGCTCCAGGCGGGTAAGGAAGGTAGTGTGCCGGCAATGGTCAGACCAATAGGTATCGATCACACGAAGCTCCGTCACCGTAGGGTCCCGGCGCTCGGTATCCCGAAAATATTCCTGGCAAAAGGCCAGATCCTCCAAGGTCATGGCGAAGCCCATAGACCCGTAATAGTTTTTCAATTCCTCGCCGTTCCAGCCTATAAAGCCCTTTACCCGAGCCACATCCGGAGGAACCTCCGCCTGCATGTCAAGGCTTTCCGGCTTATCCAGGGAAGCGATTCTGGATTCCACCGGGTTCACCAGATAGGACTGGATTTTCTCAAACTGCTCGTCGGTAATATTCCCCTTGACAGCCACCACCCGGGCGGTCAGCACCTGAGGGCGCTCCCCCTGGGTCAGCAGCTGGACGCACTGAGCGGCGGAATCGGCCCTTTGGTCGTACTGGCCGGGCAGATATTCCATAGCGAACACCCGGTACCGGACATTCGATATGCAGAAATTCTGTTGAACTATGCAGAAGCCGTATTCGAACGGGATGGAGCTATCTCTGACGAGGATCTGAATCTATCTCTCAACTTGGTTCGTTGCCGCATCAACGCCAAAATGCCTAAACTAACCAATGCATTTGCCAGCACTCACGATCTGGATATGAGAACTGAAATTCGCCGCGAACGTACCATTGAATTATTCAACGAAGGTTTCCGTATAGACGACCTGAAACGTTGGAAGACAGCTGAAACGGAAATGCCGCAAGATTTCCTGGGTATCAGATGGACAGGTACAGAGTTCCAGAACAAATGGCCGGGCGTTACCAATGAAAGAAACAGCGACGGTTTCATCATCCTGGAGTCAGGACGTAAATGGGAAGATAAGCACTATCTTTACCCATTACCTACCGACCAGTTGCAGTTGAACCCGAATCTGAAACAGAACCCGGGTTGGGGAGAATAAATCAATGTTTTTCATTCATAAAAAGAAGATAACAACATGAAGAATAGAAATTCTATATATCAAGGCTTGAGCCGGCGCAGGCGCTGCTGGTCAACGAGCAGGGCAAGCTGCTCAAGGCACAGCGTCAGCT
>OHAA01000049.1_pt1 | contig 52583 bp, 50 predicted proteins | sample 1606051 | NCBI WGS metagenome assembly OHAA01 (sample SAMEA3541493, study PRJEB24748) | human gut metagenome | biome: human gut; feature: human-associated habitat; material: faeces | place: China | collected 2012
TACCGGCCAGATGGATGATGGCATCAAATTGTGGCAAACGCTGCATTGGAAAAGAAGTTGATTCAATATCTTCCCAAGCAAAAGTCTTTACTACTCCCTCCTTTTCAGGAGCGACGATATCAAGACCATAAAGAATATGACGCTCTTTTAAGGCAACAACAAGATTGGAACCCACGAAACCGTGAATTCCTGTTATAAGTATATTCATGGAAGATTTATTCCGTTATCTGTGATTTGAGATATAGTTTCCTTACAAAACGCATATCATGCTCCACCATAATTTTCACCAATTCAGGAAAACTGGTCTTCGTTGGATTCCAACCAAGCAGAGTCTTTGCTTTTGTCGGATCACCCAATAGTTGTTCCACTTCACAAGGACGAAAATACTTAGGATCAACCTCAACAAGAACCTTATCGGTCTTCGAATCAACGCCTTTTTCATTAACGCCCTCACCTCTCCAACAAAGTTCAATACCTACTTCCTTAAAGGCAAGCGTAGCAAATTCACGAACAGTATGCATTTCACCTGTAGCAATTACAAAATCCTCAGGGGTATCATGCTGAAGAATCAGCCACATGCACTCCACATAATCCTTTGCATATCCCCAGTCACGGCGGGCATCCAGATTACCTAAATACAGCTTATCTTGGAAGCCTTGAGCTATGCGGGCAGCAGCAAGGGTAATCTTACGGGTTACAAAAGTCTCTCCACGACGTTCACTTTCATGGTTAAAAAGAATACCGTTCACTGCAAACATATCATAACTCTCACGGTAATTCTTGGTTATCCAGAAGCCATATTGTTTCGCTACACCGTATGGGCTACGAGGATAGAAGGGGGTAGTCTCTTTTTGGGGAATTTCCTGAACTTTACCATAAAGTTCCGATGTAGAAGCCTGATAAATCTTAGTCTTCTTCTCCAAACCAAGAATACGAACAGCCTCCAGCATACGAAGTGTTCCAACTGCATCCGCTTCGGCGGTATATTCAGGAACATCGAAAGATACTTTCACATGACTCTGAGCAGCAAGGTTATAAATTTCATCTGGTTGTACCTGCTGAATAATGCGAATTAGAGAACTACTATCCGTCATATCACCATAATGAAGATTAACCAAACGTCGTTGCTTCATGTCACGTACCCATTCGTCCAGATATAGATGTTCGATACGACCAGTATTGAATGAAGACGAACGACGGAGGATACCGTGAACTTCGTACCCTTTTTCTATTAAAAACTCGGCAAGAAAGGAACCATCCTGACCAGTGATTCCAGTTAGTAATGCTACTTTTTTCATTATTCTTTCGTTAAAAACAATTCAAACACTTTTATAAAATATTTTAGAAACAGCAATGGCATGCATGTCCAAATCTCATTTTCACTACATGCACGAACTATTTCCTTATTTAGCAAAATATTACTTTTAATAGAAGCAGTACTAGCACCGCCTGTTCTCATTTTCATAAAATCTAATGGGAGATATTCAGTTTTCAATTGATGAGTATACAAAAAACGAATCAATAATTCATAATCCGCTGCAATATGATAATCAGTTTTATAATATCCAAACTCTTCAAAGTATTTCCGATAAGTAAAAAAGGTAGGATGAGCAGGCATAAAACCATAGCGAAAACGTCCTGGTGAAAAATTAGCAGAAGAATAGTAGCGCACTGTTTTATCCAAATTACCTGGATTTACAAAACGGACATCCCCATAAACAGCCTGTATTTCTTTGTTCCGAAAAGCCTCTGCAATCCTTGAAATAGTGTCTCTCCGATGATAAAAATCATCAGAATTAATGATGCCAACAATATCTCCTGTAGCCATACGGATACCTTTATTCATAGCATCGTAAAGCCCCTTGTCTTTCTCACTAATCCACTTCATCCGACCATCAAACAGAGGTTCATATTCCTTAATAACATCTATTGTATTATCTTTTGACAAGCCATCAACTATAATATATTCTATAGCTGGATAAGTCTGGATGAGTACAGATTGAATTGTGTCACGAAGTGTTCTGCCACTATTAAAAGTAACAGTGACAAGAGAAAATTTCATCTTCATTTGAGATTCAGTAAAAAAGTGTCAATATCAACATATTGAAAAATTCCCCCTAATATTATTTCTCAGATTCCCCAAATCTATATAATTGCATAAAAAACAAAATAACATCTTTAACATTTTCAACACACAAAAACAACTTTACATTCTGTTTTTTAGTAGAACAAAAAAGTTCTTAAAAACTCCAGGTATTCGACATGAAAATAAAAGAAAAGAATAATTCCTACGGTCTGAAAGGTAAACATATATATATTCTTTGCACAAAAGAAACGTATCCTTGCACAAAAGAAAAAAATTAATCTTCTTGCGGGAAGCTGATCCTTGTCTGATACGAACACTATATATTGCTCCTATATCTGCAAATCTTAATATTCTTATTTTATTTGTTATAGAAGTTACAAATAAAGCATCTTCTCCATTAGCAAATCTGACATCAAAAGTATGATTTCCTATAGCAGAATATGGTATCAGTTTAGCCCATGGAACAGACAAAACAGATCTATACCGATAGAAATCAGAAGTTTCGCACAAATATACATTTTCCATCCAATGATCCAGAAAAAACTTTCTTCCCGAAGAGCCACCAAAAGAATGCACATTGCAAACCACCATAGCATCAGGCGATGAACACTCATACAACCCTTGTAAATAACGATCTGAAATATAATCATCATCGTCAACAAAAGCAATATATTCACCTCTTGCATGTTTCAAACCTATATTTCTCGCATTAGAGACTCCAAGAATATCCGTATACAATAATCTACTACAAAAAGTATATGTTTTTAGCAAATCGTCCAGATACTTCCAATATGGATCTCTGGGTCCATTTAAGATGATTATTACTTCAAAGGCTACATATTCCAAAGTCTGACAAGCAATGGAATTCAAACATTCCTGAATGTAATCAGAAGGAGAATAAGTAGGGATAATAACAGAGATTTTCTTCACGATTGTAAATTCTTTTGTCGTAAAAGATAAAGAATAAAAGTAGAATAAGTATTGCAAATATCTGTATCATGTTTCAAGAATGAACGAAACAAATAAAGCCTATATAGATTAATATATTTACATATCATAGTACGACTGCTAAGAGACATTTTTTTACACACATACATATAAGTGGAAAAACGCTGTTTCAACTCCTTCAAATTCTCTTTCCTATTATGCATGGGATGAATATAAGAAAGCGTTTTGTCATACTTTATAATATATTTTTTCTGTTGAAGCAAACGGTAATGTATATCCATCTCCTCATTATATAAAAATATATTTTCATCAAAACCACCAATATTTTCCATAGCTTCCTTGCGAATAAAGAAACAAGAGCCATGTATACAAAAAAAACGAGATGAGTAACAATGACACCAAGTATATAGTTTATATAGCAATAACCCGATAATAGATGGATGCAATGGCAAGAATGACTGACGACGCATACCTACCTTCTCATATTGCTGCATTCCCAATATTCCCAATTTTATATCCCTAAACTGTAAAAGGGCTTTTCGAAATACAGGCGCAAATAATGTTACATCTGGATTCATAATCAAGACTATCGGAGCACTGGCAGCCTTAATGCCAATATTATTTCCTTGCCCATACCCCCCGTTTTCGACATTCCTTATCAATGTAACAGATTCTCCATATTTTTTTTCAATAGAGGCAAACGTAGTAGCATAATCAGCACTATCATTATCCACAACAATCACTTCAAGAGCTGTATCAATATCATTATGGATAAAAATGGAATTTAGACATCCCTCTATTAATGCACCCGAGTTATAAGTTACTATCACTATAGATAGCTTTTTAACTTTACCATCAAGCATAAATTACACGATATATTAATACTATTTGATAAACAGTAATTCCACAAGCTATGTAGAATAGATTATAATGAAATTTCAGATGCATAAATAGTTGAACATACAATACAAATGTAATGATGTAGAAGAAGTCAAGTATTCGATATGCCATTGCAATAGGTGCCAATACACTACCTAATAGTACTCCTACCATATATACATTCAAAAATTGGATATATTTCCGATCATTCAAATCCCCAAACAGAAACATGAAACCAGAAAACAACTGAAATATATATTTAAAAGAAAGACCACTTTCCCGTTCAAGTAACACTTCCGTATAAAGCGAGAACTTCGCCATAGCAGCATTACCGGTAGTTATAAGTAAAAGTATTGCATCGCCCAGCCATTCTATAAGCAACAAATTTATCCGTGAGAAAAAAATCAGTGCAGAAAGTGTCAGTAACAACATATAAGACATTTTCGACAAACTCTTCATCAAACAAAATATCAGAAGAATAGGAATCAGAATAATTATCGACGTATGAAAAGACCAAGCCAATAAAAATAATAGACCTACGCATAGTCTTTTCTTCACCTTCTGTCTTGGCAAACAAAGAATAGACAATATCTCTAAACATATAGATAAAGCAAGACCAGCTCTTATCGCAATTGCACTGTAAAACAGCCCATAGTAAGCATAAAAAACAACAAGAGCAAATAATAACGGTTGTTTTACAATACCTGTTTTCTCATTATAAACCGCACAGCACAATATTCGTCGTGTAGCGTCACATACGAATACACTTATAATTGCTGCAACAAGAAACAGGTATACAAAAGTGTTATAACCCACGAAGATTTTCACTATGTGAGTAAGAAACTGGAAACCGGGTTCAAAACCATACCACGAAAAGCGACTCCATACTCCTGGCTCTATCTCACTATAAAATTCCAAATAGCCTGCAGTATCAGGAGTATCGCCCGGACCACGAATACCGATGACGCAACACATCAAAAAAAGGTATCCTATCACATACAATCGTTGTCTATGTAATGATGCGATCTTAAAAGAACGGGAAAGGAAGAATAAAGAAATAAGAAATATTAAAACAAAATTCATCAAAAAAGATCCATATCTAAAAAACTGTATATATTTGCCTCATACTCATCATAACACGTAAATACTGTAACAATATATATCTATACCCTAAAAAACTTTAACAACGAAGCAGAATTTTCCTCAAAATTACAAGTAGTATTGTTCCTTTTCAGCTTAAATACTTCAAAAGAGTATCTACCTGATATTTATAGCTCATCTCATCAGGAGTATAGTTCTCATAAACATCAATATTAATATCTCCATCTACTATCTTTTGTAATTGTAATGCCAATGCTTCAGCATCATCTTGTCCTACAAGAGTTCCATAGCGCCCATTCTCTAAAAGGTCATTGGCAGCACCAACATCAGTAGAAATTATATAGTTTCTGAAGCGTTTGGCTTCATTCAGCACCAGTCCATAGCTTTCCCAACGCGAAGTAAAAACAAAAACACGTGCCCGGTTATAATATTCCCAAAGTGTTTTCTTATCGTATATAGCCCCTGTAAACTCTACACTTACAGCTTTATCTGGATATTGTTTAAAGAATGTTGTAATCAGTGGCTTTAGACTATCTTCCACAGGCCCAATCAGAGTTACTTTCCATCCCTTCAAATTTACTTTAGATAAAGCCCGCAAAAACATTTCTGTATTTTTCGGAAGAGAGCCTAAACGCCCTACTGTAATCATCAACTTCTCTTTCTCAATATAACTCCGTTCGGCAACACCTGCAAGTTGCAATTTCTCTTCATCAAATCCATTAGGCATAAGTATCAATTTATTTTTCAACTGACTACCAAAAATAAAATCAGCACAAAGCGTTTTATATGCTATACTGGTTTCGCAAGATAGAATGTCCACTTTAGTGATTAATTTTAGATACAAGTATTTACGCATCCATCTATGCAACGGATTTTTATATCTATCTATTGCAAACTCTCGTCCCCCATTTGTATCAAGCTTAACATAAGCCTTACCACTACTATTCAACATTTTATATAGTAATACCTTCAGAATCGTGGTGGCCTTTAAATGAAAGCACATCAAAACATCTATATGCTGAGCATGTTTTAGCAAATATGCCACATGAGCACAAAGAATAGAAAAAGCATCCACCCCCATCTTTCTATGAACAAAAGACACCCTATTCTCTACTTTATCTATACTTTTTATCAACAAAGAGGTCTCCTTACTCAGATTACAGACTATATCGATTCTATACCCAAGCCCCCTTCCCAAATAATAGGGAACCAATACAACATCCTTCTCCAACTCTATAGGGAGCAACCTACCATATAGCAACGTACAATTATTCATCTCTCAAACATTCTTTTAAAAACGCCAAGGACTTTTTCCTTTCCTGCTCCAATATCTCATTCACAACACTGTAGTTTATTGTCTCCCATTTACACTGTACATAATCTTCATAATCATGCACTAAACGGTCTTGAAGTCCAAACATCCGCAATAAAGAATCAAAACGTGCCTGCCCTCTATCCTTATTAGCAACCACAATAAACTGCTTATTAAAAAGAATAGAAAACACCGTTCCATGAAAACTATCTGTAACTATAAAATCAGCTATTGCAAAATTGGCAAGCCATTGTTCTACAGATGGAAACATATAATGAGCAATATGCAAATCTTTCAGCAAAAATAAGTTCTTAATTTTCTTGCGTTCAGTATATGCAGTAATACCAAGTGAAGCAGTATCTGCACAATTTCTAATAATACGCCATTTATCTGCCGTATCGTCAAGAATATAAGCGAAGAGATGAGGTTTTATCACTTTCAAATTCTTTAATATCTTGCTACAAAGCAACAGGTATGTGTCTTTGGAGAGCAACATCGTAGGATCAAGTACATGAAGTACTTTCCCGTCGTAGAAACGCCGACAAATATCTATACCAGAATCTTCACGTACAGAAATGCCAGTAAAATGTAAAACTAATCGACGCAATTTTTCTACACGCTCATTATCAGCTTGCCATTCGTCCGGTCCGATGCCAAAAGATGCTGCATATGCAATTTTTTTTACTAAACAATCTTTAGCAAGTGCTAAATAGTAATAGTAATAATAAGAACCAGTACATTCCTCGCGCCACACTTGGTCACTACCCGTAATCAATGCATCATAAAGTTTACCTATCTTTTCAAATCCTGCCTCATCGCGTATTACAATTTTGCTGCGACGAATATACCGGCGAATAAACCTGCGTTGATAATACTCCACAAAAATACGATACAGGCAGAGTATGCGTTTTGAAAGTTGACGGTCTGAATAATTTTTCAGTGTTTCTACATCATACCCCATACCAATCAGTATAAAATTCAAGGCAAAAGCCTGCAACACTCCACCTACATTTGCACCTATGGGCAATGTCAATATTCCAATTCTCTTTGTCATAAATGTATTATTTTTCGAACCAACCGTTTAACGAACCTCATATATCTTCCCTTGCGCAATGTTCGATTAATAATAACATATAGACTTTGCCCATTATCAAAATGCTCAAAGAAGTAACTTCTATTAGGATGTGGTTTCGACGATATTTCAATCGACGGATTATAACGAAACACATCATTATAATTCAACTCACTATACTCTACATCTTGCAATATGAATGGAAATAATTTATCAGTATTATTCAACATTAGTACACTATATCCTTTATCATCATCTAGTTGTGGCAGTATTTCATTCATACCCCATAAATCACCAATCATCACCTCACTACCACTTCTTAAGCATTTGGTCGGACATTGATAACACGATGGTCGCAAATACACATCGTACAAAAAGCCACGCATAAACAGGTTCTCAGTAAATGGTTCAGAAACTAAAACAGAGTTTTTTGCTCCATTTCCGATAGTTGTAGAGAAGAGCAAAGAAACACTGAATTTTTTCCAGCCTAAACGTTTATCTCTAAACGAAACCTCCTCTATAAAAGCTTTTTTTTCACACTGACGTACAACCGTTTCATCCAGATACATTCGCCAAACCTTCGGACTAGGAACACCATGACAGATAAAATCAACAGTAAGAAGATTATTATATTCCTTCCGTAAAAAACGTTTCAACCCTGCTATCTGGCATGGAGTACCTGAAAACAAAACTTTTTTTCCCTGATCCAAGAATGATTTCGCTTTACTGAAGCAATCCCCCATTCTACTTTGCACATACTTTGACCCCCTAAAAGCAGCCAGTCCGTCTTTTGTAACCGTATAATCATGCACTACTTCCCAATTCTCATTGAATTTTGCACCGAAAACTACACCGCCTTCCCTTATTACAGTTTCTGCCAACACTGTAAAAATGCCACCGGAAGAACTTTTTTTACGGATTTCTTCATCTTTGTTCTTTATTGCAAATACTTTTAACGGCTTACGCATAATTCCAGGATAAAGCTCCGGACAAACCTTCTCACATAACCCACAATTAATACAGATATCCTTTTCTATTTCAGGATAAAGAAACCCTTCATTATCCTCATTCATAGAAATACACTGCTTAGGACATATTTGAATACAGGCAGAGCATCCGCAACAGTCACTCTTTATCTTAATATCCAACATTGCGTATAGCTTTTTTCATAAAGTAAACAGGTTTAATCAATATAGGTATATTGATTATATACCTTTTCAATACCTCAGTCATATTTATAACACCTCTTCTTTTTAACAAAAAGAAATATAAATAGAATTCATTTTTCAAGTTATAATGAAATGCCAAGTCACATTTTATATGCAAATATTTATCTTGAACCATTTGGTGATATTCCCGCCTTTTTTCTATCGGCATCGAAATCCTATTCAATGTTTCGAATAGGATTTCTTTTATGCCATCACAACGAATGATACATTTTTCAAATGTATCATCTCCTCGAGACATACTATTTTTATATATAACATAATTATAGAGTGGCAAATCTATAAATGCAAATTTGCATTCATACAATAGCGGCAATAACATTTGATAATTCTGTCCTCTCTTTGCAGGATATATTTCACGCTGAGGATTAACATTCAAAAAAGCGGAAGATCTAACCATATGACATCCCGGACAAAAAATTATATCTTTTTCTAATATATAATCTTCAAATAGACCACATTCCCGAAAACGATTTCTTTTTTTCCCAGTTATATACCCTTTAGGAGATTCTAAATTATGTTCATCAAATAAATATGCATCTGAACGCACTAAATTATAATCAGGATGAGAATCCAAAAATTCTTTTCGTATTTTAATCGAATCTTTGGCCAGAAAATCATCAGCGTCCGGCCAACACAGGTATTCTCCTGTAAAATATTTCAATCCAGTGTTAACTGCGCCTCCCAAACCTTGATTTTCTTGATATACATACTTCAAGCTGATTCCTGCATTTTTTAGTAATCGATCGTATGACAATATAACTTCTCTTGTATTATCAGTAGATCCATCATCAACAGTTATCAATTCTATCTTTTTATATGTTTGTTCCAAAATAGAATCAATAAGCCTAAAAAGAACTTTTCCCATATTATAACATGGTACTATTACACTTACTAAACCTTTATTCTCCATCAAATATTTATATTTAATTTCACTTTTGCTTTTTCCTCATTACTCAGTACAAAAAAATATGTAAATAATAGAAGGCAAAAAGATGAAAATAAAGTAATAACAACCAATCTAATAAAGCCTCTTTCCAATTGTAATATCAACCAATAAGAAGAACTATAAGTTACAAAGGCTATGAGCACCCCTTTCACTAACACACCTCGAAAATATGCCACAAACCGAAAATTGGGAACATACAAGTGTAATGTCCACATATTAAAAAGCATTCCACAGAAAACAGCAATCACATTAAATGCAAAAGCAATTTGCGGTTCTTGCCCCCAATGATATGCCACATAAGAAAATGGCAACACCAACAAATAAAGTGTCCCGTTTATAATAGAAGGACGCTTAATTCGTCCTGTAGCATGTATTCCTGTAACGATTACAGAAGAAAGATTAGCAAAAAGATTAAAAAGTAATACATAGCGGCACAACACAACTGTATAAGCGGGAACTATCCTTAACCACAGAGATAATACATATTCTGTTTCGACCAATAGTGGAATGGTAAATAGCAATAATAATATAGTAGTAAATATAGAAGTCTTTTCTATCAGAAAACACATCCGTGTATAGTCTGAAATTGCATAATTCTTTATTATTTGCGGACGAACAGCCATCAATACATTTCCGGCAAAAGCACCGACCGCGCCTTGTACCTGTGTGGCAATTCCACTGGCTGCATTAAGCACTGTTCCAAAGAATATATTCAGTAGAATACTCACTCCCTGTGTACGTACTAACGTACTAAAATTACCATATAAATCCCAACCGGAAAAAGAAAAAATAGGCTTTAGAAACTTCTTATTCCAAAAAAGTTTAAAACGGCATTCTCTCCATGTACGTCTGCTATAAATGACATAAATCATAAAAACTAATATAGCTACCAATAATTGTAACAACCCATAAACAATCAATTTATCAGCAGGAATAATTAGTAGCAGAAAAACTACAAGAAGTTTAAGGCAAACATTCAGTATCTCAACGAAAGCATATACATTCATCCGTTCATTGGACATAATCAACGCTACAGACGGAACTTGAATGACATTCAGCATACCCATTAATATAGTCACCTGATAAATAACATTCGCGGCAAACATTCTATCTGCTGGAAGCACCAGTTTGTGTTGTAAAAACCATAGCCCTATCGTTTCTCCCAATACAAAAACACATAATGCAATCAGTAAATGTACCGTGAATGCCGAAGAAAAGACTTTATGCAACCGAACAAAATCTTCTCTACCTATCTCGAAAGACAAAAAACGTGATGTAGCACTACTCATTGATGCATTTAGAAATGAAAACATTGCCACAACCCCACCGACAACATTATATATTCCAAAGTCATCCACTCCCAATGTATTCAATATCACACGTGAAGTGTATAAGGAGATGCACGTGGAAAACAACATACGTACGTACAAAAATATCGTATTTTTTGCTATTCGTTTATTACTCGATTCCATTTTCTGCTATTATCCAATCTTCCAGTATTCTCCATCCAACATCGAAGTAGTTACAAACAATTATCATTTTGAATCTTAATTTAAGTGCTTACTTCTCAGTTCTTTGTTCACAGAGTTTTATCATCTACAACTCAAAACAACAACGTAGCAACCTCTTTCCACATCTCCCCGAACTCCTCTTCCGTAGCATACTCATGAAAAGCACTGAAGATGCGAACATAAAAACTCAGCTTAATATCTTTGCCATCCCGAACTCTCGTAATAGGTACGACGACTGATATGACAGTCCTCACAAAGCTGTTTGATACTTACTCCTAAATTAAGACGGAATTGATTGATATACTCACCTAAATTCTCATGGTCACATGATTCTTCTGTTTCTTCAAGCATGGCTCTCTATAAAATTTAATGTTAAAATTCGATAATTATATTATCAATCGTACCAACATGTTGGTACGATGCTTTTCCCCTTTCTACGTAACTTCACCGCAGATTTAAAAACAACAAGCAATGAAAGCACTAAAAACAACCATTTCCATTACAGAACTGCAAAAAATAATCAAGATATGGAGAAGTCGAAAAATAACAGACTCCACTATACCCAAACTGCTCGATCTATACCTCGGAATGATTGCTTACATGAATGATAAGCACATCTATCCGGTAGAGAATTTCTACGACATCAAGATGTCACTGAGATTTTCCACCACCCAATCACTCATCGAAGCTGTAAAGACGAGTCAGTCTTTCAAATTCATTGTAGACGAGAATCAGAAACAGATAAAAGCCTTTTATTCTCCGCTATGCCACGACGAAAATTCTAAATTAGAGACAAAAGAGGATAACAAAACACCCCAATCATCACTAAATTTACCACAAGCTTTTGCACAAACTCTTGCGGTGGATAATATATATAATATATATACTAAAAGGAACTCTTCTGACGAAGAGGTTTCGCCTGAAGGCGAAGCAACTTTAGAAGATAAATCTTCGAAGCAAGATATTATTACAGAAGAATCTTTGGCTGCCGCCAAAGAGTTTTTTCATCTCATCAACGGAAATTCAGCTCAGAAAGCGCAGATACTAACACCACTCATCAACTGGTTCCAGATGCATGAAGGACTTACGCGAAAACACGCGTGCGAAAATCTGGTCTATCTGGTCAATGAATTGCTGATTCCCTATTTCGCAGGACAAGCACGGTTTATGAAGTCAAATCATACCGGACGGCTCTGCTGGTTAAATAATCTGCTGAAGTCGGCACACGGACAGCATTTGCTGAATGATGCGGCACGGGGCAGCAGGCAGAAACGGGAACAGGTTGCCCTGGAAACGAAGAAGAACCAACGCGACAATCATCCGGTCAATGAGTTTGAATGGACAGACCCGGAGACAGGAATGAGATTCTACGACGACAAAGATGAAGGGGCGGTGAATATTCCTGTTGATGCGGAGGCAAGACCTTCCGAAAATGCGGTTTGGAATGTGCTGAGCAAGGAATGGGTTTTACCTACCACCTCCCCCTGCGGGGACTCCTCCTTCCGGAAGGAGGAGAATTGAGATAGTTCTGCTTATAAAATCTACATAAATCATAATTTATAAATCAAAAATCATAATGAAACCATTTTATTATCTTTCTGACTTTCCCGAACGTAAGAACGCGGGACAGAATTTCGTTGCCGAATGTCCCAAATGCGGGAAAAAACATCTTTCAATTTCTAAAAAGACCGGAGCCTTTCATTGCTTCTACGCCGGATGTGACTTCAACGGAAAGCTGAAGGACTTCTGGGAAGAACGGCCGTACAGCGATTCATCGTTTACCGGCAATAACGGCGGAAACTATGCAGGAACTAACAAGACTGCCCGTTATTCCTGCAAAGGGAATGACGCTGCCAGCGGCAATAATTCAACAAGTAGCGGAAAAAGCACATCGGAAGTACCCATGATTCCCGAAGATTATAAAAGGCTCTCACCCGAAGTATTTTCCAAAATCAAACTCTTGACCAACGATCCGGAAACGAATGATCAGGATCAGTTGGCAGCCAGACGATATCTTGCAGACCAAGGTATTTCGTCAGAGAAAGCTATCGAGGCTCGTATCGGATGTCTCACACACCGCTGCTATGGCAAGGACGATGAGAAAAAGTCCACCGGAACCCTGTATCACTGCATCGCTTACGTAAACTATGTGAACGGACAACCAGTAAATATAAAATACCGTTCGTGTGATCCGTCGAATATTAAAATTGCAAGCAACGAAAACGCAACCGACACAGAAAATCCCGTCTGTTATACTAAATTCTGGAGTCAGGAGTCACCAACCACCCCTTGCGCACCTTACAATATCGACTGCATCAATCCGCTGCGAGTATCCGAAGATCATATTCCGCGACTGATTGTCACCGAGGGCGAAAAAGATGTACTTACTCTGCAAGAAGCCGGTTATCCCTGCGTTATCAGCGTACCCAACGGTGCTGCCAGCGATTTGGCCAAGACCTTTGAAGCTTTTGAGCCCTGGTTAGATCAGGTACGAGACATCGTGATATGCGGAGACCGGGACTTGCCCGGACGTACACTCATCAAGCATCTTACCGACTATTTCGGAGCCCGTTGTCTGCTCACCATCCTGCCCGGCGACTGCAAAGACATATCCGATGTACTTGCTACCTATGGCATCAATGTGGTGCGCGAAATCATCGAATCGGCAGAGCCGCAACACACCTCAGACATCATCACTGTAGGTGAACGGACTAATGAAATTCTGGATGCCCTGCATGGAGAATATGACCACGGCTACGACGTGGGATACGGCCCATTGACGGATCACATCTTTCATCCCACCGATCAGGGTGGACTGATAATCACCACCGGGAAGCCCAACAGTGGAAAGACCGATTTCCTGAACGACCTCACCTGCCGGTTGATGGCAAAAACCGGACGTTACGTCTGCTATCTATCTTTTGAAGTGCCTGATAAGAACAAGCATATCGCCCACCTCATCCAGTTGATGTTGGGCAAAGTAAACACTGCCAATTATACCCGCGAACAGTTGCAACCCATAGTCAGTTTCCTGAACACGCACATGGTGCACCTCGACCTGCATGAAGTCTCTCCTACCCCAACCAACATCATTGCACGGGCGGACAGGGTGCGGCGGGTAGCTCCACTGAAATATCTGATTATCGACCCGTACCTCTTCATGGAAATGGAAACGGGACGCTACAGCACCGAAACGCAAGCCATAAAAGCCATGCTGACGCAAATGCAGGCATGGGGACGCAACAACAACATCTGGGTAATCATCGTGGCACATCCGCGCAGCCTGAAAAAGCAGAACGGAAAAAACGAACTGGAAGACATAGATATGTACACCATTTCGGGAAGTGCCAACTGGGCCAATCTCGCCGATTTCATCTTTTCCATCTCCCGAATCAAAGAACAGGACCGAAGTTACACCCGACTCGATATGCTGAAAGTTCGCGATCAAGACTTGTGCCAGACAGGAAGCGTACTGTATGTTCGTCAGACTTGCGGACGCTACGATGAACGTGAGTCAGAAGAACAGATCGTGGCTGAAGCACAAGGCAAAATCATGACCAAAGACCGGAATCCTTGGCTTGGAGAAGTTGGAGAAGTGGAGAGTTGAAAATTGAGAATTGAGAGTGAAGGTACTTGCGGCTCTGTCAGCCAACACTTGCACAAGTGAACGGTAACGAAGCCGCAAGAATAAAACTCTCAACTCTCAATTCTCCACTTCTTCAAGGTCTTCCCAAATATTCAAAAATCAGGCCGACTTGCTTAGATGTAAAAATCTGCTGAGTCGATCTATAACCTGTTGCCTGCAAAGCAGAATACAACGCTTCATTAAAACGTATCCAGCGAGACAAACGGTTGAGCGCGGAACGCTCTCCTATTTCGGGTGCATAAGCACGCGCCAATTCACTCTTGGAGTAAGGACGCACCGGCCATTCTTCAATGGCAGCATCCGCCCCCTGATCACTCACATTTTTCTTCATTTTCCGATAACTTTTTAGATTCTTTATATGCTATAAAAGTACTAAAAAGTCATCAGATAACACTCATACTGAAGCAGGTTTATCACCGCTCAATGTTACTCATTTTCACACCTATCAGAGGTTGTATCTTTGACTTGTCGGAAAGAAGAAAAAGTCCTTCCCCGACAAAAGTTTAATTTTTAATTATTAATTTTTAATTCATCGCTTATGCCACTGAATTACAGTATTGCAATGCTCAAAAATCCTCAAAAGCAGGACGAAGAGCCCAAGGCTTATGCCAAGTCACAAATCACCGGAGAACTGACTCTGAAAGAGTTGGGACAGCAGGTAGCAAGCCAGACCACCGTTAGTAGAGCGGACGTAGCCGCCGTAATCATCTCCACTGTGGAGAATATGATTGGAGGCCTAAGAGCCGGCAAACAGGTGGACTTCGGAGACCTGGGAAAATTCCGGTTACAAATCAACAGTCGTGCGGCAGACACGGCCGAAAAATTCACGTCTGCCAATATTACCGGAGTAAACATCCAATTCGTTCCCGGAGAGGACCTGAAGGACATCTTTGCCGGAATGAGTTTCTCACCCGTACCTACACGTGCAGCAACACGTGCATTGCTCAAAGCTCAGAAGGCAGGGCAGACCACCGTAGATATTTCCGGTTCTTCAAACTCAGGCGGAAAACCTGATGGTGGTGGCGACTCTGGCGGTGATGGAGGTATTGAAGACGATCCGCTGGGATAGGATCTAAAGGCGCAGTCTTTAGAAATTAAAAATGAAAGAATTAATAATGAAAGGCTGCGCTGCCAATCACTTGTCACTAATTACTTATAACTAATAACTAAATTACAATTCGTATGGAAAAAAAATCAAAATCAACCTGGAGTGTTATCATCAAAGTTGTAATTGCCGTGGCTTCTGCTCTGGCAGGAGTACTCGGCCTTAATGCCTGCATGGCATAAAGGAATGAAAGCAGGCAGTTTCTATCAAAACTATCGGGAGGTACGCCTCCTGGTAGTTCATTGTTCAGCAACACGCTGTGACAGGAATTTCTCCGTAGAGGCTCTTCGCCGTTGTCATCTGGCAAGAGGTTTTGCAAGCATCGGTTATCATTTCTATATCATGCGTGACGGTGAAGTACACATCTGCCGTCCGGTTCATCAAATCGGGGCGCACGCAACGGGGTGGAATGATAAGAGTATAGGCATCTGTTATGAAGGTGGACTGAATGAAAGTGACAGACCGGCTGACACGAGAACGTATGCTCAAAAATGCTCCCTACTCGACCTGCTGAGACAACTGAAAATAGATTATCCACAAGCAAAAATACTGGGACATTATCAACTCAGTACATCTATTCATAAAGCATGTCCGTGCTTTGATGCAAAGAGTGAGTATCAAGAATTATAATCAAACGTCCCATTCAGAATTTAATAGAGTCCCACTGCAGAGAAGCATGATGGGACTCTGTCTTTTACGTTACTATAATTAGCTTATCAAGTGTAGCCACCAGTTGACGCGTTGGTTCCAGCAAGGGAAGCACATCTTCACTTACAAAATCAAAAAAATCATTATAGTCACCCGTTATACGATTTTGTAATAAACGGGAATACAGACGTCCTTCTTCTTTTGTCAAAAGACCTTTAGATATGAAATTCAAGCCTAATTGACCTACCACACCATTATGAGTATGAGCCCTCATACCTTTACTGATTAACAAAGCAGAAGCCATATAAAAACAAGCATAATACATACGCTGTATTGCTAAATTCCAATGTTCTGTAGCAATCATATCTTCTGCCTCTTTTAAAGTAGCATACGCTTTTTCTTTTCTATAGGCAACAACCGCTTGCATGTCTTCCGATCCAAAACTCATAACAATTGTATCCCTTCTTCTTTTACATTATGAAAAAATGGTGTAAAATGATACCTTAACCAGTCTTTCATGGTATATAGTACCGGACTTATACATTCATTTAATGACCATCCCAACTCAACCAATGGATAGGAAACATTATCGTAATCTTCAGTTTCAATCTTTGGCTTATCCAAAAGAATAAGTACATCCCAATCTGAATCAATACGTGCATCTCCTCGTGCCTGAGAACCATACAAGAAAGCATGTCCCCCTGAAGGAAGAACGCTTTGCAATGTACTCTTTATAGAGTGCAATATGTCAGTCTTTACCGGATTCATAACAATTAAATACTCATTTCACACAAAGATAGACTTTTATTCCCAGAGAACAAATTTTTTTATAGTAAATCAACTTCCTCAAAAGGATAAGGATTCTCCTTGATATACTGCAACTCCTCAATAATCTCCACTTGCTCCAATGTCAATCGGGAAGTCTCCCAACTTGAAATTATAGAATGCGCTTCCTCAGCCAACTTCTCATCGTATACTTCACCATAACAATAAGTCAAAAGACGGACTTTCAAAAGCGAAGGCTTTAGTGCGGGAAGCACTGCAAAACTACGGTCCAGAACCTTCTGAATATATTCCTGTTTATGGCCATTGTCATACATGGTGGCATTGAAAGCCACTAAAAGCCCCAGACAAAGTTCGGCTTCAGCTTCAGGAGTAGGACCATGCATGCCATACGAGTTCAGGGCCGATTCATAAACATCACGATTCAGACGGGTGAAATCATCGACATAAATCGGACGGTCATCCTGCCCCAGAGTGAGAAGACTGTGAGCCAAGGAAAATAAGGATGAAACTTGATCACTCATATATTTAATTAAGATTTATAATTTATGATTTATAACACTGAAATCAGTCAGTTATAGGCTCTACCAGTGAAGAGTGGATAAACGTTGTGGCAACAGCCATGACCCCTTCAATATTCACAACTACACGACGGTCGCGACGAATACGAACAAACTCACCTACAGCTCCTTCGAAAACACCGCCTATAACACGCACTTTCTGACCCTTTATCAGTTGAAGTTCGGCTGGCTCCACATAAACAATCGACTCCTCATAGGTACCGGCAACAAGAATAAAACTACGCATCTGACTGTCGGGAATAACAATAGGAAGATGTTGCTCGCGATCCATAATATAGCGCATGGGGATATTCATACCGGCTTTATCTTTTAAAGCATCAATACGCTTACGGGTAGAGCGGATGAAAACAAGATTGTGCACAGCAGGAACAAGCCTACGAATGCGACGCCCCTTTTTCACGATATAATCGCGACGCATGGGTATGAAATTCTCAATCTTTTCCTCGTCGAGAAAAGCTTTCAAAGCTAACTCACGGCTATAAGTGACTCGCACTGCAAACCAGTGAAGATGTGGAGAATGTGAAGTGATGTTCACGTCAGAATATTCTTTGGGGACACCGGAGTAGTGAAATACTTACCGATTAATTTATGTAATGCAGTTATTTTTAAGAAGTTATATTGCATTCATATTATTTCAAAGCGTTCCGCCATCACGGTCAAAAAGCAGTGAAACAGTTATGTGAAAAAGCTATTAACGAAGAGATTAAGAGGACTAAAATGTCTTTTAATCGTTCGTTTAATGTGCACCATTTTGAGCACAAAAAACAGATACCAGAAACTGTAAAAAGGAGGAGATATTAAATATATTAGCAATCAATAATACATCATTGATTATCAGTAAAATACACACAAAAACATCTTTTCAAATAAATATTTTTATTAAACACCTTGTTCATCTCAAAAATACCCTTTATCTTTGTGCACATTAAACGAACGTTTTTTATTCACCCTCCATTTAAAGTCAGAAATCATTACTAATCAACCACTTACAGCATATAAAACAGTTCATTCCATTCAGTCAATATCATTCTTGAATAAGAATTGGTAAATATTCAAATATGACTTTTATTACAGCTATAAATTTATTCCACTGATTTGCAATAATAAAAAGGCTATTTCGCTGTATTCTAAAAAAAGTCTATACTTTTGTAAGCAGGTATCAAGAGATGACCCAGTCTCAAAAGTACGCTTGAATATATAGGTGAATGGGAAATGCTATACAATCCCAATTTTAATTGTACCGAATTCGGTACAATTAAAAATATGGCAGGCAACAATAACTTCGTTTTATCCGTCAAGACATAGATAGAACGTACAGGATCTATGGGTATGACTGCCAAGATGTGGCGAAAGCAACATCCCGACCTCAAAGGGAATATTCGCGACTATGCTTCCATCAACGAATTGATTTGCCTCTCGAATATGGAAAACCTCAATGCTGTATTCATCGACCAAGGTATTCCACAAGGTGAACGACTGATAAAACTCAATCAAATTGCCATTCAACAGATGAAGGTATTGGGGGGTGACGGTAATAGAGAATTATTAAAGTAGACACTTTTAAAGGAACTTAGCAGTATATATTTCATTTCAAATCATATAATAAAACCCCTCCCCCCCCGTTATTTAGTAAAAACCCGATAACGGCATGAAACCAAAAGCCCTGCGTCTCATATATCTATTCCCTATATTCTTCCTGTTGTCCTTCAGCGCTTGTGACGACATGGACGATTATTCATCCGACCCGAAGCATACACTTTGTTTCTCGCAGGATACGCTACGCATGGATACCGTTCTCACCGGCATTCCTACTTCTACCCGCCAACTGAAAGTATACAACCCGAATAAGAAAGCATTGTTAATATCTTCCATAATTCTTGCCGATGCAGGGAAATCCGGTTTTCGTATCAATGTGGATGGCATAAAGGGAAATCAATTCTCCGATATAGAAATTGCAGGAGAAGACAGCCTGTATATTTTTGTAGAAGCGACTCTGCCTCAGCAAGACAATGCCGACATCAGGTTAATAAAAGACTCCATTCTTTTTCAACTGAATGGCATCCGACAAGAAGTAAAGCTACAGGCATACGCACAAGATGCTTTTACTTTCCGGGGAAAAGTAATTGAAAAAGATACCTTGATTACATCCCAACGTCCGATACTGATTTATGACAGTATCAGTATTGCTCCGGATGCACACTTAACCCTTGCAGCAGGCACCCGTCTGTATTTCCACGGCAAGGCAGGAATGCAGGTACACGGACGCCTGTCAGTAGAAGGTACCCTTTCCGCTCCGGTTGTTTTCCGGGGGGATCGTACAGACCGGATGTTTCCCTATCTTCCTTATGACCGATTACCGGGACAATGGGGAGGCTTACGTTTTTACAAAACCAGCTATGAGAATCATCTGGTTTATGCAGATATTCACGGTGGTAGTTTCGGCATTCGTTGCGATTCTTCGATGACAGACCGCAGGAAGTTGACATTGGAATCCTCTCTCATACGGCAAGTATCGGGCAATGGACTGGAGTTGACGTCATGTCAGGTAGTGGTAGGAAATAGTGAGATTAGTAATGCGGGAGAAAACTGCGTCAGCCTGTTAGGGGGAGATTATACATTTACCCACTGTACACTGGCAAATTACTTTAGTTGGAATGTACGGAAAGGGGCGGCATTGCAAGTGCGGAATGAACTGGATGATACTGCATATCCGCTTTCATCGGCTATTTTTCGTAATTGCATTATTGCAGGTTCGGGCACGGACGAAATTAACGGAGGACGCTCTAAAAATGAGAATATAGCTTTCAATTATTACTTCTCACACTGCCTCATCAACTCGATAGAAGAAGAGAATGACAAGATAGTCAATGTTATCTGGGAGAAGGATGATAATTTCATGCTGATGGATAACCATACACAGGAATACAATTTTAATCTTGGTGAAAAATCCAAAGCTATTAATTGGGGAAGAAAAGAAGATGCCAGCGCCTACCCTATTGACAGAAATGGACACTCCCGCCTACAGGATGCAGCACCGGATGCGGGATGTTATGAATCTATGATCTTGCCATCATACTAAAAACGGTTCTCAATGAACATTAAACTATATATTACTTTTTCATTTCTGTTCGCTCCTTTTTTCTTCCTTTGCGGACAAACGAAAAAGGACACCCTCTCTTTTCGTGTTGTCAGTTATAACGTTGAAAACTTATTCGACTGTCGCCACGATACGCTAAAAAATGACTATGAATTTCTGCCCGACGCAGTACGCCACTGGAATTATACGAAATATAAAAAGAAGCTGGATAACATAGCCCGCACCATCACAGCCGCAGGCGGTTGGACTCCACCCGCACTTGTTGCCCTCTGTGAAGTGGAAAACGACAGTGTATTACGCGACCTGACCCGGCGCTCGGTTCTTCGGGAAGCCGGATACCGCTATGTGATGACCAACTCACCCGACCAGCGGGGTATTGATGTGGCATTGCTTTACCAACGGGACCGTTTCAAACTGATTTCCTATCAGGGAATCTCCATACCTCATATATCCGGTAAAAAGAGATTTCGCCCTACACGGGATATACTACACGTTTGCGGGATGTTATTAAACCACGATACACTGGATGTTTTTGTAGTTCATCTTCCGTCCCGTTCAGGAGGTGCCAAAGAAAGCGAGCCTTACCGCCTACATGCTGCCTGGCAATTGAAAGCTGCTGCAGACAGCGTCTACCTCCATCGGTATCATCCGCAAATTCTTATCATGGGAGACTTTAACGATTATCCCGATAATGCATCGGTCAGCAAAATTGTTTCAGCAAAAGCGCCACCTCAAGACAAAAGTAGTTTGCAACCACAAAGATTCTATCACTTGCTTACCCGTAAGGCTGCTACCCAAAAAGACTTCGGCAGTTATAAATATCAGGGCGAATGGGGATTACTGGATCATATCATTGTCTCCGGTACGCTTCTCCAGCCGGATGCAGACTTTTGCACCAGTGAAAGCAAAGCCGATATCTTTCGTCCTTCTTTCCTATTGACGGATGATAAAAAGTATGGCGGTGTGCAGCCATTCCGCACTTACTACGGAATGAAGTACCAGAACGGTTACAGCGATCACCTACCTGTATGGGCAGATTTCCGGCTCATTTATTAATCCGAATACTGATACAATTTCAAATCAAACTTCTGTACCATTACCAGCAAATGATCGAATATATCGGACTGAATGCGCTCATATTCTTTCCATACCTTGTTCCGGGAAAAGAAATAGACCTGAATAGGAACTCCGTAAGTTGTCATTTCCTTCTGACTGATAATCAAGTCCAGATCCTGATTTACAACAGGTAGGCTACAAAGATAACGTTCGATGTAAATGCGGTAGAGTTGTGCATTGGTAGGCACCTCTCCTTCTGCCGGCTGATAGTCCGCCATCAAAGGAACTTCCTTGCGAATGGTATCCAACATTTCAGGAGTACAAAACTTCAATGTGGTCATGTCCAGATAGATATTCTTATCCACACGACGGCCACCACTCTCCTGCATGCCGCGCCAGTTCTGAAAGGAACCGTTCACTAAGGTATAAGGTGGAATGGTAGAAATTGTGTTATCCCAGTTCTGTATCTTCACGGTGTTGAGGGTAATCTCTTTCACAATACCGTTGGCAGATCCGTTGGGTAAAGCAATCCAGTCGCCGATACGTAGCATTTCATTGGCAGAGAGTTGAACTCCGGCCACAAATCCCAGAATACTATCTTTAAATACCAACATCAATACTGCTGCCGAAGCACCCAATCCGGCAAAAAGGGTTGCGGGAGATTTATCGATAAGAATAGATATGGCAATGATAGCAGCCACAAAGAACAGCAGTACCTGCAATACCTGGACAAACCCTTTCATCGGGTGATTCTTACTATTGTCTTTTTGATTATGAAAATCCAGAAAAACCAGTAATAGTCCGTTCAGCGCAAAGGCTAATGCAGCTACAATGTACACGGCACACACCTTCTGAGCCAAGCCTAACAACTCTACTCCATGCACAAAAGTATGGGGCAACAGGAAATAAATCAGAATGCCCGGCAAGGTATGTATCAGGTGAGGAACGACCTTCCTCTTCATTAATAAGGTATTCCAACGATGGGGTGAACGATTTGTATAATGCTTCATACCGCCCACAAATATTGCTTGGAATAGATAGTCTAATCCTACAGCTATAGCAATAATCAATATGGCGATGATAGTTTCATCAAATGTATTCGCAAATTTGGGATCTACTCCCCAACCTACAAGGGTTTTATTCATCCACCCTCCTAATGTCGTCATATATTCCTCCGATTTTAGTTGCTTATAAAGATAATAACAGATAAAGGGGGCAGGTTGTTTAGTGAAACTTTTTCCGGTTTCATCTTTTAGTTTTCCGGCTTCGGTAAAAAAGTCCCGATGCATCTGTCTGAAACAGTTTACTTTCGTTCCCGGATTAAACGAAAAAAGTATGAACCGAAACGTAACATTTATCAGTATTCTTAGCCTCGGACTCATGTTGGGTGCTTGTAGCAACAACTCTTCTTCACAGGAAGAGACTTTATTTGTGAAAACTGCTACTGCCAGCACCTACAGTAACGAAACTGTCAAAGAGTTCCCCATCATCACCCAACCGTTCCGCACCACAGAACTTTCTTTCCGTGTCAGTGGCCCCATCGACCGGCTGGATGTCTATGCCGGAAACTATTACCGACGTGGAGATATTATTGCAGAAATCGACCCGCGGGATTACCGCATCCGGCGTGAACGCACCGAAGCCGTCTACCGCCAGGCAAAGGCAGAGTACGAACGTATCAGTGCGCTTTACCAGAAAAACAATCTTTCTGCCAGTACTTACGAGAAAGCACGGGCAGAATACACTTCTGCCAAGGCAGCTTTTGATACAGCGGTCAACGAACTGGAAGATACCCGACTGATAGCCCCCTTCAACGGATATGTAGGTGAAGTCTATGTAGAGAAATTCCAGGAGGTTAAAGCCAGTCAGCCCGTATTAACATTTATCGATATAGACCAACTGAAAATAGAAGCTTACGTGACGCAAGATATTGCCTACCGTGTTCGACCCATGCAAAACGTACAACTGACACTGGACGTACAACCGGACATGAAGTTAGAAGCACAGATTGCAGAAGTTTCCAAAGGAACGACACAGAACAATCTTTCTTATCTGGTGACAGCATTGTTGCCCAATAAGGAAGCCCGGTTACTGGCCGGTATGTCTGGTAAGGTACGTTTTGAAGAAACTGCTCTGGAATTATCAGATAGTACTGCCACAAGCACTCAGTTGGTTTGTATACCGCAAACAGCCTTGTGTAACCGCCCCACAGTGGGAAGTTATGTGTGGGCAGTCCATCCGGAAAGCGGCATAGTCAGCCAACGCAAAGTAACCGTCGGTAGTTTACTGCCACACGGCAATGCAGGTATCACCGCCGGATTGCAACCCGGTGAAATAGTAGCCACAAGCAGTCTGCGTTTCCTGTCGGATGGTATGAAAGTAAAAATCCAATGAAACAGTAAGTATCATGAAACTAATCAAATATTTCCTGCAACGCCGCTCTGTTACCATTCTTCTGTTGATACTCGTACTTGCCGGCGGACTCTTTTCGTACATCAAAATGGGAAAGCTGGAGGATGCTCCTTTCACCATCAAGCAAGCATTGGTACTGACTCCTTATCCCGGCGCCTCTCCCTCAGAGGTACAAAGCCAGGTGACGGATGTATTGGAAGAAGCCATCCAGTCTTTAGGCGAACTGTACTACCTGAAAACGGAAAACCGCGCGGGGCTTTCTAAAATCACCGTATATGTAAAGAAAGAGACACGTGCCGATGAGATGCAACAGCTTTGGGACAAACTGCGACGTAAAGTAGGAGATGCCCAAAGCAAGCTCCCCGCCGGTGCTGGTCCATCAGTTGTGAATGATGACTTCGGCGATGTACTGGGCGTTTTCTATGGGCTGACAAGCGAAGGCCGCAGCTATCGTGAACTGGAAGATCAGGCAAAGCTTATTAAGAATGAGCTACTAAAAGTAAAAGATGTTGCCCGTATCGAAATCTACGGAACGCAAACACCTACGATAGATGTAGTAGTCAGTCCGGCAGTGATGTCCCGCAGTGGCATCACTACAGCGGACATAGCCAATGCATTCAATGCCCAGAACAAGGTAGTGGATGCAGGTGGAATTACGGCAGGTACAGGACGTATCCGTATTGAGTCCACAGGTAATTTCTATTCGCTGGACGAGATACGTCAACTCACCATTGTTTCACGTAGTGGAGAGCATTTCCGTCTGGGAGATATTGCTGACATCAACGAAAGTTACCAGACTCCTGCCAGCAACCTGATGCGCATAGATGGGAAACCGGCCGTAGGCATTGCCATCTCCACTGTACCTACCGGTAATGTGGTAGATATGGCAAAAGCAGTTGAAACACGTATCGAAGAATTTAAAAAAAATATACCGGAAGATTTCAAACTCACCGCCATCTATGACCAGGGACATGAGTCTGCCATAGCCAACCAAGGCTTTATTATCAATCTGATAGTATCTGTAATTACTGTAGTAGCCATCCTGCTCTTCTTCATTGGTTTCAAGAATGGTTTATTAGTAGGCAGCGGATTGGTATTCTCTATTTTTGCTACATTAATAGTGATGCTGGCAGGTGGAATTGCTCTTCAACGTATGTCATTGGCAGCCATTATCATTGCTATGGGAATGCTGGTAGATAATGCCATTGTAGTCTCCGATTCTGCACTGGTGAATATGCAACGGGGGATGCGAAAACGAACTTCCATCATGAAAGCATGTTCTGCTACCGCTTTACCTTTGTTAGCAGCTACAGTCATAGCTATCCTGACATTCCTGCCTATTTATTATTCACCGCATATCACAGGTGAATTGTTATCCTCTTTGGTAATTGTCATCGGTGTATCACTCATGTTCAGTTGGGTATTTGCGCTGACACAAACGCCATTCTTTATTCAGGAATTTGTACGTCGTCCGCGACCATCGGAATTAAAAAGCGAATTATTCTCAGGTCGGGCATACGATTCTTTCCGGAAAGCACTGCATTTCGTTATTCGTCACCGCTATGCCACAGTGGGACTGATGATTGTATTGCTCGTTGTTTCCGCTTGGAGTTTCAAGTTCATCCCAAAAGTCTTTGTACCTGCGCTGGAAAAACCCTATTTCACATTGGACGTATGGCTACCCGAAGGTACGGATATTGCAGAAACAGATCGCTTAGCCTCGGAAATGGCTGATTATATCCGTAATCAGGAAGAAACAGAAATGATATCCACTTACATAGGACGGACACCGCCCAGATATTATCTGTCTAATGTATCTTTCGGTCCACAATCCAATTATGCACAGTTGCTGGTAAAAGCACGGTCTCCCAAAGAAACCAAAGCACTACGCTCCAGGTTACAGGATTCTATTCGTACGCTTTTCCCGGGACCACTTATCAAAGTGAATAAGTTTGAACTGAGTCCATTGACGGAAGCTGTCATCGAAGCCCGTTTCCTAGGTCCTGATCCTGCTATACTCGATTCATTGGCAGGTATGGCTATCGAGATTATGCGCAGAAACCCCAAAGTGGCGGATGCCCGTAATGAGTGGGGCAATATGACACCAATTATCCGTCCTGTCTATGATCCGGTAAAAGCCGGTGCACTGGGTATCACAAAGTCGGCCATGATGGAATCCGTTAAATCTATCAATGACGGGCTGACTGTAGGAATCTACCGCGACAATGAGAAGAAAGTTCCCGTACAACTTAAGTCGGCAAGTACCGATATTACCGATGCGCAGGGATTGGGAGACTTTTCTGTATGGAACGGACAGAACTCTGCTCCTTTGTCGCAAGTCACCGGAAAGATTGAAACTGATTGGGAATGGCCGCAGATGCGTACCTACAACCGGCAACTCTCCATGGCAGCTATGTGTGGGGTAAAAGCCGGGCATACCATGGCAGAAGTACACGGTGAAATTCGTCAGGAAATAGAGTCGATCCAGCTTCCCGAAGGCTACACTTTCTTCTGGGACGCCCAATACAAGGACCAGCGCGAAGCCATGCAAGCCATAGCCAAATTCTTTCCGCTGGCATTCCTTGCACTGGTAGTTATTCTTGTTGCTTTGTTCGGTAACTTCCGCGATCCGTTAATCATTCTGTGTGTGCTACCATTATCCCTGATCGGTGTTGCTGTAGGTATGCTGATGACAGGGTTTGAATTTGGCTTCTTCCCCATTGCCGGGTGGCTGGGTTTGCTGGGAATGATTATCAAAAATGTGATTGTGCTATTGGATGAGATACAGGTACAACGACGGGCGGAAGTGCCTGCCTATACTGCCATTATCGAGTCTACCGTATCGCGTACCCGGCCTGTACTGATGGCTGCCACTACTACGATCCTGGGTATGGTTCCCCTATTGTTCGATGTGGCTTTCGGTGGTATGGCGGCTACTATTATCTTCGGATTGACGTTTGCAACGTTGCTGACTCTGTTCGTCACTCCGGCGCTCTATTCATTGTTTTATAAAGTAAAGAAGAAATAGATTATGAAGAAATTATATATACTTTTTATTCTATCGTTGTGTGGTCCGTTCGCTTTTGGCCAGCAAAGTGCGATGCTGGAGAAATACAGGTCGATGGCTCTTGAATACAGCCACGACCTGAAAGCGGCGGAGAAAAATTTGGCAGCCAGCATTGAACTGGAGAAATCTGCCCGTGCAGACCTGAAACCAAAACTATCAGGCGATGCCAATTTTCAATATACCGGAAATCCGTTGGAGCTCAACCTGAACCTGCCGGGTATGGATAACCCACTCCATATACAAGGGCGCGATACCAAATATGGTGCTTCCCTCACCCTACTGCAACCTATATATACAGGTGGGCGCTTACTTGAAAGCATCCGCATGGCACAGCATCAACACTCTCTGGCCTCACACCAGAAGGAACAGCTCTTATCCGAAGTCTGTTTTCAGACGGATATTCAATACTGGAATACCGTAGCCCGCCAGGAGATCGTAGGCATTGTTACAGACTATCGAAACTCTATTGCCTCACTGACTCAAACAATCCGTGAACGGGTGGAAGTCTCACTGGTTAATCCCCAGGACCTGCTAATGGCTGAGGTGAAACTAAACGATGCTGAGTTTCAATTGCTACAAGCACAAAAAGAATTTGATACCGGACTAATGGCTTTCAATTCCCTGATCGGCTTACCTCTGGAGGAAGCTACTCCTATAGATACAATTATTCCACAAGTGGATACTTCGGACAGTTCGCGGTTGGCACTTGCTATTCCACGTCCCGAAATCAAGATAGCGCATGACCAGATTAAGATGGCGGAGAGTTCACGAAAGCTGAACGATTCAAAGTATAAGCCGCAACTATATGTAGGAGTAGATGGCAGTTATTCTTCTCCGGGTTATGACTTGCGTGCCGATCTGGACCCTAACTATGCAGTGTATGCCAAGGTCAGCGTACCTTTGTTTGAATGGGGAAAGCGACGGAATGAGAAACGGGCTTCCAACCAAAAGATAGGTATGGCAAGAGACAATCTGAATCAGGTTCAGGATAAAGTCGATCTGGAAATCCAAACGGCCCGTCTCTCTCTGTCACAGGCATTAAGTCAGGTACAGCTAAGCCAGCAGTCGCTGGAGAAAGCTCATGAGAACGAACGCCAAGCCATGGAACGCTACAATGAAGGCGAAATATCCATTGTAGAGGTTATTGAAGCGCAGACTTACCGACAAAACGCCGAAATAAACCATGTACAGGCCAAAGCTTCCGCACAAGGACAGTATTCGGCATTAATAAAAGCATTGAACCAATACAAATGATAAGTGGAAATTCGTAACTTTGTACTTATGAAGTGGAACGCTCTTTTATATAGCCTACTCTTTTCAGGATTGGGAGTTTTCTCATTCCTGTTACTAGCTAATTATACGAATCTTACTCCGCAAGTTACGAATACAATCCACACACCGGGCGCATTCTTTTTTGTCGTTGCCACTTTCAATATATTGGGTTATTGTACTCTTCGTATCAGTTCATGGATGAATCGCCTATATTCCAACAACTTGCGCTGGAAGTGGAAGTTCATAGCGGTATATATATCTGTAATGCTATTGTTTCTGCTGTTGAATTATGGTCTGTTAGTAGCTGCCAAGTTAATAGGAAGAGCAGAAAATCCATTCACTTTCCAGATAGGAGGAATACGTATTTTATTAGTGGTATGGTTGGTGGAACTTGTTATCCTGGGATTGTTACTTGCCAACCGTTCCATTAAGAATGCCCTCCGGCTACAACAAAAAGCAGCACAATTACAGAAAGAGAATAACGCAGCCCGATATACCGCCCTGCAAAATCAACTGAATCCTCACTTTCTCTTTAATAGTCTGAATACGCTGATAGCCGAGATAGAATATAATCCGACAAATGCCGTACGCTTCACGCGAAATCTTTCGGATGTATATCGCTATGTGCTTCAATCGCAGGATAAAACCTTGATTACATTAGGTGAAGAATTAGAATTTATTCAGTCCTATCTTTTCCTGCACGAAGTCAGATTAGGCAATTGCATCACCTGCAACATCACAATACCAACCGAAGCTATGGAGTATCAACTTCCTCCGCTCACCCTGCAACTATTAGTGGAAAATGTCATTAAGCACAATTCCATCAACAGTAATAAACCGATGGAAATTACGATATACATTGCCGATCACTTTCTGGTGGTCAGCAATCCGATACATATCAAGAAGAGCGACACAAGTTCGGGAGTAGGCCTGCAAAATCTATCTAACCGTTGCAAACTAATGATAGGTACCGACATTCTTATCAATAACGAGAACCAAGTATTCACTGTAAAAATCCCTTTTATTTATGAGTAAACTGACCGCTGCCATTATAGAAGATGAAGTACCCGCCGCCCGCCTGCTATCTTCCATCATCACACGGCTGCGTCCCGACTGGGAGGTTACCGTATTACCCGGAAGTGTGGAAGATGCCATTGTCTGGTTCAAGACACATCCTCATCCGGATATCCTGTTTCTGGATATTCAGCTATCGGATGGCAATTCATTCGACTTCCTCACTGCCGCACAACCTTCTTCATTGATTATCTTCACAACAGCCTATGATCAATATGCCATCCGTGCCTTCACCGTGAACAGCATAGACTATATATTGAAACCTGTAGATGAGAAACGCCTACTGGATGCCATTGTGAAATATGAAACCCTGAAAGGAAAAGACTACAAACAAGAGAATTACATAGGAGACTTGATTCAAAGTCTGCAAAAGCAGGAAAAGAGCTACCGTACCCGCTTCCTCATTGCCGGAGTAGATAAATTCTGGGCTTTGCAAGTCAGTGATATTGCCTATTTCTATTCAGAAAATAAAATCACCTTTGCCGTTACAAAAAGCGGACAGGAACATATCATAGACCTTTCCCTCACCCGACTTGAAGAACAACTGGATCCTCAACGTTTTTTCCGTGCCAACCGTCAGGTTATTATCTGTATTGATGCCATAGTGCATGCAGCGCCCTATTTTAACGGAAAAATAATACTTCATGTGAAACCGCCTCATAAAGATAAGATAACGGTGAGCGAAGAAAAAGTATCTTCTTTCAAGCTGTGGCTGAACTTTTAACAGTAATAACAGTCTTTATTCCAAAATATTATCATACATTTGGAATTCTATTCATAATATGGACTAACTAAAGACTGAAAAATATGACACAAATTAAAGAAATTCTAAAGACAGGACTATTTGCAATAATAGTACTCTGCGGTACTGCAGCATGCAGCAATGATGATAATGATATTGAAATTGAAGTTGAAGATACAAGCTACACATTTGACGATATTGAATGGGCTATCTCTGATAATGGCGTTGAAGTTAGAGAATTTGAAATACCAGAAGAAATATACAAGAATGAAACTGACAGTGAAATGTCAATAACGGTTTGTGCTGTAAAGAACTTCACACAGTCTTCTACATTCTATTCTGATAATCCGGAATACTTCCAACTTTTAGCTCAATCACCTATCGATGTATTTATTCCCTCTGGTGATAAGTTTTTCAACGGTTTCTTCCATGTATCCGGCGGACCGGAAGTCCCTTTCTCACTTGAGAATTATACATACCCTCCGCACTCTTACAGTACTCATTCCTTCAAGGTTCCTCCACATACTACCATAACTTTTAAAGCTATAGTTACTGAGTCTAAAGTCACTGCCACTTATCGTGCTCATGTAACCGGAAACAATTCAAACAAACAAGTTGATATAACAGGTAAATGGGAAGGAACATATTACACAAGCAATAATTCCGTATTCAAAACCAAGCAAGAGTAATTGATTCACAAATAAGGAGATTTACTGAATATACATAATCTATCGTGCCACCTTACCCGTTTTATAACCGGAGAAAGTGGCACGAAATATTTGTATTGTATCCTCCCAGATAGCTTTTAACTTCAGGGAGCATTTCATTCCTTATTAATATCCCTCATTCTGTGACATATCTATACAAATCTTTGCATCATTAACTTAAAAACATTAGAATATGAAAGTTATTGCAATGAACAATGTTCATGTCAGCCTTTCAATACATACCCTTTCTTCATCAACGATTCTATCTTCACCGAAGAGTCGTTACGAAGTGCCTTGCGCAAATAAGTAATCTGCACGTTCAGCGCCAGAGAGTTTGCATAAGAGGCACTGCTCCAGACTGTATTCAACAACAAGTCACGGTCTACAGACAAATTAAGGTTCTTCGCCAACAAACGGAGAATCTCTGCCTGACGGGAAGTTATAAGCACTTTATTATTTCCCGTTCGTATTTCATTGGTACTGTAATTGAAGACAGACTGGCCGAAATGATAAGTCTCCTCCTCCACCGTATCGGAAAGCTGTGAAGCGAAACGTTCACGAATACGGGCTATAAGCTCTTCCGGATAAAACGGTTTGGCAAGATAATCATTCGCACGGAGCTGGAAACCTTGCAGACGGTCGGCCTTATCACTACGGTCGGAAAGGAAGAATATGAGTACATGTTTATCCGTCTCACGGATACGTTCGGCAACTTCAAAGCCATTGTGACCGGGCATATTAATGTCGAGTAACACCAAATCTGGTTTCACAAGAGGAAATTGCTCGACAGCAATGCTTCCGTTCCCGGCATAAGTTACCTCGTAACCTTCTTTTTCAAGAAAGCGTTTCAGCAGCATTGAGTATTTCAAATCATCGTCGGCAAAAAGTATCTTCAAAGGTTTCATCTTATTGAGGTATATTAATTTCTATTGTCGTTCCCTTACCCGCCTGACTATTTAAAGAGATAGTCCCATGGTGTGCCTCTACCAGCAATTTTACATAACTCAGACCCAGACCGATACCCGGTAATGAGCGATCAGGAAGATTACTTCCCCGGTAGAATTTATCGAATACACGATTCTGTTCGGAAACCGGAATACCGATACCGTCATCGGATACCCGTATTATCAACTGATGATCCTGCAAAAGACAATCTACAACGACGTGCACAGAAGTACCTGAATACTTCACAGCATTCTCTATCAGATTACTGATGATGTTGGAAACGTGTACCGGATCTGCCGTCACCAAAGTCTCCGTACTGAAATGTGTCTCAATAGAAACATCTTTATCCTCCGGAATATGATAAAGGCGGACAAGCTTTTCCAGGCTCGCTTTTATATCGAACGTACGAACGGAAAGTTGTGTATGTTCATCATCGGCACGCGTCATATCGCGCAACTTCGAAAGATAAGCCGACAGATTATCCAGTTCGGACATAGAATCATGGATCACTTCGTCCATTGCTCTCTCATCCGTTCGCAAAGACTTGTCATTCAGGAAAGCAATACACATTTTCAGAGCCTGTACAGGCCGTTTCAATTCATGTATCATGGTGTTTACAAAGCTTTTTCGTAATTCGTCGATCCGGCGTTGCTTCAGGATGGTTTTTATCTGAAACAGCAAGCAAAGCCCCAATAGGAAAATCAGGCAGATACTGCCGGATAACTGCCAACCCATACGCACAAGTACTGCATGAGGCGAAACCTTCACAGTAACAAGAAGCAACTGATGTTTCAGGGGATTATAGGGATAGCTTACTTCGATATACGGATTGAACAAAGTGCCTTGCCGCTTCAGTTCGGCATTCCACTGGTAAGTGGAATCTTCAGAAACTACCAGATGCGTAGTAAACCTTTGTTCGTCCAAACGTATGGCAAGCAAGGAATCAAATTGCTGCAATGCAAAAGGTATATCCAACTCCAAACGATAAAGATTAATAATGGAGTTCAAGTTCGGAGCATCTTTATCGGACATATTGATCTTGAATGAATCCTTCACAATGATCCGTTCTTCCGGCAAAAGGGTGTCTAACGCCAATGCCCATTCCCTGCGCTTTGCCTCTTTCTCTTTAGCATCCGTACTGGCAGAATCCTGCTGTTCTATTTTGAGGGTTTCTATATTCACCTGTCCCACGCTCTCCAGCTCCCGTCCTTTCAGAACCCCTAAAATTAATTCGTCGATAGTGGTCCGTGCTTCCAAATCAATAGATTTACTTAGTTGATAGAAAAACATATTGCTGCTACTAAGTACCTTCTTGGGCTGGGGAGCACGGATAGAGTCATACTGTTGGGTGGTCTGCAAGATGCGATCATAGATATCATTGATCTGTTCATCATTCATGTACTCGTATTGGTTACGTAGCCAGTAAGCCTGTCCGCATGTAATGAGCAGCATCGCTACAATGGAAAATATCCAAACTATCTTAATCCGTCGTTCCATAATTATTCCTCTTTTTAAGGCCTCTTTCAAAAGGACCTTCATTTGGTACCGGCAAAGGTAGAAGTTAGCTTGCAAATATAAGTACGTGCGAGGCAGATATTATATGCTGCGTAATATTTCAGTAATAACTTTCGCCCTCTTCTGAAGCAAAATCCGCATAGTTTTGCAGTACAATAATCGCTGGAAGCAGCATGTCAAACCTCTAAAAAAGTAAAAACTATGAGTGCAAGAATTATTTTCCTCAATCTATGTCTCGCCATGCTATGCGCATCACAAGCAAAGGCACAAATTATTGTTTCTGATGGAACGAAAATACAGAATGATACCATCGGCGAAGCACAACTCCTTGTACAATATGAAACGCGTTGCATCATCAATCCGGAGAAACCGGAAAATGTTACGGAAGAAACCATGATGCTGGAAGTAGGCAAAAATCTCTCCAAGTTCTACAGTTACACCAAGTATGTATGCGACTCCGTACTGGCAGTGGATTTCGCTAACAAAGCCTCACAGGAAACCATCAATGAACACCTGAAGCAATATGGGCAAAGCAAATTGGGTGAACGTACCTTCAAAGGCTACCCCACTGGAAAAGTAACAACCCTCGATGAAGTGGCAGGCATGACTCGCCTGCGTTGCGAAGAAGCGGAAGAACGTCCACAGTGGAAGATACTGGCAGAAAACGATAGTGTCCTCTCCTACCTTTGCAGCAAAGCCGAATGTCAATTCAAAGGCCGGACATGGACGGCATGGTTTACTGCAGAAATCCCCGTCAGCGAAGGTCCCTGGAAGCTTTGTGGACTACCTGGACTGATACTGAAAGCGGAAGACAGTGAAGGGCATTATTCATTTACCGCTGCCGGTATGGAACAGTGCCATACATACAGACCGATACTCTTCGACGGAAAGAAGCATGAACCGATGAACCGCAAAGCATACAACAAAGTGCACGAACGTTATTATGCCGACCCGGTAGGATTTATCACCGGAAGCATGCCTAATGTCACTGTTAAAGTAAGCGATGAACAAGGTAATGCAACCAAGAATCCGAAGAATGTTCCTTATAACCCGTTGGAACGATAATATTTCTACACACCCGTAATCGTTCGTGAAATCTGTCGCATACTGAATGCATTTCAGTCCTATACTGAACCCTATTCAGTCGTATAGTGAATACCATTCAGTCGTATACTTAAATGGCCTCTTTTTTACGCGTTGATAATCAATAAATTACAAAGGCATCGTAATCGTACATAAATTACAACAAGCCTCGGTTGCTAAATAATCAATTATTGCAGTGTATGAATAAAAAACTTATTATTCTATTTTTTCTGTTTCTCTTTAGTTTCTTGTCGTCTACCTACGCCCAGACATTGAGCGGCAAAATAATAGATGCAGAAAACAATCAACCTCTGGAAGCAGTCATGATCAGTGTATTGCGCGGAAACACAACGATAGACTATGCACTAACCGATGCCAAAGGGCAATTTTCTTTGCCGTGGAAGCATAGCGGGACACTGCAACTCAATATTTCTTTATTAGGTTATAAGAGAGAAATGCGAAATATCAATGCGGCAGGAACCCTGAATCTCAGCCTACAACCGGAAGCTATTGTGCTGAAAGAAGTACAGATACGTCCGGGACGCATCAATACCCGGAAAGATACGGTAAGATATGATCTGGCACAGTTTGCTTCCTCTAAAGATGTGCATATCAAGGATGTATTGAAGAAACTTCCGGGTGTGGATGTCGATGAAAATGGACAAGTTAAGTACAAAGGGAAAGCCATCGACCACTACTTTGTAGAGGGAATGGACGTCACAGGCGGACGCTACAACCAGATCAACAATAACCTGAATGCCAAAGCTGTGAAAACGGCTGAAATCATGGAAAACTATCAGTCCGTAAAGGCTCTGAAAGGAAAGATCAACTCTGAAGAAGTGGCTCTGAACCTGAAACTCGATCCGAAAGCGCGGGATCAATGGATAGCTAACACTACACTGGGCGCCGGATGGAGCGATGACAATGATAAACTCTTATGGGAAGGAGGACTGAATGCCCTTCAACTGGGCAAAGGTAAGCAGAGTGTCTATAATTACAAGACGAATAACAATGGCAAGGACCTCAGCGACGAACAGACAATATTGACAGGAAGCGGTTGGCAGGAAGTGCCACTTTCCGGTTTTCTATCACAGCCGGGCATCAGTGCACCGTTGGATAAAAAACGCTTATTGTTTAATGAGACGCACACCCTGAATGGCAACCGGATGTACAAATGGAATGAAGATCGCAGTTTACGTATGCAAGCCGGATACACCCATGACGTGATCCGGCAACAACGGGGAAATACGCAAATCTATTATCAGCCAACGGATACCATACAAATAGATGAAACTTATCATTATCGCCTGAGAAGTGATGCCGCCAATCTGGAACTTCGTTATGAAGATAACAGCAATCGCAACTATATATCCAACCGCTTCACAATGGATGGAGAAATAAACCATGGACGTTCGGAAGAACTCGGACAAACTCTACGAACTTCCCGGCTGAGTGCGGGAAATTATTTCAATCTCATCCGGAACCGGGAAAATAGTACCTGGGAATTCCGCTCGGCAACACAGTATGCTTACCAGCCCGCATCTTTATTACTTGAAGAAGGAAAAAGCAAATTCAATCAGCACAGTTTCTATACTGATAATAGTGCGGCATATCTGCGCAAGTACAACGGCTTTACCCAGCAATACAAAGCAGGAATACAAGGGGAACGGGCTACAATGAAGTATATTCCGCTGACACAACCTGATGACTTCAACGCCTCTAACCTATCATTGTATTTCAACCCCTATTTCCAGTTGCAACGGGGTAAATGGCTGGCTACACTTTCGTTACCCCTAAAAGCCCAGCGGTACTTCTCACAGCAACGTTCATTCCTGTTCTTCAATCCGTCCACGTACTTGCGTTACAAACTGGATTATCATTGGACGTTCTCTCTCTATGGCAGCCTGAAACGTTCGGCAGGAGATTTCTCCGACCTATATCCGGGACTTTACCAAACCGACTACCGCACCTGGCGAAGCGGTAACGGTCTTTTTCCAACAAGCACCACACAGACTTATAATCTTTATGGTGAATATAAAAATACCGTGCAGGAATTCTTTGTCACAGCCTCGCTGACCTACAGTCGCAGTAACCGGAATACTCTCTTTGAGCAAAGTGTTTCTGAAAATGCAATTGTCTATACCCGACGTGAGCTGCCGAATCACAGCGATAGTTGGAACCTCAGCAGTACCTTGTCCAAAGGCATATACGACTGGCATCTGAAAACCTCTCTTACCCTGCTGCTCAGTCGTAGCAACGGGGAGCAACTTACGCGCCTGACTAATAGCGACCAACAAAGTCTTTTGCAAACTTACCGTTATGATTATCTGAAAGCAGAACCTAAGATTATATGGTCTCCCGCAGATCTCTTCGAAGCAGAATATCATGCGACATTGGGATATGGTGGTAGCAAGATAGGAAGCGATACCCGCCTCAGCCCACTGCTGGACTTTGTACAACGGCTACACCTCACATTCAGCATCGGACAAGTAGACCTGCGCCTTTCCGGCGAACATTACCGGAATGATTTAGGAGAGCATACGCATCTCAACACAGTGTTTGCAGATGCATCCCTTATCTATAAAAGAAAAAAATGGAGATTGGAAGCAAGTCTCAACAATCTCTTCAACAAGAAGGAGTATGCTTACACGACGTATTCAGCCACACAAAGTTATACTTCGCGACTGAATATACGCCCGAGGGAAGCCATGGTAACGGTAAATTATCAGTTTTAATCTATAATACCATTACCGTGGAATAGATGAGTATCCCCAATATTGTTAATCCTCCAACCAATATCGGAGCATAAATATGGGGAACTTTCTTCATGGTCTTATATCCACTGACTTTCAGGAAGAGGCGATATACAATGTATGCTGCAATCAATCCGATAAGCGTACCTGCCAGAAGGTCACCCGGATAATGTACTCCCAGGTAAATGCGCGAATAGCAAGTCAGCAGTGCCCATCCCATTATAAACACAGTGAGCCATCGCTTACGGAAAAGGAACCAGATAAAGAATGCCAGCCCGAAAGTATTGGCAGCATGACAAGAGGGAAAACCATAACGCCCACCCCGATAACCATTTACAATGTGTACCATATCGGATATCGGATTTTCCAGATTAGCCGGGCGAAGACGCTCCACATAAGGGCGTATCAATGTTGCACCTGTCTGGTCGGCAATGGTAATGACGAGTGCTAACCCAATCATACAGAACAAAGTCACTTTCCAGTGGAAATTGCGCAGCATGACATACCAGATAGCAGCATACATAGGAACCCAAATCCATTTACCACTATATGCACTCATAAAATAATCAAAGAACGGACTGTGCATCCGGTTGATGGAGAGGAATATATCAGTATCAATATCGACTACCTGATTCAAAATGTCTAATAGCATCATCTTGTTTTATCTTTTAGCAATGTCATCATACAATTTCTGTAAATAAGCCTTGCCCGGCAGCAAGTTCTCTCCTTTCGCAGTGCCTTCATCTACTGCTACAGCATCTGCTTCACAGTTAAATATCAGCAGGTTCTCCGGTGTTACCATACCGAAAAGGTCTGGAACTGCAAAAAAAGCAAAGTGAGGAGAAGCAGGATTCAACATGTCTTTGCTGAATACAAACTTCTGATGAGGCAAGGATAATTGTGCCAACAGAGTAGCAGCAATATCATGTTGTGAACCGTACACATCAATACGTCTTGGTTCGCTAATTGCACCGCCAACCAATAACAGAGGTATCTGATAGCGGTCTACCGACTGATTATTCAATTGTTCGGGATATGCCCCCAGATGGTCGGGCACAAATACTATTACCGTATTCTTCCACTGCGGCAATTCACGGAAACGCTTCACAAAGTCACCTACACAACTGTCAGTATAGGCAAAAGCATTCAAACGATCATTCGCCAGACGACGATAGGGAACCTCAAAAGGCTCATGGCTGCTGGAGGTCTGCAATACCCGGTAGAACGGACGGGCATTATCTGCCGTAGTTGTATCCGCCGCTTCAGCCTTTATATCTTCCAACAGACGATTGAAAACAAGATGATCGTGTGCGCCCCATTTACTCAAACGCTCTGATACGGAGAAGTCCTGATCTGAAACAATACCTTCAAAACCGGAAGACATCAGGTAAGAACGCATATTCGTAAAGTCGGCATCACCCCCATAATAATATTTGGTACGGTATCCGGCATCACGCAGGCTGCCTGCAATAGCAGGAAGATTCTGGGTCTTGCGGGGGTACTTCATAATACTGGTGGTAGGCTGTGCTGGATAACCGCTCAGAATGGATACCAATCCACGGTCTGTACGGAAGCTATTGGCAAAAAAGTTCGTAAAGAGAACTCCTTCACTTGCCAGGCTATCCATCTGTACGGCAATATCCGGCTCGCCACCCAGAGTAGTCATCAACTTGGACGAGAAACTCTCCAGTATGACGAAAATAACATTCGGACGTTCTGTTTTGAATAAAGCTGTACGCAAAGTATCAGGAACTACCGCAGTACTATCCAGTACCTGCGGATCTACCAGCTTCTTCATCAGTTCATCTGCCTGTGCCGCTTCCATAAAACGGTATTGTTTACTGAAATCTTTTTGTTTGGAAAGAGATTCCATCAAGCTGAACGCCGGATTGATAGCCGCATGATTCAGTCGCTGGTTAGAACTGAAATAGGCTTTACCGGTATTCATTGTAGAAACGGTAAATCCACCGCGGATAGGAATAAAAAGCAGGGCAGTCAGTAACAACATGACACCCGATACGGACAGGCGGCGATAAGGTAACTTCAGCCCCTTCCAAATACCCTTCTGTACCCAAAGGAAAATGACGTAAAGTAAGGATGCATATACGATCATGGCTACTATTCCACCTATCATCTGCCATATATTCATACTTGCAAATGCATCTTTAGGAGAAGAGAAGAAATAGAAGAGCGGCGTGGCATCCAGACGGAAACCCCAATACTCATATAAACCTAAATCAACAATGAAAATGACAGCAAGTAAAATAGCAATGAAGAAATAATAACCATTCCAGATACTGCGGAGCGTCTTGGAAAGTGTCCAGGCGGACGCAATAAAAAGTAATCCGGGGATAGCCGTTAGATATCCGGCAAGTGAGAGGTCAAGGGGTAAACCATTCCAGATAACCAGGAAAGGATCTGTCCAGGAAGTACCTGCATACAAAGAACTGTAGTAAAGTATAAATAACGGTTTCTGCAATATAAAGATACAGACGAAAAGGATGTACGTCTTTATCAATCCTATAAGCCTTTCTTTCATCAGCTTTTTCTTGTTTTATATTTATATTGAGCGCAAAAATAGTTGTTTTATTCTATTTTTCGCGAATAATGTTCAAGAAAACCGTGAAAGAAAGGCTTATAAGAGTATTTTTATTATCCGTTTACACGTTTATAGTCTTCCAGGAACTTTTTCAGTCCGGAATCCGTCAATGGATGATTAAGCAGACCTTTAATGGCAGACAATGGACAAGTTGCGACATCGGCACCTACTTCAATGCATTGCATAATGTGTGCTGTATGACGAATAGAAGCCGCAAGAACTTGTGTGGTATAGCCGTAATACCGATACATCTCCACAATCTTACCTACCAGCGCAATACCATCCTCACAGATATCGTCCAGACGTCCCACAAACGGAGATACATAAGTAGCTCCCGCTTTGGCAGCCAGCAAAGCTTGGCCTACAGAAAATACCAATGTACAATTGGTACGGATACCTTTGGAAGTGAAATATTTGATAGCCTTGATACCATCTGCGATACAGGGAACTTTTACTACGATATGCGGGTTGAGTGCAGCAAGCTCTTCGCCTTCCTTAATCATACCTTCATACTCCGTAGCAATAACCTCGGCACTGACATCACCTTGTACGATGTTGCAGATCTCCACATAATGTTTCCGCTGATTATCTACTCCTTTGATACCCTCTTTCGCCATAAGCGAAGGGTTGGTGGTTACTCCATCGAGAACGCCCATATCATAGGCTTCCTTGATCTGGTCTAAATTTGCAGTGTCAATAAAGAATTTCATGGCATAAACTGTTTATTGTGATTAAAAATATAAAGTTACATAAAAAGATATGAAACCTCAAATTATGAGGCATATATAATTAGAAACAGATAGTTTAGTTAAATGTTTTCAGTCTATACCGTTTTTATCTCGATAAAAAGAGGAAAAGAGCCCAATGGCGAAACCATTATTAGACACACACATGAAAACTATTCCCATTGGGCTTTCCTCATCCTATATAGAAGTAATAAGTAAATACAATTTGCCTGAAATCACTTCGGTATGTATTTCTTCTATATAGCTTTCCCCGTTTCACAACGAAGAGAATATATTATAATTATGGATTCAATATTCAGGGGGCATGTTGTTCAACTGCGCTTTTGTAAACACAGGTCCATCCTTACAGACATACAACTTTTAGTACTGACAACAGCACGAAATGAATGATTCAATGGATAGCACATAGATAGAGAAGAACAAGTTGCTCTTCACTCCGTCAGTTATTTAGAAAAGAAATATGAATTTAAATAAGAATATGTCCTAACGTATAGACATAGTATCCGTTAGAATACTTAATATAATTGGTATCGGGAGAAAGACCTCTCCACTTATTTTCCGAAAGTTGAGTATCCGAAAGACACAGCATCTGCATTATCGTAGCAGAGTTAATTTTCAAGACTTTAGAAGGAGGTGTAATATTTCTAAAAGAAAACAGTTCACCTAACAAACCATCATCAATGGTATAGTCAGATACTTCACTATCGAAAGAATGGCTTCCGCCATATGATTCTCTCGATGTGGATACAGAAAGGTGCAGCTCCGATCTGGTATCAGATGGCATGTCTATAGCAACAGTTCCGGCTTCAGGCTGAACCTCTCTCACTTTCTTATCAGGAGCATAATGGAATCCTAACATTAAAAGTGTACCAAACAATATGCAAAAAACAGACTTCATCATAATGGGTGCAAACGTAGTAATTATCTTTAGAATGAATACATTTTTTATTGAGAAATTAATGTTTATTTCACACCTTCCTATAACAACTGAATTATTCAGAAAAACAGGGTAATAATCCAATAAACTCCGGCTGCCAGAAGACCACTCACCGGAATAGTCAGTACCCAGGCAGTCATCAGACTTTTCGTTACTCCCCAACGTACTGCAGAGAGTCGTTTAGTGGCACCTACTCCAATAATAGCTCCGGTAATTGTATGTGTAGTACTTACCGGGATTTTTAAAAATTCCGTAAGATATAGGGTAAAGGCACCGGCAGTTTCTGCCACAACACCTTCCAAAGGAGTTACCTTGGTTATTCTGGTACCCATTGTTTTCACAATCTTCCATCCACCGGACATCGTACCAAGTGAGATAGCAGTAAAGCAGGAAAAAGCCACCCAATCCGGCAAATCCTCAATACTGTTTATGCCCATACCCAGCCCCTCTGAATGAGCAGCTATCATAGCTGCCGCTATAATACCCATTACCTTCTGTGAATCATTCAGACCATGCCCTATACTGAACATTGCCGAAGACACCAGCTGTAATTTCTTAAACCAGACCTCGGCCGTATGAGGATGTGCACGTCGGCAAGCATATAAAACCAATAAGGTAAATCCGAAAGCAACAATCATTCCGATCAAAGGAGCCAGAAAAATAAAGGCTGCGATTTTCAGAATGATATTGAGTTGAATGGCATCGAAGCCGTGGGCCATAATAGCAGCTCCTGCGAATCCACCGATAAGGGTATGCGAAGAAGATGAAGGAATGCCTCTCCACCAGGTAAACAGATTCCATGCAATGGCGGCAATCACTCCCGATAAAATAATCGGGAGCGTGATATACTGTTCCACCACAGTCTTAGACACCGTGTTAGCTATACCGAACCCTCCAATCAGATATTTGGCAATAAAGAATGCAACAAAATTAAAAAAAGCTGCCCATATTACTGCCTGAAAAGGAGTAAGAACTTTGGTTGATACAATAGTAGCTATTGAATTTGCTGCATCGTGGAAGCCATTGATATAATCGAATATCAGAGCCAGTACAATAATTATCACTAATAATTCCATGTTCTCAGCTTCTTCTATGCGTATTTTATAATCAAATTCTTTAATATCTTACCCACCTGCTCTGCCACATCGGTCGTTTTTTCCAGTCCATGCATGATCTCTTTAATCTTTATGAGTTCAATGCAATCCTTTTCTTCTTCAAAAAGTTTCGTGATAAAAAGCTCATATACATCGTCCGCCTGATTTTCTATATCATGTAACTTATTGCAGTATCCACGTAATGCCGCCGGTTTCTTGCGAAAAGTCTCCAATTCATCCATTGCTTTACCAATGCAAACAGCCTCTTGCTGAATCAAGCGACTAAGTTCCTTTCCACTATCAGAGATCGGACGGGGATTATAAATATGAATACGTTTGGCACAGCTATTGATCCCATCTATAACATCATCCATGGTTGAAGCCAAGGCATGAATATCTTCACGATCAAAAGGAGTAATAAAAGTGGTTCCAAGCTCGTCAAGGATTAAGTGGGTCAATTTGTCTCCTTCACGTTCCAGGTCTTTTATTCTTTTATAATAATCAGCTCTCTCTTCCGGCGTATCATGTTGCAGACTTTCAACTAAAAGAGCCGATGATGCAGTTAGAATCTCAGACAATTGTTTCAACAAAGGAAAGAATTTAGGTTCTTTGGGAGTAAACCTACTAAAAAAGGAATTTTTCATAAGAATAAATGTATCTAATTATTTCTGTTTCTTTGATTTCATTTTTGCTCGTACCACTTCTATTATGGCAGGTAATATAGAAATTACTATAATTGCTACAATCAGCAATTTAAGGTTTTCTTGCACCACCGGAAGGTCTCCGAAGAAATACCCGGCATAACAGAAAAGCGCTACCCAGGCAGCTCCCCCTATCAAATTGTACACCATGAAATAGTAATAATGCATCTTCCCCATTCCAGCTACAAAAGGAGCAAAAGTGCGCACAATGGGAACAAACCTTGCTATGATTATAGTCTTGCCACCATATTTTTTATAAAATTCATGTGTCTTATCCAGATGACTTTGCTTGAATATTCTGGAATTGGGATTATTAAACAGCTTTCGCCCAAAGAGATGCCCTATCATATAGTTACAAGAATCTCCCAACACAGCAGCGAAAAACAAGATAAGAACAAGGATATTTACTTCAAGCGGTGTTCCAGGTAACGAAGCTATAGCTCCCGCCACAAAAAGTAATGAATCTCCCGGAAGAAAAGGCGTAACCACCAACCCTGTTTCACAAAAAATGATTATGAACAATATTACATAGGTCCAGGTATGATATTCCTGCACAATAGCTATCATATATTGATCAATGTGGAGAATAAAATCTAATATAAATTCCATTACATATTGATTATTAACAATAAAGTATATACATATTCCACAACATAAAAATAGCTCTCCCGCTACTCCTTATGACAGAAATATATATGAATTGATATAATTAATGAAAATATAAAGCACAGAATGCCTTATAAGAGAAAGAAGATTTAAATAATAATACGCCTTAAAGCATAGATATAATATCTACTGGAATATTGAGTAAGAGAAAGATGATATGGAAAAGAAAACTTCTTTTCTTCAGGAAGTAAAACTTTTATAGATTTAACAATCTTGGCTACAACAGAAAATGCATTGAATCTCAGGACTTGTGAAGAAGGAATATTACTACGTGAAACAGATGTTGCTATATTGCCAATAGCCTTACTTGCATATTCCCCTCCATAAACAATCTTTTTACATTGCTCTGCATTCGCATTAGATAAGTTGCATTCTGGTCTACTCTGTTGCAATTCTGTTACACGAAGTTCTTTGTACTCCTTCATATCATTGGATACAGACTCGAATCCCGATACAAGGAATACACTTAACAATATGCAAAATAAAAATATATACTTCGCCATAACGGCTGCAAATATAAAAAGTATTTTTCAGAGATGAATCATTTTAGCCCTTTATCTTGCAAACCGATTTTATTCTTTTCCGGGCAATGTATACAAAAAGAGCGGATCGTCATACATATAACACAACTGATATAATATCTTCCCATCTGATATCACCCTGCCCCAATGATCAAGTTTATAACGCGCTACCGGATTACCACCCCAATCATATTGTTCCACAAAGATATATCCGTCACCTTTACCGTTTTCACGCGATACCTGAAGTGGAGTACGTCCGCTATAAGTCAGAAAGAAGTAATCGTCAGTAGCAGATATTCCCCAATAATAAGTCACATTATCCGGACCTAATGTAAGTACATCATTCTTGGCTTCCACGCCGTCAGCATCAAAAGTAATATCCCGTACAGTTTGGGCAGATATATCCATTACCAGGATTTTACGAAAATATTTATAAGCATATACCATCCTATTACCGGAAGGAGAGACAATAAAATCACCGATATACGGACTCCAAGAACGATGTTTCTTACTAAAAGCAAGATTATATATTTGTTCCGCCTGCAAACTGTCTCCCTGATAAACAGTACGGATTATAGCCTTTCCTCTCGGCACATTATCAGCATAATAGAAAGTATCCCGTGAAACTGCACATACCTGCCGGTCTGAATAAGAAGAACCTTTGATCGATTTAAAGGTAAAAGGAAAAGGTTTCAATACCCCCGTCGTATCAGTTTCAAATAGTTGCATAGTACCCTTCTCATAAACATATGTACCGGGAGCAGACACACCAGAAGATACCAAATGAGGAAAGTTAAATTCATTAGGTCCATTTCCTCCTATTCCGAAAGAAGTGATATAACGAAAATCCGGTAAGCGGTACCAGTGGAAGAAACAGTTCAGACCTTCGTCTGCCGGTTTCACTACTTCAACCGTTCCATCCGGGCGACGGGTATAGGACATAGCAGGGCGATTCTGCAAGAGGAAATACCCATCTCTAATTAACATTTCCGGTTCTGCCATTTTGAAGATGGGACCTTCCTCATCCAGTATCTGATGAGTACCTGCCAATTCTATTAGTTCTCCGAAGTCCTCATCTTTTAATGTCACACTTCCAGCCACCAGAGGAGCATCTTGTATTATTTTTGGAGTTTCTACAACAATCGTATCGTTCGCCTCTTGTTGCTTCTGCTCTGCCCGCGACTTGCAGGCAGAGAGAAACAATAGAGACAGCAATATAATGTAAAGTAAGTGTTTCATTTATTATTTCAACTTAGCGTACAGAATATAGTTATTATCATTCTCATGAATACTATCTGCCAGTTTCTGCATACGTTCCCGGTCGGCAGAAGGAATATCTTTAGCACTTTCCAGGTATTTTTCCAATGTTTCTTTCAAAGCCACAGGTTCCATATTAGCTGTATAATATCCATTTGAACAACTGTATGAAAACCAGGGAATAGGCATATTTCCCAGATAGTCATTCTCTACTTTATAGAAAGCACCTTTCAAAGATTCTTTGTCCATGATAAAATCAGCTGGCACATCTGTTGTAAAATGATTTTCATCCAACTGTTTTTCCACAGATGTACTTCCCAGGAAATGACGCGGCAATTCCTTGTAATCATGAATGGGAATTTCTTTCTTAGCAAAATCCATAGTGAAACGAGGATTCAAATGTCCGTTGGCATAATGATAAAGACTGTCCGGACGACGTTCCCAAAATACAAAAAGGGAAACATCAAAATCTGCACCATTTTTATTGCTATACACTTCATTGCTAAAGTCCGGTTTTATGGCTAAATGGCGTGAACGTATCGTATCTTGTATTTCTCCATTGAACTTCTGAGTCCATGCCACATACGGCAAATATTCAAAAGGCAAAAGAAATACAGACAACAGAGAATCTTTCGTATTTGCTTTGAAAACGCCTTTCGGTACCAAACCAGGCAATGGGATACTCTGTACAGCCTGTCCTTTCAAATCATAAGCCAACAAAGATTTAGCATTCCACGGAAGTAAATATATACGTCCACCAACTTCATCTATCTGAGCATCATAAATCAGTTGATACTCCCCGGGCCCCTGACCGAAAGACCCCACATTAGCAAGAAATTTCCCTGATTTATCAAAAAGTTTAAAAGGAGTCTGATCCTTACCCCACACTAATATATAATTATCGGAAACAATCACATTTCGTACAGGCACCAATGCTTCATCCCGATTGTCCAACTTCACAATCTGCAATTCATCTGCAAAATAACTCAATGGAAGTACCACAGTATCTTTCAATGCCGACAGATTACAAACCCATATGGAATCTCCATTTATAACCTCCACCGAACCGGCTATCGGCTGTGTATCCAATGCTGAACTCTTCTGACCTTGACCTCCATTTGAACAGGAACTCAGTCCCCCAATAAACATCAGGCTTGCCAGCCATCCAGTACTTTTCCATTGCTTGTTTTTCATATTTTCATTTTTTATGTGAAACAATGAGACAAAGATAGCTGCCTTGGGGAGGAGAAGCAAATTATCTTATAGACAAAACAGGCAGATCAATTAATAAATAAAATACTGATTTTAAGAAGGATACATCTTTTACACTAAAAAAAAGTATAGACAAAAGTTCAGAAACGGCGCAAAAAATCATCCAGAGTTTCATTGTTTTCCGTCAACCCCAACTTATCCCGTCTCATACGTTGTTTCTTACGGCTAATCGAGGTGCGACTGATACAATAGATATCAGATAAATCCTTGATACTAACATTTATTTTCACCAGGCAACAGAAATATATATCCTTCATACTTAATCCCGGGAACGCTTCTAATAACCTCACAGTAAATCGATCATAGCTTCCATCTACCGTTTGACGTATGTCTTCCCATTCTTCATCAGATAAAGCTATACGTCTATTTTGACTATCACTCTCTTCTTCGGAAGCCTCTTCTTCTTTATCCAAAGAAGGGATTTTATGAAATGACTTCATTCGTCGGAAAAGCGACTCACGAAGCATGCCCTCTTTTTCACGTAGCATATTCAACTCCTCTGATTGCTGCAATAGTTGCTCCGTCTGGCTCAGACGCAGAGATTGCTCACGCCAAAGCTGTTTATACATCTGGCGTTTACGACGCTGCCAAACAATATAACCTACCGCAAATGCTACTACAAAACAAAGCCCTAAACTCAAAAGCCAGATTTCACGCTTCTGCTTATCTATTTTCAGACGATTCAGCTCATTTTCGAGCTTAGCCTTTTCGTATTGTGTCCGATTCTCAAAACCTTCTTCTCTCCTCAACTCATTTACAAGATGCTCATTGGCAGCAAGTGCTGCATAGAAAGAACAGCTATCTTTTCCCTGCGAAGAATACAACATTTTCAGCCGTCTGGATGCCTCTGCAGCAACCCATCGATTTAATGATATAGATGCTGTACGGTAATAAGTAACAGCCGAATCGTATTCATTGACACCTGCCCAAAGATTTCCTTTTGCCAAATGATAGTAAGGAACTACCTTCCTATCATTCATATTCTTCCGTATTAAATCCAATACTAACACTCCTTCCCGAAAACGTCCGGCAGCAGCATAAGCTTTGGCCACTTCCTGGCAAATAGAGCTATATTGCCATTCATCTGCCATACGACTGGCTTTCAAAAAATAGGGCACAGCCTCGTCTAACATCCCTCTTGACGAATAAATAAAGGCAATGAAACGATTCACCTGCGCTTTGTCCCCCTCACGTTTAAAAAAGTTTTCAGCCAATTGCATGTAAAACAAGACACTATCCATATTGGCGGAGCTATGAGAAGCTGCTCTTCCTTTATTAAACAGATTCAGACCAATTGCAAAAGAATCTGGCACTACCCGTGAAGGAGCAGTATCCAATGCTTTTCCCCCTCTCCCGCAAGAAAGAAGGACAATTAGTATCAAAAGCAAGGGTAACAGTTTCTTCATAGTATTGAACGATTACCGATTACGCTTCAGGAATATACGATCTGAAATATTGGCAGGTAACTCCCTCTCATAGTGAGTAACCATAATCATCGTTTTATCCTGCCGACGGCAAAAGGCTTCGATAATTTTCTTCACCCGGCGACGGTTATAAGTATCCAGACCATGCAAAGGCTCATCCAGTATCAGCAATTCCGGATCTTTTACAAAAGCTCGTGCCAGTAGTGCCAAGCGTTGCTCACCACTGGATAATTGCAAGAAAGGTTTATCTTTAAGGGCGGCAATACCAAAAATATCCATCCACCATTCACAAACAGACATTTGTTCCGCCTTCGGACGTTTATACAATCCAATGCTGTCATGCAAACCGGAAGCAACAATCTCAATAGCCGGCAAATTCTTCAAATAAGCGCGGTGCATTTCAGGGCTGACATACCCGATGTGTTTCTTTATTTCCCAAATACTTTCACCTGTTCCTCGTTTTCTCCCGAACAGACTGATATCACAAGCATATGATTGGGGATTATCGGCGCATACAAGACTCAATAAAGTCGATTTACCAGCCCCGTTTTCTCCACTCAATGCCCATTTTTGTCCACGCATCACCGTCCAGTCCAGTTCTTTCAAAATGGTGCGGTCGCCATAGCGGATACTGACTTTATTCAGCTTTACCACTTCGTCGGAAACATAATTGGTATTATCATATGGCAAGTCGATAATGCGTTGTTGCAAATCTTCGGGTACAGGTATATCTGCATTCCGGAATATGGTAAGGTATTGATCACGTGGCATCATCTGTCCTACTGTACGATTTGCTATTGGTAGTACTTTATCTATATATGCGGGAATATCATCCATCATAGAGAGTATCAAGATAAGTTGCACGGCAGACCGTTTAGCTAATCCTTCCAACAAAGTATTCAGCAACTCACGAGTCTGTGCATCCAATCCGATGAAAGGATTGTCCATGATAAGCACACGAGGAGCGGTAAGTAGTGCTTTCACTAACTGAAATTTGCGCAACTCACCGCTGGAAAGAAGAATCATCGGCTTATCCAGCATAGGTTCGATGCGAAATAATTCAAAAAGTTCTTGTTTTAAGGCCTCATCCCTAACTGCTCCCAACATATCCTTAACTAATGGTACATCATCATGGTCATGAGTATTCCAGCGTTGTTGATAATAATAATTAGCATCCGCCGAACCATATGTATCACGGAAAGCAATGTATTTGACATTATCATAAACCGTTTGTGATGCGGAAGGAGAAAAGTCATAAGTCAGTGTCCCTTCTTTCAATGGATATTTCCCGATAAGCATATCTACCAAAAGGCTCTTTCCTGAACCGTTAGGCCCTACAATAGCAATGTGTTCGTCTGCAGGAAAAGATATGGAAACAGGTGCAGTCAATCGCACAAGCGGATTACGGGCCACCCCTCCATTCAAAGATATAGTATATGATTGCATCATTGGAGACATATTTTGTTTTATAATGCCACAAAGATACCAAGTTTTCCGATTTTACTTACCCAAATAAACAGACAGTTTGCGCAAATTGTCTATTTTTAAGCCAGTAATCTGAAAAATAATCCATAACAAAAGAAACATTTTCCACTGGAAATTTGTTTTCCTTATAAATCAACGATTAATAAACAGATCCAAAACATGGAAAAGACATTCATAAGAAAGTATTGGCCCACAATAATAGGAATAATAATCGGAGCAATAGCAGGCTATTTATATTGGCGATATGTAGGCTGTAGCACAGGTACTTGTCCGATAACCTCTTCTCCTTGGAACAGCACATTATGGGGAGCGGTTATGGCTGGCTTGTTAGGCAATATATTCCAGCCGAACAGCTTGAAGAAGAACGAACAAAACTAATAATATAAAATCATTATGGAACAAGAATTGGCAACAAAACGTATCCCGAGGCAGGTTTATGACTTCTCCGGCATGTTCTCTTTAGCCCTCCGCCTGGTGGTAGGCTGGACTTATTTTTCAGCTTTTTGGAGACGGTTAATCCTGGAAAATAAATTAATAGAAGATGCTCCCGGATATATTGGTGAGAAATTCAACCACTTCCTACCGAATGCATTAGGTATAAAACCAATCATTGAATATCTGGTAAGTACCCCGGATGTACTTTGGTGGGCCATGGTTCTCTTTACGATTATAGAGGCTATCGTCGGCTTATTATTCATGCTGGGCTATTTCACAAGATTGGCAAGTATAGGCGTTATCGGCCTGGCTGGCGGAATCCTCTTAGGTTCCGGCTGGATTGGTTCTACTTGCCTTGACGAATGGCAGATCGGCGTATTGGGTGTTGCTGCAGGCTTTACAGTTTTCATGACAGGCGGCGGTTATTATTCCCTCGACAGGATATGGATGCCTAAAACTCCTTGGCTAAAGACACGCAAATGGTATCCTTGGATAGCATCCGGAGAATTATCTATAAAGGAAAATATAATCAAGCAAATAGTAGTAACAGGCAGCATAGCTATTCTGGCACTTACCCTCTTCACTAATCAGGCATTTCATGGTGGAGTATGGGGCGAACTGCATAACAAATCCGTAAAACCTAAAATAGAAATTTCGGATACCGGATTCAATAATGGTCAACTAAAATTTACTCTGTCGAGGGTAGAAGGAATTGACGTCTATGGTTCTTTCTTAATCGGTATCACTTTAAAAGACCATGCAAATAACATCATACTGGAACTAAATGGTAACGAATTGGCTAATTTCCCGATGAGTGATATACATAACAAATATGTTGCTAAAGTAAAACCAGGGAAGTATAGCCTTATTATTCCATTAGGAGCCAAAGCAGAAATCAATATCGGAAAAAACATCAATGATATACCTGCCGGAACATATAAACTTGAATTAACTGATATTAGTGGAGCAACCTGGGAAGCCGATATTACTAAAAAATAATATTACCCAATATTATCAATACCCGGAATTCTTACGCATATACCCGGATAAAAAGAATTCGCCCCTGTTAGTATTATTACTTACAGAGGCGATATTCTTATAGATACTTATTCTTATTTATAAATAATAAGTGCAGATTGTGCCGGAACCAGCACTTCCGAACCATAAAGTGTACCCAGTCCATTTTCATTTATAAATCCATCCTTACATACCACTGTGTATTTGCCTTCAGGTACAACCAGTTTTGCAGGCTCTTTACGAGAATTCAGTGCCACGATAATATCTTCCCAAGCATCTCCATTAGCATTCTCCTTCAAGCGATATGCAACCAGATTATTACCCTCTACCGGAAGGAATTCCAAATATTTGCGCACCAGTTCCGCATCTCCCATACGGAAAGCAGGATGATTTTTACGCAACTGTATCAAACCTTTATAATAAGCAAATACATCAGCATATTCAGCTTTGCGTTTCCAATCGATCGCATTGATAGAATCAGGACTCTGATAACTGTTATGTACCCCTTTCTTATCACGCATCACTTCTTCGCCCGCATAGATAAACGGTATGCCTTGTGAAGTAAATACCGCCGTCTGTGCCAGTTTATCCAACTTGACAAGTTCCTGCGGTGTAATGCCTGGAATACTCGCGTTCAGCCTGTCTACCAGACACATATCATCATGACAAGATACATAGCTGATCATCTGCGTCGGCTGTTCAGCCCATGAAGCCTTACTGTAATTCACTGAGTCATTATCCACCTGCGGATGCTTGATGGCTCCCACAATACCAAACTTAATACTCTCCTCTCCACCAGGAAGTCCGGCAAGGAAAGCACCTTTGTGGTTGTCATTGAATGGACCACGCAGAGCATCGC
>OHAA01000050.1_pt1 | contig 52481 bp, 69 predicted proteins | sample 1606051 | NCBI WGS metagenome assembly OHAA01 (sample SAMEA3541493, study PRJEB24748) | human gut metagenome | biome: human gut; feature: human-associated habitat; material: faeces | place: China | collected 2012
CCGCTTCCACTGCCGTTACCGCGAACGCCCTTGTCGAAAACATCCGAAACGTCGCCGTTTTCGGCTGTCAGCGTTATCGCCTTCCGCAATCCAGTGGCCGACAGCGACATATGACCGCCTTCCGGCACTGTCACATCAACCGCGTAAGTGTTGCCGCCAATCTGAAAAGACGGGTTGACGCAAGGGCCGAAAATGACCGCAGCGAACTCAGCGGCCTTGCCGGTCGGATTATGCACCGTCAAGGCGATTCTCGACGGAGCCAAATCGGTCGGCAAGTCCAGTGGAAGGTCAATCTGCGAACCGGTGCCTGCCGTCATCGGAAAGAAATGCTGCACCGGCAGCGCGCGACGCCAGACGCCATCGCAAAGGACAATCGTGTAATCGACTTGCGCGTATTCCGGCCATGGCACGAGACCGAGCGAAGAACCGACGACATAAGCTTGTTGCGTCCATTCGCCATCAACCGTCAACGTGCCAGGCCGGACTGCCTGCACGTCAGCATCGAAGGCTGTCTGAGCGGCATCCAATACGGCTGGCGTTTTGGTGTGGACGGTCATTTTCGCCGTCGAAGCGTTTCTGCTCACCGATTTGATGCCGCGTGTGGCCAGCGTGTACGTCCATGCGTATCCGCGCATTTCCTGCAGGTCAGCCACCCACAGATCATCGGCGTTGAGATCGATGACCGTGCCATCACACGACGTGTACTTAAGCTCGCGCATATTTGCGGATCAACCTCCCCAAGTCGCGATCGCTGACAGTCGAATCATCGGACGCGGCGCTGATAATCGCGCCAAGATCGTTGTGCAGGCTGGTTATCGCCGCCACTACGGAAGCGGTATCAACCTGTATGCTGACCTGATTGCCTGTCATCTGATTGGCTGTGGCAAACACTTCACGTGGAATCTTCCGCTCGTTCAGCAGGCGCATGTTATCGACGCCGTAATAGGCCGTGGCCGCAGCATTGTGCGTGTACTCGCCCGCAGTGAGACGAGCGTTGAGCAGATACACGCTGTCGCTCAAACCATTGCCGGGCGCCCACGCCGGATCCACGTAGCCGGAGAACATGCCGCCGGAGAACATGCCGCCGCCTGCGAATTTCTGGAAGTGGCCCTCGGTGAACATTCCACCGGTGTAGCCACCCTCCTTCTTCGTCTTCTCCGTGACGGTGAAGCTCTTGTCCGCGATCTTGAAGTCGTTGATGGAGCGGAGCACCGGAGTCGCCTGGTCGTTGACCGATGCGGTGCTCTTCTTGTCGTTCAGCTTCTTGCGGTTGACGGCGTCTACCTTCGGCCCGGCCTTGTCGGTCGAATCGAGGGTGTTCTTCTTGTTGTTGAGCCTCTTCGCGTTCGCGGCGTTCGCCTTCGGCGTTGCCCTGTCGGTGGAGTCCAAGGTGTTGCGCTTGTTTGACAGTTTCTTCGCGTTGGCCTTGTCTACCTTCGGCGAGGCGTTGTCCTTCGCGTCGAGTCTGGCTGTGGCTTTCTTGCCGTTGAGCTTTCCGATGTTATTGGAAGCGGTGTTCGCCTTCTTGGATGCCTTGTCGGTCGCGTCCAGTGTGGCCTTGACGTGGGTCTTGTTAAAGGCCTGCATCATCTTCTGCGCCTTCTTGGCGCTGGCGGTGGCCTTCTTGTCTTCGGCTTCGAGCTTGGCCTTGGCGATCTTCTTGTTGAATTTGTCAAGGTTGGTTTCCGCGCCCTTGGTCTTCGACTTGGCCTTGGAATCGTCGACATCAAGCTTCGCCTTGTTGTTGTCGGCGGTCTTCTTGATGTTGTCGATGGATGCTTTGATGCTGTCGGAACTCAGACCCCAACGGTCGGCCAGGGCGTTAGCGGCCTGTTCGCTCATGCCCGAGGCTTCGGCCTGTCGGATGATCGCGTCACGAGCATCCTGCAGCACGCCGTTCGCACGTTCGATCTCGCCGCTGCTGAAACCGGTGCTCTCGCCCTGCTTGAGAATCTTTTCCGCAGCGTTCTGGGCGCTGCTGGCGATGTCCTCCAAGGCCTGCTTGGTCTTGGTACCCTGCTCGGAAAATCGGTTGAGCAGATTCCCGCTCTGGTCGAACACCACGCCATTGTCCTTGCAGGTGTCGGACAGTTCGCCAATCTTCTGGTTAAGCTGGTCGACCGCCTGGTCTGCAGTCAGGTTGCCGGACTCCAGGCCGAACAGTGCATGGACAAGATCATCGATTTGGCTTGACGCATCCGAAGCGGAAGAGCCAAGCTCTTTGTTCGCGCTGGCAGCTTCCTTCGCTGCCGATGTGGACTTTCCGTCAGCATCCACGGCGTTCTTGGCGGCTTTGCTTTTCTCATTGGCCTTCTTAGACGCATCATCGTAGGCCTTTGATTCCTCGTTCAGGGCTTTCTTGATGGCGGTTGCCGCGGTTGCGCCAATGCCGGGCTTGTTGTCGATTTCCTTGATCTGCTTGTTGACGCGCTTCAGCGCTGCTTCGTTGCCCATGGCCGCGCTGGTCATGTCGGTCAGGCTGATACCCGCCTTGTCAAGCCATGTGGTCAGCTTGACACCGCCAATGCTCATATCCTGATAGGCTCCGGCGATTTCGGACGCGACGTCCGACCCGGATTCCAGAGCCGACTGCAATTGCTCGGCGGCTTCCTTGGCCTTCTGCTGGTGGCTGACGAACGCCGATAACGCCGCTCCGGCCACCGTCAGGGCGATACCCCACGGGCCGCCAAGCAGGCTCATGACACTGCCGCCGACCGCCTTGAAACCAGCGGTCTTCAACTGCGCCTTGGAAGCGGACGTGCCGAACGCCTCCATCTGCTCGGAAGCGCTCATCGAAGACGCCTTGAACATCTGGAATGCGGTCTGCGCGGATCCGAGCGCCGTCTTGACACGTTGAATCGGGTCAATGGCCAGACCGATGTTGTTGGCCATCCTGCTGGTGCTGCCGTTGAGATTGCCCGCGGCCTTGTGTACCGCGCCGAACACGCCGGCAAGGGACGCCATGACCACGAGCGTCTGCTGCGCGCCTGACGGCAAACCGGCGAACGCGTCCACAAGCGTGTCCAAGCCCTGCACCATCTTGCGCAAAGGCCCCTGAGCGCCCTCGCCGACGGAAATCATCAAGGACTCCATCGAACCACTCAGATTCTCCAGATCACCTTTGAGATTGTTGTTCTTCGCAGCCGCCTGCTCGGCGGCGTACCCGCTTTCGGATACGGCCTTCGTCCACTTGTTGACACCGGACTCGCCCGCCTCGTACAGGTAGTTCGCTGCCTTGATCGCGTAACTGCCGAAGATGGTCGCGTTCGCCTGATTGCGCTGCTCGTCGGTCAAGCCCTTCTCGGCCTTCTGCAATTGGCCGGCGAACTTGGCCATGCCGACGAAATGATGTTGAGCGTCATATGCGCTGATGCCCAATTCTTTCATCGTGTTGGACGCTTCGGCGGACGGCGCGGCCAGCTTCATCAGCATGCTGTTCAATTGGGTGCCGGCTTCGGCGCCGATGGTGCCGTTCTGCGCGAACAGGGCCAGTACGCCGGTGGTCTCCTGCACGTTCATGCCGAAACTGTTCGCCTGCGCGCCGCAATTGTTCAACGCTTCGCCGAAATCGGAGACATTGCCGACGGCCTTGCCTGCGCCAGCCGCCAAAGTATCGGCCACCTGAGAAGCCTGAGACCCTTTCAGGTGGAACATGCTCAACGCGTTGGCCATGTATTCGGCGGCATCCCCCACGGCCATGCCATCGGACGCGGCCAGATTCAAAGCGCCAGACAAGCCACCAGTGAGAATATCCGTGACGCTCATGCCGGCCTTGCCGAGATCGTTGATCGCGTCGGCGGAATCCGTAGCGGAATAAACCGTGGAAGCTCCGGCTTCGATGGCGGCGGCACGCAGCTGGTCCATTTGGGCGCTGGTCGCGCCGGTGTTCGCCTGGACGGTGCTCATCTGCTGGTCGAAGTCTGCGGCCATCTTGACTGCGGCCACGCCGAAAGCGGCCACGGCCAATCCTGCTGCGGTCATGCCGCTGGCGATAAGCGCGGACTTGCGCCCGGTGTTCTCCATGCCAGAGGCGACTGTTTTCGCGGTGCTTCCGGCGCGGGTCATCGCCGCCTCATAGGAGGCTGTGTCTGCCATCAACCGGATGACGATGTTCTTGTTCTCCGCCAAAACAAACCTCCAAAAATCAGGTCAAATGCGCCACCAAGGCGTTCGCGGCCGGATTGTCCTTGCCGTTGTTGTCAGTCCACCGTTTCATGGCTTGCTGCATGTGCGCAGTGGCCCAGCAGACGCTGGTTTCGGCATGCAGGGTGAGTTCGCCCTTCGGGTCTTGGCAGATCGTGCGAGGCAAACCGCACATGGGGCATAATGAACGTTCGTGTTCCGCCAACGAGCGCATCCAATTGCGTTCCGTCTCATCCCATTCGACCTCATCGCCCTCACTCGGGCGCCAGCCCATGAAACGCTTATAAGAGATGCCAAGCTGGCGGCAGATGCGTAGGTCCTCGACTAGTTGTGGAGAACCTTCGAGGCGAGGTCGAATGCCGCTTTTGGGTCCGCTGCGGTGCCGTTCAGTTCGGCGATGGCCTGCCAGATTGGAGTGAACTGGCCGTCGGTGAGTTCGTCGAACAGATTGCGCCACGCCTGTTCGGTCTTGTCCTCGTCGGCCACCGGCTTGCCGCCGATGGTCGCGGAATCAAGCATGAGCGGCAGTGCCGCGGCGGCGGTGCCGAACATATCGTTCGTGCCGTTCTCGTTGCGGTGCGCGGCCAATGCCTGCGCCCACTTGCTTACCGGCAATGCTCGCAACGTGAGCTTCAATGTCTCCGCATCCGCCTGTTCGCGCAGCTCTTCGATGCGCCGCGCGGTGCGCTTCGCCGCACCATTGGCATTCGCCTCCGTGACTTGCTCACGCGTGGTCTCCTCGGCCAGCGCATCACCCAATCTAGCGATGTCCTCGGCGGTCTGCTGGTTGAGGATGACATCGACCTCGCGCGTGCGCCTGACGACTTTAAGCATTGTTATTCCTTCGCTCTAACATTCATGTTCCTTTGCCGGAAAAGAAAAAAGAGGGTCCCGCACCGGCGAAAGGGACGAAAGTCCGATGCGGGAAGAATCAATCAGGCGACCTTCACGTTCTCCGCCCAGCCGGGAGCTCGGACGGAGAAATTGACCTTGCTGCGCAGCACGCTGTTCGCGGCGATCGCCGCCTTGGCGCTCATACCGATGCGGACCGCGTACACGTTCACGATGTCGCCGGCGACAAAAGTCTTATCCGTCTGCTTGCCGTAGCGGCGCACGAAATAGCCTTCCACTCCCTCGGTCAACGTTTCCATTGCGGCGTTCTGCGTGGAATGCGCGGTGTTGGTGTTGTCGATGACCTCGATGCTCGGGCCGCTGATCTTCTTACGACCGGGATTCTCGTAATCCTGCGCGCTGTTCTCACGCTGGTCGGAGATGGACTCCTGCGACGGAGTGCAGCTCCACCCGCCTAAGGTGACGTAGTTGGACAGGTCGGTCCCAGCGTTGATCTCTGTAGCGGTCGGCTTCTGGATGTTCTTGATGGACGGCACCCAGATCGTGTTGACCAGACCGTCCGCCGGTGTGGAAGGAACTTCGGTTCCCAGAGTCAAAACCATGACTCCTCCTTAAATATTTGGGGTCACATGCGTGACCAGTTGAATTTGAAAGTAAGAAGACGGCACTGGTAAAGCAGTGCCGTATCCTCTGCGGTAAGTCCGGCCGCATAAGCGCCGGAATCAGAGAACAGCGTCAGACAGCCGGTGTCGAACCCCTGCGCGACGAACCGTTTGCCAGCAAGCCCTGGAATCATGAGGTCATCGGCCAGCACGTTGACGGAATCGGCCGTGGTGCTCACGATGCGCACCAGCAAAGTGCCGATGCCGCAATGCACATGCTGCGTTTCGCCGACGATATGGCCGTTGGTCGTGACCGTCTCAATCACCCACGGCGGCTTCTCCGTAGGCTTGGGCGCCGTCTGCCGGTACACGGCCCAGCCCGTCGCAGGCTTCGGGATATGGTCGAGGATCGTGTCGGTCAACGTCATGATCGACTTCATTTCAGACCACCTCCACGGCGGCACGCGCCACGTATTCCGCGAGCTTCGGCAATTCTTCCTCGCCATGCTCGTAGAACCGATGCGTTCCACCACCCCTCGCCGTTCCGAAGAACGCGATGTTCGCGAGCGAACCCGCTCCGCCCTTGGTGGGGCCGATCTCGGCGGTGATGCGTCCAGCGGATTCCTGCAGCGTGTAGCTGATCGGGATACGCCTGAATGCGGCATTGCCGGAGCCTTTCAGGTCGTCGCGAATCGAATTCTTGACGTTCTGCGCGCCCTTCTTCACCGAAGCGGAGATCAAAGCGCGGCGAGCCACGCCCTTGGCGAGCAGTGCGTCTCCGAAGGCCGTCAACTGCGAAGCGTCGAACAGTCCACTCATGAGTCCTCCTTCGCGTTCCAGCGGCAGGCTGTGGCGTGCGTCTTCTCCGATTGCGGGGAGACGAGACGGAGCCGTCTGCCTTTGAGCAGCGGGTTAGCGGATTCGGTGATCTCCGCGACGTCTCCGGCGCGCAGGCCATCGGTATCGAACGGGAAATGCATGTACAGCGACCAGACGAGGCTGACGGCACCCATGTTCTGGGCGGCGCTTCCCTCGGTCTGTTCGCTGGCGAGACCGCCGGACGTCTGCACTTTGCATCGGCCTTCGTACACTTTCTCCGTGCCGGTGTCCGGCAGTCCCGTGTCCGGATCCGTCACGGATTCGCCTGGGCGCGTGACGATGCACCGGTCGGCCATCAGGCATTCCGCGTTGGCTCTGGCCTTTGCGAGAAAGGATGTGCTGATTCTCATCGGAACACTCCAATCGAACTGACGTTCGCACCGAAGCGGTTGCGCAGGCTGCGTCTGGTCGCTTCCGGCAATTCGGTCACGTCGATCTGGGCGCCATCATGCGTATATCCGACCTGCGCGTCATCAAGCCTCTCGTAGGCAATGCCGGCGTGGGCGCCGGGGCCACCATCCGCGAGCTGATGTAATCCGGCGGCGACATACGAGCAGACCAGTCTGACGATATCGGCCGGTATCGGATCCCAGCCGCCGCGGAAGGTGACCGTCACGGTCGACGGTATGCCGCCGAAGGTGCTCCATGGCTCCTCCCGATAGAGAGAGGATCCGAAGAGTTTCCAATCCTCGATGGGCTGCCCGTCCACGAGCACCTTGGACACGTCGCGCACCGCACGGCATGGCAGGTCGAGTTTCCTGGACTGTTCGCCTGGCAGGTCCACTGTCCATTCGCCGAGCGTGATCGGACACCCGGCAGCCGAGCGGACGGCTTCGGAGACCGAGTCGAGCAGACTGAATGCCGTCTGCTCGTCGGTCACTTCGATTCCGTTACGCTTCAGGTCGTCCAGAGTGGCCAGTGCGATCATTTCAGCCTCCGATCATCGGACTCGACTACTTGCCACTCTTCTTGCCTGCAGCAGCCTCTTCACCATCGCTGTCTTCGGTAGTATCGCTCACGACGGAGGCCGTCGCGTCCTGCATGGAACGACCGGTGGAGGTGGAGAGGTTCAGTGTGATCTTGGTCAGGCACTCTGGACGGATGACCTTGGCGCCGTACAGGTCGAGGCCGCGCACCATGTCGGCGAAGTCGGTCTGCATGCGCATCGCCTCCACCTTGCTGACCTGCTGCGCGAAGGTCACGGCCGCGTTCGTGCCGGCGAGAATGGACTGGGTGTCCGGGCTGCTCTTCTTGGAGGGCACGTTGTTGGACTTCACGACGGTGAATCCGCGCACCTGTCCGACCACGCCGTTGAGCAGAGTATTATGGCCCGCTTCGGTGCCTTCGATGAAGCGGGAGTCCTGCAGCAGCAAGGCGTAGAAGTCTGGGCTGACGACAAGCCAGCGGCCCTCGTCTGGCACGTTCTGCACGTCGAGCTTGCGTCCGGCTTCCACGACGGCGAGATACGCGTCTGCAGGAGTGCCGACGGCCACGGTCTTCGCCGGGGTGCCGACAGCCGTGTCCATGAGATTGGCGATATAGGTTTCCACGTTCTTCATCATGTTGTAGGCGGCGGAATTGGTGAACTTTCCGGTCAGATCGGCCTTGGCCTGAGTCTTGTCGAGGTCATTGACCTTGAAAGCGAAATAGTCGGACTGGTCGATCTTGAGCACGGCGGCTTCCTTATCCGTGACATCATCGACGGTGATCGCCTGGCCGCGCGTGTACTTGTGCACTGTCACGTCGTTGTATCCGGTGATGTGCACGGTGTCACCGGCCTCACGGATGTCGCCCTCGTAATCGCGGTTGCACAGGCTCGGGAAGACGAGCTTCGCGCGCAGGGCTTCGAGGATGGCGGCGGACCATACCTCGGGGATGAAATTGGTGATTGCCATTGCTGGCCTCCTTACTTACTGCGGCCTGCGAGCAGGTCATTCAGACGGCCCTTGCGGCGCGCCTCGTCGATCTGCTTCGGGGTCATGTTCTTCAGATCGTCCCTGGTAAGCTGTCCCGTCTGATGATCGCCATCGCGGGTGCCCGACGGTGGGATGATTCCCGTCAGGCCAGCATTGTTCCCGCCTTGCGCGAGATACGGATGTGCCGCGACCAAGGCGTCGATCTTGTCGCCGATCGCCTTCTGGTCGTATCCGCCCTGATCGTCAGCGGTCAGGTCGGAGAAGTCGATGAGTTTCAATGCGTCGCCGGGGTTGATGAGCTTGCCGGTTGCGGCGGCCGTGACGTTCGCTTGGAGCACCTGCTTCTGCAGTCCGGCGATGGTGGCCTGCGCGGAGTCGAATTCCGTGCCGCGCTTCTCCCAGTCGGCGACCTGCTTCTCCAGCTCGTCCACGCGGTCGGCCTTCTCGTAGGCGGCCTTGAGCTTCGTCTCGAGGTCGCTGTTGACCTTTTTCTGGCCGAGGAACTTGTCGTGCCAGTCGATTGTCGGCTCCTGTGCGCCCGGATCATTGCTGTTCGGATCCTGCTGCTGTCCATCGGACATGATGTGTTTTTCCTTTCATCGGTTGTAAATCTCGCCGTTGCTGGAAAGCCAGCGGCGATACGAGTTCTCGGCCTCGGCCAGCACGTCCGGCGTAACCGGTTTGCTGGGCTGATAAGGATTACGGCCGTCCAGTGCGGCCTCATAGCGGAGTCGCGCGTTCTCGAGGCGCTTCTGCGCCGCGGTCAGCTCATCATGCCGCCCCTGACGCCATTCGTTGTTGTGGAGCCACTGCCGACGGCGGAGTTCCGGCACTTGCTCACGCCACTTGTCTGGCAGGATGTAGCCCTCGCGCTTCAAAAGTTCAATGGTCTGTTCGCGGGGAAGATTGAAGCTGTAGATGCCTTCCGGCGTGAGCCTGCGCCGCTGCCGCTGCCCGTATTCGTATTTGCGGATCATGCGGCTCCACCCGTATCGGCTGGTGCCTTCGGACGTGGTCATGCGGATGCCGCCGCGTCCGACCGGCCGCATGCCTCGGTGTGCGTTGACGACCTGGTAGATGTCGGCGCCGTCTCTGATGGCCTGCGCGTCGGCGTGGCCGAAGAGCTCATCCTGCTCCGCCTCGCTCATACGGTTGAAGCGGTCCATCGGATCAGTGATCCAGCCTTGTTTCTCGGCCTTGTCCTTGCCTTTGCATGGTATGGTGCGGCCGTGGCATTTCGGATGGCGCAGGAAGTCGTTGTTGTGCCGGAAGTATTTTCCAGCGAGGATAGCGCATCGTGGGCAGCAGTCGGGTGATTCGACGCGCACGTAGCCGACACCGGAACGCTGGGTGATGCTGACACCCATCGCGCTGATGGATGTGTCCTCGATGGCCTGCATGGCCATCTGACGGAGCGTCCGGCGTCCGGACCGCATGGCGTCTATCGGGTCAAGTCCTGATTTGATGGCCGAAAGTGTGCGCGTGACCGGAATGTCGAAATATGATTCGAGGTCGATGCCGCTCGGCGCAAAACCGGCCCCGAAGGCGAGTGGATTCGCGATGCCGCCATCGGGACGCACGTAATCGCCCTGTTCTGCAAGCATCAACGTTGACGAGTCCATCGCATCGCTCGCCGCACGCGTCTGCAGGGCGGCGAAGAGCGTGATGAAATCGACGTTCGTCCGATTCCAACTGTCACGCACCCGTAGCGGATCCACGCCCTTCCATGCCTTGTCCGCCGCCCTCACGGCCAGCAGGCATAGTCTGGCCAAAGTGTTCCGACTGTCCGACAGGCTCTCCAGCGTCACCGTCATCAGATGCACCTCCGACCCTTATGCTGCGTGCTATCTCGGCCATCTCAGGGTCATGGCTCTCGTCGTCCACCATGCGCATGATGCGTTTGATGTCTTCCGGGCTCTGGCCCATTTGCTCGGCTATCCATTGCAGTGGATAGCCGAGCTGCTTGTATTTGAGCATCGCGTCGGCCATCAATGCCTCGCTGCGGTATTGCGGCGTGGCGAATACGACCTTCGAATCATCGAGGATCCGGGCGGATTCCTCGTCATCCTCGAGCATCATGGCCATCTCGCACAGTTCACGCACCGGCTGACGCATGAAGCTGATGCGCTCCAGCGTCTTGCTCACCAATCCAGCTTCGGCGACCTCGTAGCCGGTGGCCGGCACCTCGGCGTTCGTCAGCAGGTAATGCCCGGGTGTACGGGTTTCGGCCGCGATGTGCTCGACGGCCTTCTGGATGATCGGCAGGAAAGCCTGCAGGTTGCTGGCGGTCCACTCGCCAATCGACACATTATCGCCGGTGATCTGCATGATGCGCTCCATGACCTGCTTGTCCAGGTTCGCTGGGCGTTCGCCTACCTGCTCGCCGGTGACCTTGTCGAAGACCGGCTCGGACAGTGAATCACCGCCGAGGATCACCCTCGCGGGCATGGACGCGAAATCCAAGGCGTTGAGCGTATACGCCCAGCAGACGTTGACAGCGTCCTGCATCGATTCGACCTGCTCCACATCGCTGATCGGCAGATCGTCCAAAAGCATCTGATTGCGGAATTCAACCAACGGGACTCGACCGAGAGGATTCACGCGCGCGGAGTCCGGCACGAACCGCCAGCCATCCACGCCGGGCGGCAAACGATTCCTCTCATCGTCGCCGCCCGCACGTACCCGCACCACATCGAAGACCATGTCCGGCAGCAGCAAAGTGCCGAACTCGTGCTCCTCGTCGTATCGGACCAGCAGCCCCGCATCGACCTCGCCAGTGAGCGGGTCGTAGTGCACTGCCGCGCTGTCCGGATGCTCGAAGCTGATGCGCGCCCTGCCGTCCGGCATCGACGTGACCAGGCCGAACGCACGTCCGGTCGTGGTCATCATCAGTGCCGTCTCCTGCAGTTTGCGGTCGCAGTCGTTCCGTTCCCACACCCGCATCACATGCGAATCCAATTCGCGATCGTCATACGGAATGAATCCCCTGAAATGGATGCGCTCGACGGGCGCCTGCGCCACCGGCAGACACCAATTGTCCGCGAAACCGCTGAAACGGTCGGCCATGTAGCGCTTGAACTCATCGCTTGCGAATTTCAGATTTCCGCGTTTGCCGCGAACATAATCCGTATGCTTCCTGATGTCCGGCCGACGGTTCTCGATCTTCAGAGCGAGCAGATTCGCCATGCGATTCACGTCATCGGCGGTACGAATCATCTCTAGAACCCCCTCGTGGTGGAGCCTGTAAGCAGGTACGCCTTGCGTTTCCTGCCCCAGCCAGCGGCGCGCGCGTCGCAAGCCGCCTCATGGGCGAGCACGCTTGTCACGGCCGCATCGATTTTCCTTGTCTGCTTCGGTTTGCCCAAACCGTAACGCTCGCCCGATTTGGCGAATCTGCGCGCGTTGCGCATGTGCGTGATGGTGATCGGACACCCGTCATGCGTGATCGCATGATGCTGCAGGTCGGATTCGAAGCGTTTCAACGCCTCCCAAACCGCGGTAATGCGGCTCGACCCGCTCATCGCCCAGGGAATGAATTTCTTCGGGCCATATCTCGTGTCCCACGCCTCGATCTGCGATTCCCACGACACCTCGTCGCGGAAACCGGGGTCGCAGTAGGCGCGGATAACCTTGTATCGGTCGTTGAGCTCGTCCATGGCGGCATTGACCTCGCTGCGCGGGATGCGTCCGCCCCATGTTTTCGGATTCCAGATCGTCGGACGGCGATCCTCGCCGTACCGTGGCGTGAAGATGAAACCCTCGCGTGTCTCGGCCTTGATGCATGTCCAGTCGTCGTTCTCAGATCCGTCGAATCCAAGACACACTTCGGTGCCTTTCGGCGGGTTCTCAAGCCAAAGCTCATGTTCCTGCATAGCAGCTCTCCCAGAGTCCATCCTCGAGCCATGCTCCACCGCCCTGCACCATTCGGTTGCCGAAGAAGCGTTCCGCCTGTGCGGGATCCTTCTCCATGAGCGCCTCGGCCTCCGCTTCGACGGAAGCCAAAGGCACCCACGGGCTTCCGGCGTAGACCCATTCGAGGATCTTGCGGCGTTCGCGCCGGTTGTTGAAGCTGTATGGCGTGCCGTCCTTGTGCCGCAAGTCCGGGTTCAAATCGGGGTTGCGGTAGAAGATCCACACGTCCTTACTGCCCAATTCGAACTGCTGTTGGGCGTAACTGTTTTCCCCCGGGTCGTAGGCGTTGGTCCAGAAGTGCGTCCTGCCGCCCATGCCTGCGGCGCCGCGGCGCTGGGTGTCGGCCACGTCGAGCATGCCGTTCGATTTGGTGTACAGGCCTGCCTCGTCCTGTTCCGCATCAGAAATCGGATTACCCAAGCGGCTGGTTGCCGAGGCGGTCACCACGTCGATACGGTCGAGATCGAGATCATCGTCGTCAAGGTTGATTCCGGGGCGAAGGATGCGAATGAACCCCTCGCGCACCTTGAGCAGCTGTTTCAGCGGACCAAGCCTGATCATGGCGACCAATGGACGGTAGGCGTTGCGCACTTGGTCCTCGGAGTTCGCGGTCAGCTGTATCAGCGGCGATGGATGGCGCATGCCCTTCGGCTCGCCCGGATTGTAATGGTAGACCCATCCGCAAGGGCAGCCGTTGTCGGAGCAGCGGTACACGTCGCCGGGCTTCGCCCAACCGGCGAACACGACGGGACCGCAGGCTTCGAGGATGGCGCATGATGCTTCGGTCGGCCCCTTGCCTGTCTTCTGCGGGCCAATGCAGCCGGTCAGACGATATTGGAAGGCTTGGTTGAGAACCAGTGGATTGTCCACCGTGACCTCTTCGGGCGGGATGAATTCCGCGTCCTCGCGCACCCTCCAGCGGTGTGCGGCGTACCAGAACTGCCAATCTGACCAGCAGAAGGGCTTGCCGCGGAGAATACCGTCCGGCTGGCGCACGTGACGCCGAACCCACGCATCCTGCAGGTCTGCGATCGTCGGGAAGTCGATGATCCAATCGTCGGCCATGTCACGCCCTCAAACGGCGCGGGAACTGCAGGATCTTGGTGTTCATGCCGCTCTCGGATGCCTCCGCGTCCGTGGCTGGCACCTCGTGGGCGGCCATGTCGACGTTGTCCTCGGAGATCTTCCAGCCGAGCGCCTGCAATCCGGCCTCGGACAGGCCGATTCGGTCCTCGAGTCTGATCTTCACGGCCACGTCAGCCGCCTTGGCCGACGGACTCTCGCACACCACGCATTCGCGGACATACGAGGCGATCTGGTAATGCAGATACTTCAGCTGTGGCTGTTTCCACGCGCGCGCCTGCGGTAGACGCCACAACTGCCTCCACAACTCGGACTCACGCTCGTTCCACGATTCCGAACCGGCCCTGTCCTCGACCCATTCCTGCGAGTCCTTGTCGAAATCGCGGAGCACATACGGCGGAAGCGGGAACTTCGGCGGACGGCCCTTGTATTCGGTGTTCGGCAGGCTGCGCAGGGTGTATCCCCTGCGTTCGCTGGCGCCGCTTGACGGATCTGGCATCGGGCCAGACCTGACGCGTTTTCCTCCTCTTGGCATGGCTCCTCCATCGTCGGACGGCCTTGCGCCGTTCCTTCGCTGTGGGGACGCAGGGCCTTTCGCCCGCCCCCTCTGAAACTTTTGAACTCTCCGCACCTCGGAGACAGCTCTCCGGCGGTTCTGCTACCCAAACTTTTAGGGGGTATCCCCGTGGGTGTTTTGATGGTTTGCTTCCGTTTGTTTTGCAACGGTTTTTTGTCTGACTCGCTTGCTGCTGCGATGAGTCGCGAATCGAATCGAGAAGACTTGGTCGCTTTCGTCTTTCGTGTCGTTCGACGTGAGCGGCTGGCGTCGTTGGCTTGGCTTCGATGGAATGTTTTGTTTTGGTGCCGAAGCCTGTGTGTGTCAGCTGAGGTTTTGTCTGTTGTTGAAGCCTGAAGGTTTCGTCCTCGCGGTCTTGCTGTCGTGGCAGCGCTTGCACAGGCCGCGCATGCGTTGCGGGTCGTTGGGGTCCAGGCCTGCTTCGACGAGCTCGATGCGTTCGATCGGCCAATGGTCGGCTATGGTGCTGGGGGCACCGCATAGGCCATGGTGCCTTCCGCATCCGTCCGGCCCGTCGCCGGGACAGACGCACCGCGGGTCCCTTGCCAGCACGCGGGCGCGTGCGAGGCGATGCGCTTTCGACGTGTATGGATTGCGGCCTCGTGTCCGGCGCTTGTCTTTGGCTTTCCTACATTCGTCGCACAGCGAGCCGGAGGAGACCAGGTGTGGGCAACCGGAGGTGGAGCATACCTTGTACATCAATCCCCCACATCGGTAAGAAGTGTCCGGCATGTTCTGGGTACGTCACCCGCGAAGTTCCCCAGACCAGCCCCAGCCATTTATGGGCTACCGGTGTGACTGGTGTCGCCGCATATGTCGGCGTCCTTTTCACATCGGCCCCAAGGGTTTCGCGAGGCTCCATGCCGGACAGAGATGATTATAGCGAATGCAGTTGGATATGAAGAATGGTCCAACCATTTTCTGGCTGAACCATTCTACGAACATGCGACAGTATAGCATTTTAATTGTGACAGTCAAGCATGGCGGTTATTTCTCCGAGGTTGAACACGTACTCTCCTTTGTGTTTTGTCGGCGTGGCGTGCAGTTTGCCTCTGGTGAGCCATTGGCGGATCTGGTTGCTGGTGCAGTGGATGTCCATTTTGGCGAGGTAGCGTGCGACTTCGACTGGTTTTCCGGTGTATTCGAGTTGCCAGAGTTTGTTGTCGCGTTCGGCTTTGATGGCTTGGACTCCGCCTTGCCATTTGCAGTCTGGGCATGTCCATGTTTCGGCTTGTGGCGTGCTGGTGGCTTGGTGGCCGCATTTTGGGCAGGTGCCGATGATGACCATGGCCTCTTCCGGTGTCAGGGCTTGCTCGTTGCGTCGGATGATGCGTTGCAGATTCGCGTAATCGTCGGCTGCGGTGCTCATGTTGAGGATGGTGTGCCGGTTGCTGATGATGGCGTACCATGCTTTACGCCAGCCGTATCCAGCGTATGCCGCTCTGATTTTCCCTGCCTGTTCGGCCAGCCATGCCTCACTGTCGGCGATGAGGGCCTGCGCGCGGGTGTCGATGGGCAGTGGCGCGTTGCCTTTGTTCGGCGTGTGTCCTGTGGGGCCGATGTGTGCCTGGCGGAGCATGATGCTTCGCAGGGCTGGTAGTTGGACGTGTCCGAGTTGGTGGATCATGGCCCAGTAGTCTGTGCGGCAGTTTTGGCAGAGCAGATTGTCTGCTGCCGGTTTCATGGGCTTGTGGCAGTGCTGGCAGTCGGTCAAAGTCTGGCCTCCTTGTCATGCTGGTGGATGAGTGCTGCGATTTCGGCTTTGGGCACTTGCGGCACGAGTGGCGCGATCTCGTCGATGCTGTATCCGGCCTGGTGCCATTTGATGATCATGTTTTCGAGTATTTTCTTCATTTGCTTTTCCTTGGTTCGATGGTCTTAATGATTCGCTGCGAGGTATCGCAGGTTGCGAGCACCTCGTAAGGCCTGTGGTGGGAGTCGGCGCGCTCCTGTGCCACATCCGATGCCTCTTGGAGCGTTTCGTACATTCGGCATGTATACCGTCTCATATCACCCTTCGGCCGGATGAGGTAGCCGTCCCAATGCTTGTATGGGTTTTCACTTGTATATTGCGGAAAATCGCATTCCTGATCTTTCCAACCGGCGGCGTAACCTTCCTGCCATGCTTTGGCTAGTTCTTCAGGCGTTGGATTGCCGGTAGTTCTGCTGTTCATTTCGTGTTCTGCTCCTTGTGTTGAGTTGTTTCGCCATCTGGCAGGCTCGTTGGTCTGGTGTGGCGGTTTCCTTGTCGCGTCCGAGCGCTTGCAGGACGTGTTCGCACTGCCACGTGTGTTTGTGGCGTTTCGAGGGTGGGATGCCGCTCATGTTGGCGCGGCGTTGGCACCAGCCTTTCCACAGGCGCGTCCAATCGTTGAAGGTTCGGGTTTCGTCTTGGTGGCGGCCTGCGAATGCGAGCCATGCGGATTCGAGGTCGAGGTTCGGATATTCCACGCCCAGTGTCCTGTCCGTTTCGCCGCACTCTTGCGAATCGCCGAAATCCTTCACGCCGGTTTCTTTGGAGAAAGAAGAAGAATATTCTTCTTTCTCTTTCTTTGGTGTTCTGGTGTTCTGGTGTTCTGGTGTTTGTCCCGATGTCACACGCATGTCACGCTGTGACACTGCTGTGACAGTGTTGTGACATCGGGATTTGCTTTTGCGTTCCTTGGCGTCGGCGCGGGCGTGCAATACCTGTTCTTTGGTGCGGTTATGCTCGGCGTAGTCGTGGATTATCCACCCTTCCTCCACCTCTTCAAGCATTCCCTCGTCCACGAGCGCCTGCACTTGTTCCGGTGTCGCTCCGATGTTGGACAGCATGGCGCGGCGTGGTACGAAACCGTCCGTGAGCCTGTCGCCGCATAGCGAGAGGGCCATGCAGTACACGCCAACGGAATCGGCGCGGCCCATGCGCACGAGGTCACGTATCTTGTCGTTGTCGTAGAAGCCGTTCACGAGCTGCACGTAGCCTCGTCTGGCCATCGCCTAATCTCCTCTTGTGATTCCGTTGTGTTCCATCCAGATGGCCTCCTGTCGTGGCGTGGTGCATGGCAGGCCGTCGAAGTTGAGGTTCGCCCAACCGCTGCCGACGTGCGGCTTGGCCATGATGTCCAATGCGTCGGCGATCTCCACCAAGTCCGGTGGTGGCATGAGAAGAATTCCAACATCTTCCATCACATGCTCCCGAATCGCTTGTAGAATTCATCGTCGGTCATGCCATACAGCGGATCCATGCCTGTCGACTTGCGCGCGGACAGCTTGTCTCCGCAGTACGGGCATGTCACGTAGTAGGTGCCGACCGTCTCGCCGCAGTGGGCGCATTCCACATATCCGATGCTCATGATCGTTCCTCCTTGACCGTTCTGCAATTGTGTGGCGCTGGCGTGATTCTGCTGGTCTGGCATGCGTATGATTGGCCGCCGTCACGGAGGATGATGGTGTCCGCAGTCGCTTCCGCCCAGCAGATATAGCCGATGAAGGCGATGAATATGGCGCAGAACACTACCGCGACGGCGACGGCGATTGTTTCAGCCCTGTCATTGCGACTCATTCGTTTACCGCCTTCCATGCGATTTCGAGCATTTCCCGAGCGTCCCTGAGGTAATTGGCGCGCATCTCCGGCTCGGCCAGAGTCCAGAAGCAGTCCTCGCTGGGCATGACGTCTTCCCAGGCTGGAGCCATGTCCCACCACAGCAGTTTTCTCGCCACGGCTTCGACCTCGGCGTCAGCCGGTGGCGCGTTGCGGCCACGCAGGTAAGCTTCCTGCAGATCGTCCGTGTCGCAGTAAAACCGTTCCTTGACACGCGTTCCATCCCAGTAGCGGGTCGGATACGCCTTCTCAGCTTCATCATCCGCGATGCTCAATTCGTCCTCTTTCCGTTCGCTTCGATCATCGCGTACAGCATTTCGCTTGCGGCGCGGCACCTGTAGGATGGGCACTTGCCGGACACGTCGAAAAGCGGTACGAGCTTGTCGCCTTTTTTCGATGGTGTGAGCACTTGATTGATATTGCGTGGCAGCAGGTAGTTGACTCGCAGTTCCTCGGCCAGTTCCCTTGTGGTCACGAGGTAGTTCACGTCCCCGTAGAACGTCAACCCATGGCCCGATTTGAAATCCGCCATGCAGGACTTGACTTCGTAACAGGAGAACTCGCCAAGTTCCACACTTGCCGGCATAAGCACATAGCCGGGCGTGAACGGCTTGAATCCCATGAAGTCGATTCGTCTGTTTTTTGAGGTGCCCAAGTCGAAATTCACCTCGCTTGCCCAGAAGCTGACGCGGTTCTTCAGACGCTTCTCTACCAGCTTGGACAGCATGGCAGTGGTTTCAGTCCTGCTCATTTCGTGTCCTCGCCTTGCTTGGTCTCCTTGTCGAATTTCGGGGAGAATATCGAGTCGGCATTGCCTAGCATCTCCCTGCAATGCTTGTATGCCTCGTCGTATGCTTCGAGACGGCCAAGAGCCACGTCATCAATCCATGGCGTGTACTGCTTGTACACCAGTTCCTCACGAACCTCACGACCCTTCTCGCTAAGCCAATGAGCGAACTCGTACAGGGCTTCGCTATCTTTTGACATCATTCCTCGCTTTGATTCGGCGCGTCTGAAGGCGTGGAACCGGTGTCGCCGAGCATGGAACGGCAAAGCTCTAGCATTTCATGGAATGCGTTAACTTGGCCGTCATAGAAGTCTCGGTCGCTCTTTCTGCGGACATCGAATCTGGAAAGTCCGGCTTCATGACAGCGACTTTTCGCCCAGTCGATGATCTCGTTGAGCGTCTTGTCTTTTTCAGTTACGTTCGTAGCCATCATTCCTCCGTGTCCGGGCCGAGCGGCAATCCACTGTTGAGCATCAATGCGAACTCCTGCAATGTGATTAGACACATGGTTTTCTTTCTTCCCAATGGTTCGGGTTTGATTCGCGCACGCAATGCCGATGGTGAGAGCCTGAGCATCGCGTCCATCACTTCGGTGGTGGTGTAGGCGTGCTGTTGTCCGAGCTTGTGCATGGACGTGAGCCCCACGCCTGCCTTCTTCTGGATGACCCACGGGTAGGACGAGTCCATGTTTCCCGCTTCTCGGATGGCTTCGCGCATATGCTGCGGCGCGTCCATGGTCTGCGTCCATTTCACTTCGATGCACACGGGCTGGCCGTGCCAGTACACGTTGCCGATGTCGCCAACGTCCTTGCTTCCGTGCAAACGGAGGCGTTGTATGCGCAGGTCGCCAAGAGCCCACTGCAAGTAGGATTCGACTGCGCTCTCCATGCGGGTGCCATTGTCCTTCGCTGTCCTGCGGCTGCGCTTGCGTGACTTGTCGCTCATTGGTCCTCCTTTTCCATGGCTTCGATTTCGCATTCGGGGCATGGGATGGGGCGCGTCGGATACAACGCGCACCCATGCTTCGGACATGTGGGTTCCACGTCCGGTGGTTCAATCCATTCGCGCATCAGAAGTCAGGTTCTCCGGCTGGCGCGCCCCACGGATCATCGGCTGGGGCCTGCGGCTGCTGCTGTGCCTGCTGCGGCTGCTGATAGCCATTCCCGCCGAAACCACCATTGGCGTTGCCGCCCTGGTATCCGCCTGACTGCATCTTCTGCACCTGAGCCGTCGCATAACGCAGGCTTGGTCCGATCTCGTCCACCTGCAACTCGATGACCGTGCGCTGGGAACCGTCCTGCGCCTGATATGAACGCTGCTGCAAACGACCCTGCGCGATCACGCGCATGCCCTTGCCCAGGCTCTGCACGCAATGTTCGGCCAGATCACGCCACGCGCTGCAGCGCATGAACAAAGCCTGACCGTCCTCGAACTGGTTCGTGCTGCGGTTCCAGGAACGCGGCGTGCTGGCGATCGTGAAGCTGGCAACGGATGCGCCGCTGCCAGTGGTACGAATCTCCGGGTCGGCGGTCAGATTCCCAATGATCGTGATAACTGTCTCTCCGGCCATCACTCGGCCTCCTTCGCGTCGGCTTCGGTATCCTCCGGCGTATCCGCTTCCATGACTTCGGCGGTCACGTCATCGGCTTCGTCGGCGCTATCGTCATCGAGCACCGGCTGGAACACGTCGCCGTATTCGGGCGTGATGTCATCTGCGGCGACGGCGGTCTGCGCCTGCACGGTCAAAGGCAGGTACGGGGCGGCGCGACGGATGGCGGTCTTCTTCGCCATGGCCTCGTAATCGGTCTTCCACGGGCCGAAATTGCCGCTCTTGCTGCGCGCCCTCGCCTGCTCGATCTCCTGACGGTTAAGGACGAGGAAGTAGTGTCCGCCGTCCTTGAAATGCGCGACCATGTACACGTGGGTCAGTTCGCCGGGGTTGGCGCATGGAACGTGGTGCAGCTCCTCGTCCAGACCATACGAGTATGAGAATTCGTCTCCCTGGTGCACGGCTCGGGCGCTGATGTCCACGAGCTGGCCGCTACGTCGCGCCAAGTCGATCATGCCACGGTAGCCCATGATGAACGTGGCTTCCATTCCGCCGGATTTCTTGTTGTAGAAGGGAAGCACGTAGGCTCGTCCCAATCCGTCCACGTTGGACGGCTCCAATCCGAGCGCGCTGCAGGTCATGAAGCATGAGAGCACGCTTTGCGGCGAGCATTCCGCGAGTTTCGGCGTTTTGTTGATCGCGGACACACACATCTGGTAGAGGCGGTCGGGGCTGATGTTGTTGCCGACGACGCTGGCGATACGCGGCCAGCTTTTCCGCATCAGCATCTGGAGGTTCTTCTTCGGCGTCATTTCGACCATCTGCCGTCCTTGCGCCTGCTGTGCGATCTGTCCCATGATTATTGCTCCTTTTCTTCGGTGGCTTTGAAATTGAACTTGCGGTATGTGGTGGCTTTGACGACGTATTCCTTGCGGGTCGTCGGCTTGTAGGTGGCTTGGAGGTTGCCGCAGCGCACGCCCGTATGCGAGCCGATGCGCAGGATGATCTGCTCCTGCAATTCCTTTTGCGTGGCCTTCATGTCATGAAGCATTCCGGTGGCGCTCTCGTATCGTGCGAGCAGGTCGTAGAGGTCATCGTCGGCGCTTTCGTCCACGATGTCCGGCGTGGGTTCCGGGAACGCCTTCTGCACGTCGCCGCCTGTGGTGAGCTGCGGTGGCGTGCCGGTGGTGACGAAACGCCAGAAGTCGGCTGCGGCCTTGTCGATCGCAGCCATATCCTCCACGTCGGCCTCGAACGGTATTTCCACCGGCTCGTCGTCTCCGATGGCCGCGTACACGTAGCCCCACATCCATCCAGTGACGAGCGCGTAGAACTCGACTTGAGCCAAGTAGTATGGCGGGATTCTGAGGTTGCCGTCCTCGTCATGCCAGTCCCCCGCTCGACGATTGCTCGCCGTTTTGATTTCGAGGATTCCAAAACTTCCGTCCTCCCTTTGCAGGATGCCGTCAAGGGACGCGCGCAGGTATGGCCTCTCGCGGGCGATGAACTGCTTGTCGGTGCCGTCCGTGACGAGCATTTCTGGATGCTGCGCGCGGAATCGCTTCCTTAATTCGTTTTCCAGGGCATTGCCCTTGACCACCGCCCACTTGTCGGAGATGTCCTCCGGTTCCACGCGGCCGGTCTTCTCAAGCCACAATTCGTAAGGCGTTTTGAAAGCGTTAAGGCCGAGGATCGTGCTCATGTCGCTTCCGCCGACGCCCTTCTTGCGGCTTTCCAGCCATGCGGCCTCGCGCTCAGCCCGCGTGAACTGCTGGAACCGTTCCAACTTGTAGCGTTCCGTGTCCTTGAGGGGAATACGCTTCATTTCTTCTCCACTTTCACTTCCTGAATTTCGGCATCGAAGTAATTGACAATCAGATTTGCGATGTCCATCGCGGACATTTTGAGTCGGGTGATTTCTTCCTTGTTCTCGGCCTTGACGGTGAAAACGCCGTCCTTGCTATCGAAATTGAGCTTCATTTTGCGTCCTTCGAGTAATTGGCCTTAATGTCCATCAATTCGCCGTTCAGCAGCTTGGTGGCGAATCCGTAGACCACCTTGTCGTTGGAATGGTATGCGGCACGCTGCAATGCTGAAATGGAGTCGTAAATATTAACCAGCGCGTTCACGATGACGGCGCGTGGGTTCTCCGTTTCGGACTGTGGCTTCTGTTCCTGGACTGTGACGGCGGTCATGATTTCTTCCTTCTTTCCGGTTGTGGTTGTTTCTCGTGTTTTGCGCGGCGAATGCTTGTCAAAGGCCGGTAGCAGTCCTTCCTTGCGGAGTTGGCTGAGAATGTTGCCGACTGTTTTCTGGCTCAGGCCGAGCGTTTCGGCGGTTTCCTTGCCGTCGAACGGTTGGCCTTGGCTGATGCGTTTTTGGCAGTGCGCGAGGATGAGATCGCGTTTCGACGGTTCTTCCGGTTTCGCCGGAAGGCCTTGCGTGAGGAGTCCGGCCTTGCGTAACGCCCGCATTTCGGTGATGCTGAGGCCGGCTTCGCCTTGCTCGTCGTAAATGTTTTTCAGTTCGGCGAGTTCACTGTCCGTGTATTCGTGTTTCAATTCGTCCCCTTTCTGAGTCTTTCGATGAGCGCGTGGTTTTCGCGAATGAACTTGTCCATGTCGATTCCTTGCTGTGTGAGGGTCGGTTTGCCGGTGTCGACGCGTGCTTTCCCGTCTCTTGTGACGTCTGGACTGCTCTGTATCCGTGTCACTGGAACGAACATGCCGTTTTTCATCTCGCCACCGTCCTTTGATACCTGTGCGCCAATGCCCACTTTTCCGCGACTTGACGTTGGTATCTGACCTTGCGCCTGTCCTGATGGCCTTCTGGCGGTTCCACGCCGATTTTCAAGTACGGCGGCCCCTTGCCGGTACTCCGCCAATTGGCAAGGGTGCGCACGCTCATGCCGAGCATGACGGCAAGTTCGCCTGGCGTGAGCAGATCGTCACTCATTGTTTTTCCTTTGCTTGTTGACGTTGTGTGCCCCATTCCTGACGAGTGGATGGGGCTGAGTGGCTGGCATCGGAGTCGGACCGATGCCATCCTTGGATTCCGAACGCCCCTTTGACTGTTGGAACGCGACCTGAACACGTTCACGGCCGGTGGCGTGGCCGACGGCGACTAGAAAACCGTCTGGCGTACTTGAAGGGGTTTGCAAGCACCGGAGTGCCTGCGTTTCTTGATAGAGAGAAGAGGATTGGAATCCGTGGACGGGCGAACCGTCGCCCAGCCGAGTGCGCCGACAGTGTATGTGACCGAGAGGTGGTCGGCGCGTGGATAATAATCGATATTCAGTTATGTGTTCCCGCCAGCCGACTGGTGAACGTGGATATCCGCGAAAACGTCCCTAATTGGTTTGTTTCTTTGGACTGTCGGCTGGTGGGAAGTCTTATTCGCGTGGGGCGAACCGCACGGTCAGCCATAGGCCGGTCAGCAGGTAGATGACGCTCACGAGGATGGTGGCGGTCTGCGAGTCCGCCGTCCGCCATGTGAAGAGCAGTGTCACGCTGCTCACGAATCCGATGATGGCGGCTGCGAACTTCAGGCGGCGGAGCGTGTACTTCGGCTTTGTGTTCTCCGCCTGTTCGCTTTCGCGCCGATGGTCGTGGCTGGTCATTTGTCTGCCTCCAGTTCCTTGAGGATTCGATTGCATTCGCGTTTGATGCGTTGCACGTCGGTTTTGGTGAGCATGTAGTCGTCGGTGTTGCCGCAGGCGAGGTGCAGCAGGACTTGCGCGCTGTGGTCGCTGCGGTCGCTGCCGTCTGAGAGGATCCGCATGTCGAATGCTCCGTCGTCCATCCAGCTCATCGTGTGTTTCCCACCTTGCGGTTGAGCTGGTAGGCGATGCCTTCGATTTCCGCTGATGTGAAGTCCGCGAGGGTGATGTCTTGGATGCCGTCCACGAGGCTGGCGCTGCCGTCCTCATGGAAGCGGATGTAGAAGCCGCTTGATGCGAGCAGCAGGCTTCCGGGCTCGTGGAGCGTTGGCGGTTTTGGTGGGTTGAGTAGTTGGCTGGTCATTTCTGCGCTTCCTTGACGATCGTGTCGATGATGACGTCCACGAGGTCGGGCACGTCGATGTCCATCGGTCCGGTGATGTGGCCGAGGGACCGGTTCGCGTAGATTTCATCCCACTGTTCCGCGTATTGCGGGCGAATCATGTCGCCATACTCGGCGAATTCGTCGAAGACGGCTTTCACGCAGGTCTTGCGTAGGTCTTTGGTGTAGGTCTTGCTGTCCATCGGACGCTCCTTTGGTGTGGCTTTCAGGCTTTGAATTGCTTGATGCTGTCGATTGGCTGGAGCAGCACCGTAGTGAGTTGGAAGAGGGTCATTCCAAACATGTCGGCGATTTTTTCCAGATCGCTTACGGTGAGGTCTTTCTTGCCGGTGAGCTTCTTGTTCGCCAGCGGCCTTTCGCATCCAATCGCTTTGGCTACGTCTTCTTGCGTCATGCCCCTTCGAGCCATCTCCCCTCGGATGTTGGCTCTCATGAGTTCCGTTTCGCTTGTCACCCAACCTCCTTTCTCGTTTCATTGCTGATTACAAATAGTACTTATTTGGATACTCTTACGAGAGTACTTAATTGATTACTTTACAAAAAGTACACAATTGGGTATTATGGAGCCATGGGAACAAGAGCTAACACCGACGTTACCGCCGGAGCGCGGAGCGTCATGGAATACTGCAAAGCACTGCAATCCAGGAGCGGTATGACCGCTACAGATTTCGCCGCGAAATGTGGATTCAGCCGCAACTATTGGTTCGTCCGCGCCCGGTTCGACGCACCTTTGACGGTATCGGACTGCGAACGAATCGCCAAGACATGCGGGATGACATTACGTCAGCTATTCGCAAACGCGCTGGCGGAACAGGAAGAAAAAAGAACCGCCGAAACCCTCAACAAGCTGCAGAGGGGCGACGTAGCCCTTGCGGCATATCGGGCCGACGGCAAGCAGGAGGCCATCGATGGAGAGGCTGGGCCGGATTACGACGAGCCTGCCTGACCTGCCCATCAATCGTCACATGACCTACGGGGCCATGCGCCGCGCCATCATCGGACTGCCCGTCACCGTGTCCAGCGCCATCCTGCCGGACGGACTATGGGGCTGCTACGACGCATCCAACAGCGTGATACTCATTGACAGGCGCCTTACCTACACGGCGAAAAGATGCGTGCTCACGCATGAGCTGCTGCACTGGAAGCATGGTGACGATGGTTGTGCGAACGATCGTTCGAAGCAGGAACACCGCTGCCGCACGCAGACAGCGCTCCTATTGGTCAACCCTGCCGAGCTCGCACTACTCGAACGCATGTACGAGTACGAATGGCAGATCGCGGACGAGCTCAACGTGACCACGCAGGTGTTGGAGGATTACCGGCGAACCATCACGCCGGCGTAGAATCGGCTGCATCCCCCGTTCGACGGAAAGAGAGAAGGAACCAATGAGAATCAGACAGAACAATGCGATGCTGGTCAAGCTCAAGGCATGGCTCGGCAAGGACGTGAAAGTGAAGTCGGCGGTCTGCTCCGGCATCGCCGCCGTATGTGCAGTGGCGTTGGCTGTCGGAGCGGCCACCTATGCCGCCAGCGTCCATTCCGCAGCGGTCAAGGAAGCCGCCGAGACCATCGAAACCGACAATGCCGACTATGCGAAGCTGATAGACGAATACAACAAGCTTGTGGACGAATACAATTCGCTTTCGGATGATTACGATACCGCCTCGGAGACGATAGACAAGGCTGACGGCATGAAGGCCGACATAAAGAAGATGGAGGCTACGCGGGACAATTTGCAGGCGCAAATCGAATCGTTGACCGGTCAGGTTGATAACGCCAAGAGGACCAGCGCTTCCGATGGCGTGTGGCAGGTCGGCAAGGACATCGACGCCGGAACGTATCGCGCGAACGATTCTGTGACGGACCGCTGTTACTGGGAGGTCTCCGCCGGTGACGACATCGTGCAGAACGACATGCCAGGCGGTGGATATCCACAGGTGACGGTGAGCGATGGGCAGCAGCTCAAGCTCCAGAATTGCGGCACGTTCACCAAGCAGTGACACTCTTTTCTATTTGCCCCACCAATTGTGGGGCTTTTATATTGGGTATGTAAAATAAGTGGTTGGAAATTGGTAAATATCTGGTTGGACAATCAAGATGATGCCCACCGAATCCCAACCACTAATTTAACGAATATTATCTCTAAAAATCCAACCACTTTTTTAACGATAGGAGATTCGGCTTAGCGGTCTGAAATCCGTCACACCTTGACGGTCTATCCCTGTCTTGATGCCTCTTTCGCAATCCCGCTCGGGATCTTCTTCAAGGAACGAGACGACGCCCTTGGCCATGCGAGAGATGAGGCCTTCGAGCTTGATAACGCAGTCGTATGCGCAGGCCTTCAAGTTTTCCGCACCAACTCCGGTATGGCCATAGCTCGCGACGATTCCGCACTCGTCGCCTTGGACGCATACCCCGATGACTTTGTAGGGGCTGTAATCCTTTCCTTTGCCCTCGATGACCGAGGACCCCGCATGGACCACTGCACAGCGCAGCTGGTAGAGGTCTGAGGCGGTGAATGCACCTCGCGCCGTTATGCCGTCGAGCTCATCGCTAATCTCGTCTTGGCTCTTCTCGTCTTTTCGCTCGGCGTTCATCTTCTCGCCGGTATTTGGAAGATCCAGGTATTTCACGCACCAATCGGTGTACTTCATGCCGACGGCTTTTGCGCAGACGTCGGGTATAGTCACGACGAGGCTCAGCGCTGCAAGCAAAAGCCCTGCGTCGAAGGCTATCTCGCATTCTTCCACGAGCCTGCTGGGCGTGCGATGAATCACGGTCGGGTAGCCGCATTCGTTGGCGGCGCTTTCCAGGCCACCTGAAGGCGCAGGCCTCCAGGCTGCAATTTCGTCGAGTCTCGCATTCATAGGATCTCCCCTTCCTTCTCTCTGCTTCAAGCTACCGCAGATGGGGATTGGACATGCTGATTCTTCCATTTCAGCGCATTGGCGCTGTATGAAAGAATGAAAATAATGTTACATATGCATGTATGTATATTTCATGTTTGCAAGTTAGTATTTTCCACTTGCAAGGTTAATATGCACCCTTGTTTACAACACGCCATACACACATGTTTGCAAGTTAGCATATAATGTGTTTCAGAACAAAAAACCTCCGCAGTGTTAACGGCACCACGGAGGTAAAACATGAAGCCTCACTCAAAGACTTCCGAAACCATTGTAACGCATGGCTTGGAGGTCGGAAATGGACCGTGAAATGGGATACCGCAACATGCTGGCAGTCGAAGAACTCGCAAGCCAAGGGAAACTCACCGTCACCCACAAGGGCGCACGCAGCTTCGACTTCGCTCAATACGCCCTGCTCAGCCGCATGGCATGGCTCACCGCTGACTGGCCGCTGGACAAAGCCGCCAAGGAAAAGCACATGCTTCCGCGCACCTACGCTTCCGGATGGCTCAAAATCGCCATCGATTGGGGTATGACACTTCCCCAGTCAATGGACGAACTCGTGGCGATCGGCAATGAGCCACGCAATCCGAAGCGCGAGCAGCTGGCTTACAACCGCATAGGCAAGATCGCCAAAAAACTCGAATCCGCAGGACTCATCAAATGCCTTCGCAAGGGCAATGTTCAGCGCAAGAACAATGCCGTGTGGCTGCTGACTATCGGCACGCCGGAGGAAAACGCCGAGGTCGAAGCCTATGTGCGACAGCACATGTATCTCTGATTCCGTGCCCACATTTTGCCCACACTTTTCCGGTAATTGCAGTGATTTGCAGTGATTTGCAGTGAATCGCAAACCATGCGAAAACCGTTGGAAACACTGGGAAAACAGCGGAATGGCAACGATTGGGAAAACCGAGCGCAAAGGGTTCGAGTCCCTCATCGCCCACCTTTTGTTTCCGCAGAAAATAAGCCGTTCCGACTCTTCTGATATTCCCAACTATCTCGTGTGCACGTCAGCAAAGTCATGACTTTTGTCAATATAGACAATTTCATGGAAACATCTTCTTCGACTGCTTCCGCAAGCAAAAAGGCTTGGAATCATGTGATTCCAAGCCTTTATATGAGCGCCCGACCTTGGCCATGCGTGTCGAGGCGGGTAAAACGAATACGATCAGCGGCCTTTGCCGAATGCGCGCAGACGGATGCCGTTCCAGTCACCGCTGACGGTCAGCGGCGTGGCTGCATTCATGCCGGCGGTCTTCGCGGCGGACTGCACGGTGCTTGAACTTGCCGCGCCCGGGCGCCCCGGCTTCGGGGTGAGCACCCACAATGGACCATCGTCGCCGAGGACCGCATACGCATCGACGATGGTGTCAGACAGTTCGTCTTCGTCATCGCCGTCGCGCCACCAGATAATCACGCCATCAACGGCGGAATCATAGTCCTCGTCGACCAGCTCTTCACCGGTCAGCTCCTCGATCTTGGCGCGGATCGAGTCGTCCACATCATCGTCCCACAGCCATTCCTGTACCAGGTCGCCGGCGTGGAAACCGAATTCTTCAGCGTTATCAGATGCCGTTTGATTCACGTTCGTCAATATACCAACACTGCTCGAACATATACGTTACGAACCGTGGAATTGCTCACTTTGCGAGATTGTTTTTTCTTATATCTCGGAATGCGTCACTCTCCCGCGGAGCATTGCGGCAGGGATGCACCCTTGCCATCTCGGACGGCAACCAGCGCATCGTACGCCTCCTGCAAAGTGGACACCTTCACCACGTTCAAACCTTCCGGAATATGATCCACAACGCTGGAACAATTGGATTCCGGGGCAAGGAACCAAGTTGCTCCGTCGCGTTTCGCTCCGAGCATCTTCAAACGGATGCCTCCGATTTCACCGACTTCACCTTTGTCGTTCATAGTGCCCGTTCCCGCGATGATCTTACCCCCAGAAAGTTTTTCACCGGTCACCTTGTCGATCAGACCAAGCGTGTACATCATGCCCGCCGACGGCCCGCCGATGTCGTCCACATGCATGGACACCTTCATGCCGGACACGTCATAACCATGCTCTTCCAGGAACTTTTTCGCCGCTGCGGTGGCGGAATCCTGCGATGACGTCATCTCCTTGTCGCTGGACTGCTTGTATTCCTCTGCGGTCTGCCCAACAGGAACCACCGCTTCCTGAGGCATCACCGTGGATCTCGAATCGGCCCACGCCACCAATGCCTGCGCGTTCGACACCGGGTACCCTGGCACGCCTGAAGCATTGACCGTGACCAACAGCAGTTGGCCTGAATCCTTATACGTTTTCGCACCGGAAACGGCGATGACCTGCTTGCCGGAAACCTCCCCGAGCACATTCTGCGTCGGGCCGGGCACCTGCACCACATACGCGCTGGGCATAATCAACACCAATACGCACAGTACCGCCACCAACGGTCCTGCAAGATAACGCCATGAACGCGCGGACAGCCAACCTTCCGCGCCTATCAGCCATCGTTTGACACGTCCCGGAGCGCCGCTACGTGTGTTTTTGCCGTGAATTCGTCGTGTTTCCTTCATCTTGGGCATACCTCCCATAACATAGTATGGAACCAACCAAACTTGAAAAAACGCTTAGGAAAAGGCAGGGCCGGCATGGACGAGAACGCGATCCGCCAATGGTTTATCGATTGTTTCGGACCAATTCAAGGCGAGATGGCATGGAACCAGTTTTCCAACATGCCGGAAGAGTTGCGCGACCAGTTGATGAATCAGGATGTGAGCAAGCTTCCCAAGCCGGCCGAGGTCAGGTCGATGATGCAGGCGTTCACTGCGGGCGGGCTCAACACTTTCGGAGACATCCAGCACATCACCGAGGAAGGTCCAATCAACGTCAAACTGGCGAAATCATTGGCATTGCAGCAGGCCAATGGCGAAGGATCGGAAACCAGCGTGAGCGCGGAGTACGGCGAGATGGCCCGGCGAGCCATCAGCGAGGCGAATCTGTGGCTTGACACCGCTTGCGAATTCAACCCCGCGCAAGGCGAAACGCAGGTGCTTACCCGCGCAGGCTGGGTGGAAGGATGCATCGATTCCTGGGCGCAGTTTGCATCCCCGATTGCCGAGTCGATGAGCGACGCTCTGGCTTCGATTTTGTCACAGCGTTTCGGCGATTCCGAATTCCATACGGAAATTTCCGGCATTTTCGCCGGTCCGGTGCAGATTCCGATTCCCGATGATATGAAAGATCCGGCAAAACTCATGCGTTTCGTCGGCAATACGTCGTTCGCCATGCAGCTGGGACGTGCCGCCGGCGATTTGTCGCATGAGGTGCGCGGCAGTTTCGACCAAAGCATTTCGTTGCTGAAGAATCCGGCTGGAGGCCTGATCGTGCAGAATGTCGTCGAATATGCGAAATCCTTGGAAATCGACGTGAACGAAGTAATGAGCTATCTTGCACTGCAAGAGCTCGCCCATTCGCGCCTGTACGCTTCCGTGCCGTGGCTGATGCCACGCTTCGAGGCGCTGTTGGGCAAGTATGCCCGTGGCACCAGCATCGATTTGGACGCCATGGAGGAGCAGATCCGCGATGCGCAGTCCGTCGACCCGGATTCCATGGCCGACGCGGTGAACATCACCAAGGTGGCGTTCCCTGACACGCCTGAACAACAGCAGGCCATGAAATCGCTGGAGAATCTGCTCGCCTTGGTAGAGGGTTGGGTAGACACCGTAGTGTGGCGCGCCGGCATGGCTCATATTCCGCATATCGAACAGCTTCGTGAGATGCTCCGCCGCGAGCGCGCCATCGGAGGTCCTGCGGAACGCACCTTCGAAAGCCTGATCGGCTTGCAATTACGCCCGAAGCGCATGCGTGAAGCGGCCGCATTGTGGGATAACACCTGCGCTACGGAAGGCGCGCAGGCACGAGACGCGAAATGGTCACATCCCGATCTACTGCCGCAACTGCCGAATGATGACGATGACAACACCTCACAATCGCAGAACAACGGATCGTCGGAAAACACGGAAAATACGACGTTCGCCGCTTCCAATGCCGCCGATATGGCGTCGCAGCCCCTTGGCGACGCCGATGGCATGACCATCGATTGGGATGCCGAACTCAGCAAGCTGCTTGACGAGGAAGAGCACAGGGGCGGCGAATCCGATACCAATGGCAGCGACTCTGACGATTCCGCAGAATCCGGCAGCAACAACGATACCGACGCCGAGTAATCGCGCTTCTTCCGTTAGCAGTATCAGCGGAAGAAGCGCGACACCCGTCGTGCCCTTTCACCCTCATTGCCTTCACGGGTACGCGCATATGAGACATCAAGCGTGTCTTCGGCGCGCGTCACGGCCACATACATGAGCCGGCGTTCCTCCTCAAGCACGTCGTCATCCTGCAGCAACCCATACGGTATGAGTCCTTCCGAGCAGCCGATAAGGAACACGTGCTTGAATTCCAAACCTTTGGACGCGTGGATAGTGGAAATGGTCACGCCGCTCAGATCCGCGCCGACGCCCAATGCCTCCAACATGGCCAGTCTGGTCTGCGTGTCGTCGGAAAGTGCGGAATTCTGCCATCCGCTATCCCTGCGCACGCGATATCTCAAATGCTGTTCGGCCAATGCCTTGCACAGGATTTTCTGCTGCGCGTTGACTCTGGTGAGAATCGCGCAATCGGCCGGCGACTCCCCCGCATCCACCAGTTTGCGGATGCGCGCCGCCACACCTTGCGCTTCCTCCCAATCGCTGCCATATATGGTTTCCACGACCCTCCGTCCTTTGCTCCTTTCAGAGCTGAGCTTCAGATAATCGGCCCGCTGCGGCGATGCCGCAAGCACACGATTGGCATAGTTGACGATCTGCGGCGTGGAACGGTAGTCGTTGTTCAGATTGATGTCAGCGGTGAGCGGACCGAATTCCGAATCGAAGTTGAGCAGACTGTAGCTACTTGCGCCCGCGAACGAGTAGATGGTCTGCGCCGGATCGCCCACCACGCAAATATTGCGGTTTGAGCCGAGCCATCGGGTGAGCAGACGGTGCTGCAATGGCGAAACGTCCTGGTACTCGTCGACGGTAAGCCATCTGATGTTGGAGCGGATAGCTGAGGCCACTTCCTCGTCGCTTTCCATCAGATGACAAACGATCAGCAGAATATCGTCGAAATCGATTTCGTTGCGGTTGGTTTTTTCTGCCTCATACGCTTTGTATACGTCTACGAATTGGCTTGGTTCGAGGCCTGATGGCGGCTGTCGATGCGTTGCCGCGCAAACCCGCGCGTAATCTTCCGGTGCGATCAGTGAGATTTTGCACCAGTTGATTTCCGCTTGCAAGTTACGTATGGTGTCGTCATCCACTTGGAAGGTGGTGACGCGGCGCAGCGAGCGCTCCACCAGTTCACGTGGATTTCTGGAAATGAACGGCATCGGCCCCTCGCATACGTCCGGCCACACTTGGCGTAGCTGATGGAGGGCCGCGGAGTGGAAGGTGGCTGCTTTGACGTCGGCTGCGACATCGAGTTTCGATAGGCGGCTACGCATTTCCGCCGCCGCTTTGACGGAGAATGTGACTGCGATCGTGCTTCGTGGATTCCACGCTTTGGTGGCGCACGCATAGGCGATTCTGCGGGTAACGGTTCGCGTCTTGCCCGCGCCCGCGCCCGCGATGATGCGCACTGGACCGTCCACGGCCGTTGCGGCCGCCCTTTGCGCCTCATCCAATCCGTCAAGAATCTCTTCCGCTGTTGCACTCATACGTTCCATTGTGGCAGATTGCCGTCGCCATGTGACGATTTGCCCGCGGTTCACCTGCAGTTTTACTGGCAAGTCGGCAACGCTTCGCCCCTATTGTGTATTAAGGTTGGAATTGTGACCGAACGAAGCAAATTTATGATAGCTGCCCTGACGAGTGCGGCGATGCCGAACGCCGCCATTGCGGGCGCGCGTGCCAGCGAACAGACCAACCCGACCGACGAGGGGTACGGCGTCGACCATGCCGTGGTTCAGGATGCAGCGGGCAAGCTGTATGACGTGTTCGCATCCAACACGCCTGAAGGCCGTAAGCGTCTTGCCGGTCGCGTGCGCGCTGCGCAGACGCTCTCGCAAGCCCGCGAATTAGGCGGATTGGGTTTTGCCGTCGATAGCATAGTAGCTTTTTCAAACGGCGATTTGAAGCATTCCGCCACTGGAGATACGTCCGTGCTGGTGGCCACCCACCATGTGGGTCAGGCGCGGCCGTTGGAGCTGCTGACTTTGGATGATTGTTCCAGCGTAGGCACCGCTTTGGGCGCGATTCATCGCCTTCGTCCCGACTTCCTGCAGGAAGCGGGCTATCCGACGTTTGTCACCGGCCAGATTCGCGCTCAGCTGACCGCTTGGATCAAGCGCCTGCGTCAGGCTGGTCATGTTCCGCAGGAGATCACCACTAGTTGGGCGAATATTCTTGAGACCGACGGCCTATGGTCGTTCTCCACTTGCCCGGTGCATGGCGGGTTGCGTGACGGCGATGTGCTTTTTTCCGGTTCGTCCATCACCGCGGTCACGAATTGGCAGGATATGCAGGTCAACGATCCTGCCCGCGATTTGGCTTGGATTTTCGCCAAGCTTGACGAGAACCACCGCAATGCCTTGCTTTCCGCATACGGTCGCATGTTGGGCAATCGTTTGGATGATCTGATTATGCTGCGGGCCAATCTGTGGCTGCAGATGGAGCAGGTCGGCGATTTCATTTCCGCTTTGAACAAGGCAGACAACGCCAAGATTATGCAATTCAAGGCGCAGGTGGAACGCCTGGCCCACCAGTTGGGTGTCGCCACAGCGAAGAATCGCGTGCAAACTGAAACGAAGCAGGAGTCCAAGGATCGCCCCCAGCGCCCGCCGAGCACAATCACCGTAGGCACGTTGCTGAACGAATCGGAGCGTCGCCGTAACGCGGCCGCACAGCAGAATGATTCCGACACGACCGGCGAACGTCATGTTGACGCTGTGGATATGGATGATTCCACTGGCGATTTCGACGCGACCGGCGATTTCGACGTGACCGGCTCCCAGCCGGTCCGCAAGACGAAGGAAATCGTCAACGACGCGACGGAAGCGTTCGTACCGGCCGGAGCCCAGCCATCACAAGCACCGTCCGGCAATACGAATGAACATGAGGCGACCTCGGTCAGCACTTTCATTCCGGAACATTCCGCAAAAGAACGGCACGAATCCATGCCGTCAAGTTCCACCATGGTAATCAGCAGGCTGGAAACGGCCGACGACAACGACGATACGAACGAGGAATCGATTCCCGCATCGCACAGCGAGGCCGCGACAGTACTCATTCCACTGTTGGAGCGAGATGAGGCGACCATGCAGAAAGCGCAGGCGCAGATCAATCAGTGGGAGGCGGAAGACGCCACCGATGAGAAGCTACGCGTAGAATAGGCGCACATAACCCGTACATACACGTGCGCATGCATTGCGCATTATCACGAAGGAGCATCCATGGATATTGAACTCGGCATTCAGAATGTGGCCCGCACCGTCACCTTCAGCACCGAACAGAGCGCCGATGAGGTCAACGCGGCCATCGCCGACGCCGTGGAGAACGGCAAGACCATCAATCTGACGGACGACAAGGGTCGTCGCATCGTGGTGCCGGCAGGCTCGCTCGGCTACGCCATCATCGGTTCCGAAACCAAGCACGCCGTCGGTTTCGGCAACCTCTGACCCGTTCGCATCACCAGATTTCAGCTTCGAACTGAAACACACGTTTTCGACGTCACAAGAAAAGCCAGACGTTCGCGCCTGGCTTTTCCATTTTGGGCGATCAACTCGTTTCTGGTTTCATATCTCAATTACGCGTCGATGATTGCGTTTCGGTTTTTTATTTTCGCCTTCGACGATTCTTTGCTCAAGAGGACGCCTCGATTGATGATTTCCTGAACTGTTTCGTCGCTGGTGAGGTTCTCCCCCAGCGCGTTCGGCTTGCCTTTACCATGCCAATCGGATCCGCCAGTCACCAGCAGGTCGTGCCGGCGCGCAATGGTGAGCAGACGTTCACGCTGTTCTGATGGATTGCCGCGATGCCACACTTCCAAACCGTCCAAGCCTTCGGTGATGAGAGATTCGATTTGCCGGTCGGTCAGTAATGTCCGATTGCGCCAGGGGTCTCCGGCGTGGGCGATCACCACCACCCCGCCCGCACCCTTGACCGCGGCCACCACGTCGTGCGTGGTCGGCGACGGCGTGGGAATGTAATATTTCGACGTTGCGCTCACCGCATCGGCGAAAGCGTCGGATCGTGTTTCATACACGCCGGCAGCCACCAATGCGTCGGCGATATGCGGCCGGCCTATCGTGGTGCGTTTGCCTTCACGCACCTGCGCGAGCACATCATCCCACGTAATCGGAAAATCCTGCGCCATCAGTTCGACCATGCGCTTGGTTCTACGCAGTCGCGCCTCGCGGGTGGACGCGAACATCTCGCTGATATCGGCGTTCAGCGGATCATATTGGAATGCGAGCATGTGCACGGATACGCTCTCATCGACGGCAGTGATTTCCGTACCGCGTAACAACGGCAATCTGACCTCCCGCGAAGCAGCCAACGCATCCTGCCAACCGGAGGTCGTGTCATGATCGGCAATCGCAACACCATGCAATTGCAATGCTCTCGCTTCCTGCAACAACGCACGCGGCGTTTCCGTACCGTCGGAAAAAACGGTATGGCAGTGAATGTCCCAACCTTCAGCGGGCGGTGCCGCAGTGCCTACGCGAATCATGTATCCATCGTAAGCTGTTTTTGGCGCGACTCGGCACAATACCGCGTAAACTAGGCGATGACAACGTTTGTATTTTGATTCAAGGATGCACGATGAGCGATTTTTCCGGCGAACAGGTTGCCGAAGCCACTCTCGACGATGATTATACGAAGCCGCGCGGTTGGCGGCATACCGCGACATGGACGTATCTAGTCATGCTGATCGCCTCGGCGGTAGCGCTGGTCGTATCGTTCGTGCTTTCCGCCGAGACACTGAAATTGGCGCGCAATCCCGGTCAGAAGCTCAGCTGTGATGTGAATGCCGTGATGTCGTGTTCCACGGTTGCGGAATCGTGGCAGGCTGAGGTTGTGAAGTTCGCCGGTTTGAGTTTCCCGAATGCGTTCTTCGGCATCGCCGCGGAATCAGTGTTCGTAACGATCGCGGTGATCGGTTTGACGAAGGTCGCCGTGCCCCGCTGGTTTGCGTTGTGCACATGGCTGGGTGGATTGGCCGCGCTGGCTTATTCGTATTGGCTGACCTCGCAGTCGTTGTTTGTGATCAACGCGCTATGCCCGTGGTGTCTGTGTCTGATGTTCTCCACCACCGTGCAGTTCATGGCGTTGTCTCATGCCACGGCGGTGGTTCAGGAGATTCCGGCCAAGCGCGAGGGCGTACGCACCTACTACCGTCTTAATTACGATCTGATGGTCGATGCCTTATGGATCGTGACATTGATTGTGATCATTCTCGTCGAAGACGGCCCCCTGCTGTTCAGTTGACGTCAAGTAACGTCCAATCAGCAGTAGGGATTCACTCGCCTACAAGAGAAGCCGACTGGAAACAGCCGGCTTCTTTCTTTTGCGTATCCGCAAATTTCAGTGTTATGCGCAAAACCTTACAGCAGTTCGATTTTGCCGACGATGGTGGCCGATCCGGTGAGTTTCACGTCGTTATCGGTCACGTCGACGCGCAGGGTGCCGCCACGCACGGTGATCGTCCAATGGTCGATGCCGGTTTTGGCACGCAACGTGATGGCGGTGGCGCACAGGCCGGTTCCGCACGACAGGGTTTCGCCGCAGCCGCGTTCGTTGACGCGCATGGTGGCGTTGCCCTCGTTGTCGCCTTCGCTTTGCTCGTCGATGCGCACGAACTCAACATTCTGGTCGCTTTCGATTCGGGGCGCGACCACCGGCTTGGTCACCAAATCAAGCTGTTCCACCGTCGGCAGGCTGGAGAACGCGTCTTCGATGACGGCCACCACATGCGGATTGCCCATGTCCACGAACGTGCCGCGTGCGGAACCGGCCGTGCCGGGAATCGTCACTTCGTATCCATCAAGATCGCCACGCTTCCATGAACCCATCTCAACCTGGAACACGTCCTTGCCAAGAGTCGGCACATCGCCAAGTGAAGTCAGAACCTTCACACCGGCACGGGTGCCGAGACGGAACGGTTCACCGCCCGGCTGACCGGCAATACCCTGCCGTTGCGCGAACAGAGTGATCGCACGCGTGCCGTTGCCGCACATCTCAGCCAACGAACCATCCGCGTTGCGGTAGTCCATGAACCAATCCGCATTGTCGGCAGCACAAACGGCAATCTGCTTGTCGTTCAAATCGGACACCGCCTGCGGATGAGTAAGGCGGATCAAGCCATCGCCACCGATACCGAAATGACGGTCGCACAGGAATCGCACTTCATCGGCGGTAGGCTCGTACGTGCCTTCGGCGTCCAGATACACCACGAAATCGTTGCCGGTGGCGTGTGCTTTGTAAACAATGCTTGGAATGCTCATACCGATTCACTCTACACGCGGTAGGCTATTGAAGAAGTTGGACGCAACACGTGTGCATTATGTTGCAGTATGTTTGCGTGCGGAACAAGGGAGGACGTATGACTTCAACAGCACCAATCGGCGTTTTCGATTCCGGTTTGGGCGGGATTTCCGTGGCGCGCGAAATCCGCCGCGATATGCCGAACGAACGCGTGCTGTATTTTGGCGATTCCGCGAACGCTCCGTACGGAACCAAATCACCTGAACAGGTACGCAAGCTGTCCGACGCCATTGTGAAACGTTTCGTGGAGCAGGGAGTGAAAGCGGTTGTCATCGCTTGCAATACCGCCACTTCCGCCGCAGCCAACGAGTTGCGCGACAAATACGACATTCCGATCATTGGCATGGAACCAGCGCTGAAGGTGGCGTGCGATCGAGGCCATGGCAATCGTCAGCGTGTCATCGTCGCAGCTACTCCCCTGACGTTGCGGGAACGCAAGTTCGCCGTGCTGATGGATCGTTTCAAAACAGACCATACGATCTTTCCGGAACCCTGCCCCGGTTTGGTGGAGATCGTTGAGCACGGCCAACTCGACGATCACGATGTTGTGATGCACACGCTGCACCAGTATTTCGACCAGTATGATTTGTCGACGATCGATTCGGTAGTGCTTGGCTGCACGCATTTCGTGTTTTACCGCGACTATTTCCGCGAACTGCTGCCCGACACAGCGGCAATCATCGACGGCAACGAAGGTACCGTGCGCCATCTTGGCGTAGTGCTCGAATCGTTGGGCAAACTCTCTCCGGAAGACGCGGACGGTGGTATCGAGCTGGCCAATTCCGACACTTCCACACAAATCGCGCAATTAGCGCAATCGCTGCTTGATCGCTGAGCGCGAATGTTCCGATAGACCGCGTAAAGTCGATTGAAACCCGCAAAAACTGCTCAACCGTTATCAGACGTACAACGACGAAGTGGCGCTGGCCAAGGAATACGAGCAGGACGGCCGCGTGCTCATCCTCGCACCGGAAAGCCTGTACGGCCTGAACACGTTGAGCAAGTCGTTCGAAGGATTGGAACGCATGTACCGCGCAGGCTATGCGGCGGCCGAGGCCATCCCCGCATTCCTAGAAAGCTGAAGATAACGTCCATATCCAACGCCTGCCAGCGGTTCGTTTTCAAATTGAGACATGACACGAAAATTTTATAAAACTCCCATATTATGTCCTATTGTTTTTTCGTCGACATAATCGGCGGAAAAATCGACATTAAAGGAGAATGAAATGAAGAACAACACGTTCCGGCGTCTGCTGGCCATGGCCGCGGCGGGTGCCATGCTGACGTCGATCGCCGCATGCGGATCGTCTTCCAACGATGACACAGCCTCCAACGGCTCCGATAGCACCTCGCTGATTTCAGTGAACAACAGCGAACCGCAGAACGGTCTAATTCCAAGCGACACCAACGAAATGGGCGGCGGCAGAGTTATTCGATACCTGTTCGAAGGTCTGGTGAGCTTCGACGCAAAGGGCAAGCAACATCTCGAAGTCGCCGAGAGTATCACCCCGAACGAGGATGCCACCACGTACACAATCAAGTTGAAGAAAGGCTGGAAGTTCACCAACGGCGAGGCGGTAACCGCCCATTCCTTCGCCGACACCTGGAGTTTCGCCGCCAACGTGAAGAACGCGCAGAAGACCGCAAGCCGATTCTCCACCATCAAGGGCTATGACGAACTGCAGGATCCGAACGTCGATCCGAAGGCCACACTTTCCGGTCTTTCCACCCCGGACGACTACACGCTGGTCGTCGAGCTGAACAAGCCTGATTCCGTATTCCCGACCAAGCTCGCGCACCAATCCATGTTCCCGCTGCCAAGCGTGGCATTTAAGGACATCAAGAAGTTCGGCCAGGCTCCGATTGGCAATGGTCCGTACAAGTTCAAGTCCTGGTCCCACGACAAGAACATCATCGTCGTACCAAACAGGGATTATAAGGGCAGTCGCAAGGTATCCAACAAAGGCATCGAATACCGCGTCTATACGAATGAGGATTCCGCTTACTCCGACGTGCTGTCCGGCAACCTCGACGTGATGGATCAGATTCCACAGTCCGCGGTGAAGACCTTCCGCCAGGATTCCAGCGTGATCGCCTACAGCCAGGCAGGATCCTCATTCCAGTCCTTCGTCATTCCGGAACGTCTTGAGCATTTCGGCAACGACGAAGAAGGCCAGTTGCGTCGTCAGGCCATTTCCATGGCCATCGACCGCGACCAGATCGTCAAGAAGGTTTACAACAACACGAAGACCCCGACCACCGATTTCACTTCACCGCTCGTCCCCGAATACGTGAAGAAACTGGAACAGAACGGCAGCAACCTGAAATACAACGCTTCCAAGGCCAAGGAACTCTGGAAGAAAGCCAATGCCATCAAGCCATGGTCCGGCAACTTCCGAATCGCCTATAACGCCGATGGCGGCCATAAGGAATGGGTCGACGCCGTGTGCAACCAGATCAAGAACACACTCGACATCGACGCCGCTGGCGAGCCGTACGCCACGTTCAGCGACGTGCGTAACCAGGTGACCAACCGCACCATCAAAACCGCGTTCCGTGCCGGCTGGATGCTGGATTACCCGTCCGCTGAAGATTATCTCAATCCGCTATATGCCTCCAGCTCCGCTGACGGTCATGGTTCGAACGATGGTGATTACAAGAGCGCGGAATTCGACGAGCTCCTGAATGCCGCACTTGCCCAGACCGACGTAAAGAAGCGGACCGAGGACTTCACCAAGGCGCAGGAAGTGCTGGCCAAGGATCTTCCGGTGATTCCGCTGTGGAACGACAACGTCGCCGCCGCGTCCGCGACGAACGTGAAGAACGTGTCGTTCGATTACACCAATCTGCCTACCTACAACACCATCACTAAGTGATGTTTCTGGCCGGCGGACGAACGATTCGCCGGCCATATAGGGAGCTCAAGTACAGTGGGGTTCGAATCCTTCATGGATTCGAACCCCACTGTACTTTTGTGGCTTGTTTTGCCGGTTTGCCACTACAGCATCAACTCTGCACGTAGCTGCCCTTCGGAGACTTCCAACCGCAGTTCATCATCTCGCTATTGAACACCATTGCGCCTTCACCATGAGCCGGAACGACGATCATACCGCCATCGCCATGATGACGGGCGACACCATCCAGCGCCGCCTTCGCAGCCTCGATCGGCTCTTCCTTGGCGTACAGAACACGATCGGAAACCTGATGCGCAGCAACTTCCTTGACGAACGCCTCACCGATGCCGGTGCAGGAGATCGCGACGGAATCGTTGTTGGCATAGGTACCACAGCCCGGCAGAGGCGAATCGCCGACACGTCCCGGCATCTGGTTGGTAATGCCACCGGTGGAGGTGCCGGCAGCGATGTTGCCGGACGAGTCACGGGCGACAGCGCCGATGGTGCCATGCTTCTCCCACTCATCGCCGTTGGATTGCGCCTCGCGCAAGGATTCCTGACGTGCCGGAGTGATGAAATAATCACTGTCGCACAGTTCGATTCCCCACTCCTTAAGCAAATCATTACCAGGCTTGGCAAACATGACATGCTTGGTCTTTTCCTTGATGGCACGCGCTACGTTGATCGGATTCTTAGACGTGGTCAGACCGCACGCGGAACCAACCTCGCCATCGACACCGGTCATCAGGCAGGAATCCATGGATACGATGCCTTCACTCGTCAATGCAGCGCCACGACCAGCGTTGAACTCCGGAGCATCCTCCATAACACGGATAGCCGCGCACACGGCATCCTCCGCCGGAGCCCCCTGCTCCAGCAACGCATAGCCAGCTTCAAGAGCCCTGTTCAAATCCTGCTCCACCTGGGCACGACGTTCCGGCGTATCCTTTTTGCCACGATTGCCGGCACCCGCGTGAATCACCAGCAGAATCCCGTCCGGATCAGCTTGGGCGATGTGGACCGTCGACTGAGGCAGTGCAGCTTCGTTCATTGATATCTTCTCCACTCCATTTTTGTTGATTATTCGCAGATATCTTACGTCGTCCTTCGATAAGAAATGACCGAACACGCAAAAATACGTCAATTAGACCGCGTAAAGTCGATTGAAACCCGCAAAAGGGACGAACGGCGAAAGGACGGGACGCATATGGCTCACAGGACGGCAATGATCGACGTCGGCGGCGGTTTCCGTGCGATCTACGGTGCGGGCGTGATGGACCGCATGCTTGAGGACGGCATCAGCGTCGACCACTGCTATGGTGTTTCCGCCGGCAGCGCCAACATGGTTTCGTTCATCGCGAAGCAGCATGGGCGCAACCACACGTTCTACACGCAGTACGCGTTCCGCAAGGAATACGCGAGCTTCGACAGCTATGTCAAGAACCATAATTTCGCCAACCTCGATTACGTGTATAGCACGCTCAGCAATCATGATGGCGAAAATCCGGTTGACTACGCGGCTTTCGAAGCCAACCCGACCGGTTTCACCGTGGTTGCGTGCAACGCCGAAGACGGCTCCACGAAGTATTTCGGCAAATCCGACGTGGGCTACGACAATTTCGACATCCTGAAGGCGTCATCAGCGGTGCCGGTAGCTTGCGAACCGTATGCGATCGATGGCATTCCCTATTACGACGGCGGCATCGCCGATCCGATTCCGGTGCAGAAGGCCATCGATGACGGCCACGACCGCATCGTGGTGATACTCACCCGTCCGAAAGACACCGTACGCGAACAGAAGAGGGACATCGGCCCCGCCAGGATTTTGAGGCGCACGCATCCACAAGCCGCGGAAAAACTGCTCAACCGCTACCAGACGTACAACGACGAAGTGGCGCTGGCCAAGGAATACGAGCAGGACGGCCGCGTGCTCATCCTCGCACCGGAAAGCCTGTACGGCCTGAACACGTTGAGCAAGTCGTTCGAAGGTTTGGAACGCATGTACCGCGCGGGCTATGCGGCGGCCGAGGCCATCCCCGCATTCCTAAAAAGCTGAGCACTACCCTCATATGAACACTCCAGCCGATAGCAACACGCGTGAAAACGCCAACACGAACACCGACATCAGCATCACCGCAAATGCCACGGGATTCAGCACGAAAACACTGAACCCGCAGATTCTGGTGACCTTGTGGAACGTGGAGCGTTTGGGCTCGTTCTCCGCGGTCGCGCGTGAAACCGGATGGTCGCAACCGGCCATCAGCCAGCAGATCCGCAAGATCGAACGTGAACTTGACGCAAAACTCGTGCAGCGCACGTCGCATGGCGTGGAATTGACTCCGATCGGCCGTATTCTGGCACGTCACGGGCAGCTTATCGACAATCGCGTCACCCAAGCCGTCAAAGATGTGGAAGAGTACCAGCGCAACGGATCGACGCATATTCGTTTGGTCGCTCCCCCATCGGTATGTTCGTCGTTCGTGGCACGCGTGCTCGTGCATATCAGCAAAACGTCCGACATTCGCGTGAGCCTCATGCAGATGGAGCCGCCTGAGGCCATGGAGGCGTTGGAACAGGGGCTTGCCGATTGCGCGATCATCTTCCAATACAATTCACTCCCCGCTTTGGCCGGACCGGACGATTTGGAAGTCGCTCCTTTCGGCGTCGATCCGCTGATGCTGCTGATCGGCGCGAACAATGCGATCGCGCGCCAGTACGAAAGCTCGCACCTGCCGGTCCAATTGGTTTCGGCACGCAGCGAACAGTGGATCGCCGGCTGCGAAACCTGCCAGGCGAATCTGGTGTCGTTGGCACGTGCCGCCGGCTTCACACCGGAAATCACACATTCGACCGACGATTTTTGGGCCACGCAGAATCTGGTGGAAGTCGGCATGGGCGTCTCGATCATATCTCGCTTAGCCACAACCGCTGGAATCCAACCCGATTTGGCCGCACTGCCAATCGCCGACAACAACGCATTCCGCACAGTCTGTTTCGTCACAAGAAAAGCGGACGACCGACCGGCAGTGACCCGCGTCAAAGACGAAATCGAAAGGGCATCACACCAGTATTTGGAAAACATCTGATTCATCGTTTGATATCCGTGCTTATTCGCAATCGCGGAATACTGCAGCAAACAATTGTTTCCGGTATTTTGCTATATCATCATAATCAGATTAATAATTGAATAGCAAAAGCATCTGATATAAGAAAACTTCATAACAGTCTTTGCTTTCAGTACAAGAACACACTGTTCGTGCAAGCATCGGTACGTCATGCTGGAACCATGGAAGAAATCATGGAAATGAAGCATCGTACCGGTTCCGGCTTTGACGCCGACGCCATCGACCACACCACCGCAGCCGATCTTGCCGCAGTCGGCTCCGACAAGTGGACACGCTACCCCGGCTGCATCGGCGCGTTCATCGCCGAAATGGACTACGGCCTGGCTCCCTGCATCCAAGAAGCCATCGACAACGCCTGCGACCATTGCAAACTCGGCTACATTCCCGAACCCTGGAAACAGCGCGTGGCAGCAGCATGCGCAGGATGGCAACGCTCGCATTACGGATGGGATGTCGATCCGAGCATTATTCGCGTGGTTCCCGACGTACTCGAAGCTTATGAGATTTTCTTGCGTGAACTGGTCGGTGCGGGCAACAGCGTGATCGTGCCGACGCCTGCCTACATGCCGTTTTTGAGCGTTCCGAAACTGTACGACGTTGACGTGATCGAAATCGAAATGCTGCAAAGCGGCGACGCCGAAACCGGAGAGGCGCAATGGGTGTTCGACTTCGACGCCATCGAACGCGCGTTTGCGGCCGGATGCCATGCGTTCGTGCTCTGCAACCCGCACAACCCGATCGGCAAAGTGCTCACCTTGGAAGAGGAGCTGCGTCTGAGCGATCTTGCGGCACAGTATGACGTGCGTATTTTCAATGATGAGATTCATGCGCCGTTCGTGTTTGAGGGCAAGCACATTCCGTTCCCCACCATCAGCGAGCAGGCCGCATTACAGTCGATGACCGCTACCAGCGCGTCGAAATCGTTCAATATTCCGGGCACGAAGTGCGCGCAGGTGCTGCTTACCAATCCTGCGGATCGTGACATGTGGGCAGTCAAGGCGGAGTGGAGCGAACATCAGACCGCCACCATCGGCGCAATCGCCACCACCACCGCATATAACGAAGGCGACCTGTGGTTCCAGGATGCGTTTGCCTATGTGCGCAGGAATTTGGCGTTGTTCGACGAGCAGATGCGTGAAAGGTTCGCCGGCGTCGGCTATATCAAACCGCAGGGCACATATATCGCATGGCTTGATTTCTCGCCGCTTGGCATCGACGATCCGGCCGCATACTTCCTTGAGAAGGCGCAAGTGGCGTTGACCGACGGGCGTTCATGCGGCGAGACCGGTGCCGGATGCGTGCGCGTGAACATAGCAATGCCGTATCCGCTGCTGGTCGAATGCCTGGACCGCATGTTCAACGCATTGCACGCCGACGGATTATTGTAGGCTTCGCCACATATTCAGTGTTTTCCTCAACCAACGGCAGCATAACGGTGAACGTCATGCCCTTCCCCACTTCGTTGTCCACCGTTATGGTGCCGTTGGAAATCCGCATACTATCGACATGCGATGGAAAGTTGATATGCGTTTGAACGTGAGTACCAGCATTGATGTGACAGCCCGCGAAAAGGCCGGCGATGATCTGCTGTTCTTGGGATTTCACGGATTCAGCAATGATGAAAATGAGATGATCCGCATTATTGATGCGATTTATGATGTTCCGAAGCGAGACGCATCTTCAACGGACAACTCCATTGCTCCTGCCCAGCATCCGAATTATCTGTCGTTCCAAGGCACGTACGAACGTCCTTACATCGGAAGCTACTACTGGTATCCAGATGGATGTTCCGTAGAAGAGCGTCGACGTGAGTGCAGTGCCGTAGGCGACGCCGTCGTACGATTGCTGGATTCGCCCGCATACGCGCATTTCCGCAAGGTACTGATCGGGTTTTCGCAGGGCGGATACCTGTCGTATCGCATGGTTGCGGAACATCCCGATGCGTTCGACATGGCGATTCTGATGAGCCCATCATTCAAAGGCGAAACCGCTGAGCCTTTGCCCGCGACCGGACGCACGCGATTCGCACTCTGCTACGGCAGCGAAGACCGCACAATTCCTTTAGCCGACCAACAGTGCGCGCACAACAAACTTGCGCAAACCGGCAATCTCACGTATTTCGAATATCCGGGAATGGGCCACGGCATCTGCGATCAGGAAATTCGTGACCTACGCGCCTGGCTGGGATTGTGATATGCGCTGCGTGAGGAGTTCTGCGCATCTGAGACTCCGCACGCGTGCCCATAAACTCGTTTTCACCCCCTCGGATTGTCATTGAAACCAACTCGGAACTCTTGATACACCCTAATCGTCGAAATTTATGGACATATACCCAGTTCATCTGAACTGAACCGCGATATCTGGCTTATATATGGCAGATTTGGCATCTTGACCGGAAGTTTCTCGCTTATATATGGCACATGCCCTTCGAGAAAAGCCACTTAGGGGGCATGTTTTTGGCGCTTTTCGCACGTACACCTGCCATATATAAGCGAGAAGCCTCCGTACGAACCTCAAAATCTGCCATATATAGGCGAGATAGGCGGCATAATTAAGCATTTTCCCTCACTGATGAGCCGCAGAACAAACCAGACGACCGAAGTTTTACGATGTTATGTACGTCAAGCTCACCACGAACATCTCTCCACATATGTCGCAACAATATGGTCAGCGATCGCCCTTTTCCAATGCTCGGGCGGCCACTGCATGATGGTCGTAAAGTCAAGCTTATGCGGGTTGGATTGTCAGCCTGCCGCCGAGAGCGTGCACGATCCCTTCATAATGGTATGGAAGCTCGGGTTGACATTCCTGTCGAGGCTCTTGTAAAGGCTTTCACGTCCCACACCCGCCTCCTTCGTGATCTGCCCCATACCCTTCGCTTTGGTCATATCGCCGATTACGGCCTGCCGCAACGCCGAATCGTCAAGCTCGGCCACCGATAAAGCAGCAACATGAGCGAGTCGCTCTTCTGCGCGGAGCAAACACGGTAGCCGGGACCGAAATTGAACCTCAGCGCGCTGGCCCCGTCACCAACCGTATGCAGGTCACCCACCGGCCGCCCCATCTAGAAGCGCAATCGGAGTCTCGCGCTGATTCGGGCTTTTGCGTTCCGCTCCTTTATCCGGCTGAACCATTGGCGATATTCGCCAGTCATATGTATTTCCATATGACATGTTGCATCCCATGGGACACAATATGTCTAGCTTGACGACCACTCACGAGATGAACGACCAAAGTAAAACAGAAATTCGACAGGTTAGCCAATTTCTCGTGCATCCGCACCCACCCGACCGTTTTCACATACACTATTTCTTTTACATAGCTTTCAGAAGCGACCCCATGCGAAACACCCAGTCGCAGTTCCTGCTCGTATTACCGTTGAAGTCGCCCCGAGCGGACAAAAACCCAGGTTTTCCGTTACCAACAGTCCCGCACATGCGGAATCATCCCCGCATGTGCGGGGAACACTGGACATAAACAGAGAGAGCGACATCCACGCGGTGGCCGGAACGCTGCAGACACCGATTTCAATCTACGCTCTCCGTGAGGAGAGCGACCAGGCTTCTGCGGTTCGGCGGACTGGGCGTCCTCCGAACCCTCTCCCCTGCGGCTGTTGGGCGTTGTCGATGGTGGCTGCGTCGGTCATTGCTTTTGCTCCTTCCGCCCTGTTCCGGGGCTGTGAGTGGTGGGTGCGGGACTCGAACCCGCGATGTGTCAGTGTCGGAGATTTACAGGCTCCTGCCGTCGCCGCTGGGCCAACCCACCAAAAGTGTGATAGGATATACAAAGATCGGGGTCCTCTGCGGCGTTGAAATAACACGCAATGAGCGGAGGGGGCGCTCCCAGCTGTTTTATTTCAATTTGATTTCCGAGAACCCTTCACCGTCGAAGATGAAAAGCCTGCGGATTTTCCATTCGCGGTCATTGTATTTCTCCAATTGGTGCACGAGTTTGTCCTTACGCTTCGCCTGGCCGAGGTCTATGACGAAACAGTCCTTGACGACATCGTGATTCTCTTTGGCGATTCGAACGGCCTTGGTGATGAGGTCTGCGATCTTGCCGAAATCTGCTTTCGCCATGGATTTCAATTCGTACAATTCGTTCGTTTCAATCCAACGATTTCAATCCACGCTCTCCGTGAGGAGAGCGACTCCTCACCTACCTCGTCCGCGAATACCCGCTCATCATTTCAATCCACGCTCTCCGTGAGTGTGTCTGTTCAATAGAAGTTAGGCCGATGGGGGCGGTGCTGTTTTGTTGGACTCATCGTTGATTCCATCACCACCAATCATGCCACAAGACTGAGTCTGCGTCGACGGTCCATGATGCCCGTGTCCGGACTCCGTCTTGATCCTCCTGTCCCGGTACCAGACCATGTAGTCGTCGAGCATGTTGATGAACCCGTCCATAGAGACGCCCGCGAAGCTGCGCTTGTGGAAGAACTCCTGCTTGCTCCGGCCGAAGAACCCTTCCGCGGCCGCGTTGTCCGGACCGCATCCCTTCGCGCCCGTCGAACGCGTCAGACCATGCTCCTTGCAGATGCGAATCCATTCCGGCCACCGGTAGTGGCAGCCACGGTCGGAATGGATGATTGGTTTCTCCCCGTCCTTGAGCGTGGAGCACGCGTCGGCGAGCATGCCGTTGGCCAACGCCGAGTCCGGGCTCGTGCCGATCGTCCAGGCGACCGGCATGCCGTCGTAGCAGTCGATCACGGGCGACAGGTACGCCTTGCCCGCGGGGATGGAAAACTCCGTGAGGTCCGTGACCCACAGCATGTTCGGCCGTTCGGCGTGGAAATCCCCGTCCACCAGGTTCTTCGGGGCCTTGGCCAGCTCGCCCTTGTACGAGCCGTACCGCTTCGCGCTCTTGAACAGGGGCACTAGGCCGTGCCCGGTCAAGAGCCTCATGATCCGCTTCGCGCTGGCCACGATTCCCATGCCCTTCAACTCCAAGTGGATCCGCCTGTACCCGTACCTGCGCTTGCCGTTCCCGAACGCCTCGCGCACGAGCTCCAGTAGACCGGAGTCCTTGTCGGGGCGTTTCATGGCGTCGGGCTGGTAGTGATACGTGCCGCGCGCGATGCCCACCACGGGCAACAGACTTTTGGCCGTCACGCCCAGCGTTTCGCCAGCGGTCTTGACGAGGAGCGTCTTCTCGCGGCCGGCCGGGCTTTTCCGGGTCTGCGCCCGGCTCTTTTCCCAACAGCTCCAACGTGCCCTTCCGGATCGCGATCTCGATGTCCAGCTCCTTCTTCTCCCGCCGCTGCCGTTCGACGTCGGCGTCCAGTTCGTCCAGACGGGCCCGCAAGCGCGCGAGTCTAGCCTCCATGGACGCCAGCGTGTCCGACGGATCCGCCGTGTCCCGAGGCCCGGATGCGGACGTCGGCATGTTTTCCGACGCCATAGGCGCCACGCCGGCTTTCCCTTCCCGGCCGTCGAGGGCTTCCTCCCGGGTGTCTCCGTCACGGGCGTCTCCTTGGATCCGGCGCGCATCCGTCGTTTCCAGTTTCCCGACGACGGACGCCTCCACGCCCAGTCCGGCGGCCGCCTCGCGTGATTTCAACCGTCCGGACGCGACCGCGACCACCGCCTTCCGCTTCAGTTCCTCGGGCACGGGCCCGTGCCCCGGCCTGCGTTGGCCGGGGCGAGCTCGTCGATCCACGCCATGAGCAGCTCCTTGCTTTTCGGATATCCCAGCATCCGCATGGTGCAGCCGGGCCGTCTGCCGTATTCGAGGTAGTGATCCACCGCGCCCCGCTTCTGCTCGTCGCTGTAGCGCCTGTAACGTTCCCCGCGCCTAGAGGGGACGCCGGTGCGCTCCTCCTCGAGCCGGTCCGCGTACCACGACAGCAACGCGCCCTTGCTGGGATAGCCAAGCTCGCGGATCACGTCGGCGGGCGCAGCGCTCGTATTTGACGTACAGGTCCACGGCCCTGTCACGCTGCTCCCTGCTGTACTTCGCCATAAGGGGTTTTCCTCCCGGTCGGGGAGTCCAAGAAAACGTCATCACCTCGTTCGGACTGGATTGACACGCCATTTTGGACTACTTCAATTTAACAAAACACATTGCGCATGGATAACGTCCTCTTCGCCCCTAAGACGGTCGAGAAAATTCTGATAATCGTTGATACCCATGAGCACGTAGGACAGCGTTCCGTTTGACGACAAGGACCGGCGCACGGTCGGCCTTAGACAGCACCGTAGCGGTGCGTCCATTACTGAGTTCGCCGACTGGCACAAGATCCTCAAGCACAAACTCTGTCAAGGTCACATCCACTTTCCCTCCGGTGGTCTAAGTCTTTGATCTGACAGGCATCTGAAACCATCACGAGTCTTCCGCGACCAGGTCGGCGGTGGTCTAAGTCTTTGATCTGACAGGCATCTGAAACATCTGGTAGAGGCGGTCGGGGCTGATGTTGGTGGTCTAAGTCTTTGATCTGACAGGCATCTGAAACGCATTGCCGACCTTATTCAACCGTGTGACAGTGGTCTAAGTCTTTGATCTGACAGGCATCTGAAACCCTCGATGTGACCGTCCGCGAAAACCTTCGTGGTCTAAGTCTTTGATCTGACAGGCATCTGAAACTCCATTATATCTAGTATGCGATACCGGCCAGGTGGTCTAAGTCTTTGATCTGACAAGCATCTGAAACGCAGTAGTATTACCGTCGATATTGACTGAGTGGTCTAAGTCTTTGATCTGACAGGCATCTGAAACACACGACCGGCTGGCAGTATTCGGACGTGAGTGGTCTAAGTCTTTGATCTGACAGGCATCTGAAACAACACTGATTCCACCAAGAGCGCACAAGCTGTGGTCTAAGTCTTTGATCTGACAGGCATCTGAAACCCTTCACGTCGTCGCGGTCGCCGGCCTGTTGTGGTCTAAGTCTTTGATCTGACAGGCATCTGAAACCGGTGATGGAGCCTACCTTGCCGATGTTCGGTGGTCTAAGTCTTTGATCTGACAGGCATCTGAAACCGATAGCCTTGGAGAATCCTGAACGTTCTATGAGAACTGAACATAATCTCCATCGATATACCGACTTCTTCCCTCTGTCAAAAGGACTTTTTTGTCGCAGCATTCCAGGTCCAGAAGCTGCATATGGTGTCTTAATAATTCTCGATGCAAATAAAGTAATTGGCCATTATCACAATATTGAGTTATATGAAGCATCACAAGCATCCTGCCCTCGGCAAGAGCGCCGGCAGTATCAACTACCAGTTGAATTTTATCATAAAGAGAACCCAGAGAACTGGTATCAACACGCGGTTTAGCCATTGCTATCATTGACTTTATATCAGCTTCATCAAGAATACTCAGAGGCAAATTCTCTCTCCATATTTCTTCTTGAATAATCGACTTTATCTCAGTTTGTAACAACAATAATCTACTCAATTCTTCAGGATTAAATCCGTCATTTAACTTCTTAACTGCAGCCTTTTGAAACAAAGCATCATAATCTAGTACTCCTGCGCAATCACCTACGAATAGCACCTTCTTCGCCGCCAAAACCTCTTTATCACATTCCACAAGAACAACATCATCATCTTCACCTCGAAGACCTTGCACGAATTTGTACAGCACACTTGGAAGCTCGCATGCGATTACGTTAAGGCCTGGTTCCAGCGACATGGAATCCAAGGGATAGAAAACAATACTGTCAATCATATAATCACCGTCCTGTCATCCGAATCCCGAACATCATTCTTCCCTCTTCCCAACAGGAATCTAATGGACGCATACTGTTTCTCAGTAACAATCAACGATTGAACCAGACCAGCACTCGGCACAAAACTCGCAACACGATTTTCCAGAAAGCGAGCCGATTCTCGAGTAGTAGCAATTCGCACATATACGGATTCCTGAACCATCAGGAAACCCTCCTGAATAAGATTCTTCCGAAAAGATGCATATTCTTTGCGCTCATTAGGCGTCTTCATCGGAAGATCGAAAAACACTATAACTCTCATGACTCTGTATCGCACCGCCAAAACCCCAATTCAGGAAGGCAGCCCTCCCCCGCCAGATACCGTAATGAATCGCGAACGAATACATTGATTAATTGCGTAATCGTTGTCCCATATTGAGGCAGATCAGTCCTCATCAACTTGATGAGTTCTTCTTTAACTTCGCTTTCGAGAGACCTGCCGCTAAGCTCGAACACTTTCTGATCAACAAACGGGCGGAAGGGCTCCATAAAATCGCACGCTAAATTGAAAGGATTTCTCTCGCTATCATGATGAATACCGAATTCCGTAAGATAGCCTATTTCAGCTATTTTTCTAGCCACTTCTGACATAAGAATCGCATAGCCGTAGTCCAATAGTCCGTTTATCTGATTGTCGTCGTCAGATCTGACGAATTCGTACGTAAATAACCTCGGGAAATACATATGTGCGGCAACAGCCTCACGGTTGTCAGAATCCCCAGACTTAACATCTGCAGCAAGCGTGCCGATCTTCTCCACGTCAGGACAAGGACAACACCTCTCCAGCACCTGCATTTGATGAGCGATTTTCTCTTGAACAATACGCTGCCATAGGATATTCCTGCGTTCCTCCAACCAACACATCTGCTGAATAATGCATGAGCGACGACTCGATTCAGTCTCGTATGGATTCGTCTCCCCAATCGGAAGATGCTTTTCGTCACAAAAGATGACTTTGACATCACGTTTTAATAGATTCGCCATCGCATTAGCCGTCACAACCGCTTGAGTCGTGGAAATCATCACAGTACCCAAATCATCAAGAGGAAACTGGTAAACGTCATCATCTGTCTGAACCACCAACAATTTTAATTTTGTCGAGATCTTGCAATGTTTGGTAATCACAACATTCCGCCATGTCATACTCACTCCATTGTGTTATTCTTATAAAGGATTGTTTGGTCGCAATCCAAGGTGTCTAGGTCCTTGACCTGACAGGCATATATTGAAATAAAGCAAGACCCTTGGGCCAAGCTTCAGAAGGTTTTAGACCTAGCCTTATGGCTATGGGGCTCCCGGCAGCGCCGGGCACCCGGTTTAATGTGCAG
>OHAA01000069.1_pt1 | contig 44093 bp, 40 predicted proteins | sample 1606051 | NCBI WGS metagenome assembly OHAA01 (sample SAMEA3541493, study PRJEB24748) | human gut metagenome | biome: human gut; feature: human-associated habitat; material: faeces | place: China | collected 2012
ACCTTGCGGCCGTACTCCCCAGGTGGATTACTTATTGTGTTAACTGCGGCACGGAGGGGGTCAGACCCCCCACACCTAGTAATCATCGTTTACGGCATGGACTACCAGGGTATCTAATCCTGTTTGCTACCCATGCTTTCGTGCTTCAGCGTCAGTTAAAGCCCAGTAGGCCGCCTTCGCCACTGGTGTTCCTCCCGATCTCTACGCATTTCACCGCTACACCGGGAATTCCGCCTACCTCTACTTCACTCAAGCAAGACAGTTTCAAGCGCAGTTTATGGGTTAAGCCCATAGATTTCACGCCTGACTTGCCTCGCCGCCTACGCACCCTTTACACCCAGTAAATCCGGACAACGCTCGCTCCCTACGTATTACCGCGGCTGCTGGCACGTAGTTAGCCGGAGCTTTCTCCTTAGCTACCGTCATTATCGTCACTAAGAACAGAGGTTTACAATCCGAAAACCTTCTTCCCTCACGCGGCGTTGCTGCATCAGGGTTTCCCCCATTGTGCAATATCCCCCACTGCTGCCTCCCGTAGGAGTCTGGGCCGTGTCTCAGTCCCAATGTGGCCGTTCAACCTCTCAGTCCGGCTACCGATCGTCGCTTTGGTGGGCCGTTACCCCGCCAACTGGCTAATCGGACGCGAGTCCATCTTCCAGCGGATTGCTCCTTTGATCAACCTATCATGCGATAAATTGATGTTATGCGGTATTAGCGTTCTTTTCAGAACGTTATCCCCCTCTGAAAGGCAGGTTACTCACGCGTTACTCACCCGTCCGCCACTAAGTTAAATCCAACCCCCAGCACCCCGCCTCCCGGCCGGATACTCGGGTGTCGAATTTAACTCCGTTCGACTTGCATGTGTTAGGCACGCCGCCAGCGTTCGTCCTGAGCCAGGATCAAACTCTCTAAAATTTCTATTAAAACGCCTTCCGGCGCCCTAATCAATTTCAGAGCTTCTCTCGCTCATTGAAACACTCGCGTGTTTCGCGTCTCTTTCTCTCCGGGGCTGACGCTCTCCCCCGCTCGTCCAGCTCTCCGCCAGACTCGCTTCTAAAGGAATTACGGGTCTCTTTCTTCTTCGCGTTGTTTAATTTTCAAGGTCCTGAACCGCCGTCAATTTTTAATGAATTTCTCCAAACATCGCTGTTTAAAATTGTTCACTGTGCAAGGATTTTTTCCCTGCCGTTCTCGACGGCTTTACTATAATACCAAATACAGATATGTTTGTCAACACTTTTTTGCAAAAAAAATGGCAAAAACCTTTCTTTTTTTTGATTCAGAAGAATATTGGGCGTTTCTCACAATATCTTGTGACAGTCGGGCGGAAAAGTCCTATTTATCACCATCCTTTTGGAAAAATCAATGTATAGATATTGAGCTTTGGCGCAAAATAGTTCTAATCAAAATCATGTGAACTTTGGAGGATTGCCATGAAAGCAACCGATATTGGAAAATACCTGTGGCGTATTTTCGTGATTCTTCTTCTAAATATTTTAGTTATCGTCATGGTTAGCAGCTATGAGCCCTTCGCCTCCTTCGCTTCCCAGGACGCCTCAGAGGACTCCGCTCAGGAGGTTCTTTCCAAATACGGCTCCCAAGGCGAGGAGGTTCGCCAGATTCAAACCAAGCTGAAGGAGCTGGGCCTGTATACAGGCAGCATAGACGGCATCTATGGCAGCGGCACCAAAAACGCCGTGATTCAGTTCCAAAAGCAGCAGGGCCTTGACCCTGACGGCATCGCCGGCACCAAAACCCTGACAGCCCTGGGTCTTGCCCAAAGCGGCGGCGGCAACGGGCAGTTCAGTGACAGCGACGTAGCGCTGCTGGCCCGGACCATATCCGCCGAGGCCAGGGGCGAGCCTTATACCGGACAAGTGGCCGTAGGCGCGGTGATCCTGAACCGGATTGAGCATCCCTCTTTTCCCGACACTCTTGCCGGTGTAATCTATCAGCCCGGCGCCTTTTCCTGCCTGAACGACGGTCAATTCAACGAGCCTGTTGCGGATTCCGCCAAACGGGCCGCCCAGGACGCTATCAACGGCTGGGATCCCTCCGGCGGCGCCATCTACTATTTCAATCCTAAAACCGCCACCAACAAGTGGATCTGGTCCAGGCCCGCCATTACCACCATCGGGAACCACCGGTTCTGCTCGTAGCCTATGCTCCCGGTCTTGTCCTTCGCGGGGCTGCTTGCTTCATTATATATGCATAAGCTAAGGGATTTCTGTTTTCTATCTTTCTCATAAGCTTTCTTGCCGTTAACCGAAGCTATTCCCAGCAGAAAAGCCTGGCACCATTAGGTGCCAGGCTTTTGTATTCGCCCCAAAAAAGCGAGTCATTGAAAGAACCGCAGAGATTCACCCGAGCGCTTTTAGTGGAACTCATTAAAAGCCTTAACGATTTCTTCCTTGCGCTGCTTATTGGCCTCATCCTCAGATACGTCGCCGTAGCTCATCATATACTTGCCGTTGTCGGACAGCATAGCGTTGATCTGATTATCCAGCATCGTATAATGGCCCTCAGCCTTAACCGCGCTTACTGTACTGGAGCCATGGGAATCCAGGTTTTCGGTATCGAACTCATACAGCTCGATAATATAGTTCCCGCCGTTGATGGTAGCTTCGTATTTATAGCCGGCCTTCGCGCCGATCACGTCGGCGTACATATCCTTTTTGCTTTCCTTGTTGACAAAGCCCTTGTCTTCAAAATATTTGCAAAGGCCATCCAGGTTGGCTTCATAATCGTCAGGATCCAGATTCGCCTGAGACGAGGTTTCCGCCGCCTGGCTTTGGTTCTCCGCCGCCTGAGAGCTGGACTGATAACCGGGACCACCCACATCGCCGGCGCCGCATCCGGTCAAAGCAGTGAAAGAAAGGGCACAGGCCATTACAATTAGAAATAATTTTTTCATTTTATCCTCCGGGTATTTCATTATTTTCCTGTAATTTCTCGGCAAGCTTTTAACGGCAAGCCTTACTGATATAGTATTATAGCCTATTTCCCGGGAAGATTCAACCGCCGCCCGCAACTTATTTCCCGCCTCTTCTGCGAAAAGCAATTCACGCGCCGCGGTGACAGGCCGGTTATTTTAAAAAGGTTTTATAGTCCTCATAATTCCGGCGCAGCAGCTCCGGGGTATTCAGGCCATAGGGGCAATGCCGCACGCAATGGCCGCAATGGATGCAGTTTTCAATCTTTTTCATTTTTTCCTGCCATTCCTCCGTCAGCCAGGCGGCAGAGGGGGCGCGGCGCAGCATCAGGGACATTCGGGCGGCGTTGTTGATTTCGATTCCGGCCGGACAGGGCATACAATAGCCGCAGCCCCGGCAGAAATTGCCGGAAAGCTCCTTTCGGTCCTTGGCGATCTTATCCTTCCGCTCCTGGGTAAGCACCGGCTCGTTTTCCTGGTAAGAAAGGAATTCATCCAGCTCCTCCTCCCGCTGGACCCCCCAAATCGGCAGTACGCTGTCAAACTGGTTCAGATAGGCGTAAGCGGCGGCGGAATCTGTAATCAGCCCGCCGGAGAGGGCCTTCATGGCGATAAAGCCAAGGTTTCTTTCCTTGCACAGCCGGACGATCTCCAGCTCCTGCTCTCCGGACAGATAGCAGAAGGGAAACTGTATCGTATCGTACAGGCCGGACTGGATGGCCTCAACCGCCACATGATACCGGTGGTTGGTCAGCCCGATAAACCGGATTTTCCCCTGGCGCCTGGCTTCCTCCATCGCCTCGTAAAGCCCGGTGCCATCCCCCGGCTTCGGGCAGAAGGCCGGGTTGTGAAACTGGAGGATATCCACATAGTCTGTTTTCATCAGCCGCAGACTGGTTTCCAGATCCTTCCAAAAGCCCTCCGCCGTCGTGGACGGGGTTTTGGTGGCGATAGTGATCCGGCCGCGCACGTCGCTGAGAGAATAACCGATTTTTTCCTCGCTGTCGGAATAGCTTCGGGCGGTGTCAAAAAAATCGATCCCGTTGTCATAGGCCTTCCGCAGGATCGTCCTCGCCTGGCCGAAGCCAACCCGCTGCACCGGCAGCGCGCCAAAGCCGTTTTTGTTGGCGGTGATCCCTGTTCTTCCCAAAGTAACCTTGGTCATACAAAGCATCTTCCTTTCCTTTTCTTTCGCATTGCTTTTGAATCTTATAGGATGCCGTTTCCGGCGGTTATGTTCGGTGGTTCAGGCCGCGGTTAATACTTATAGTATATATTATTAAATTCTATACTTATTTTTAGCTGCTTTTCTGTGCTGGAAAATCAAAAAAGCGGTTAACCGCTTTTTCCTTCTCTCCCCTTAAAGGCCGCCTCTTTACAGGCTGAAAGCCCCCGGTAGACGTACGTTCTATCACCACAAGGACAGGCACAGGGCCAGGGAAGTTAAAACTGCCAGTCCCGCAAGATTCAGGCCGGTAAACACGCCAAGATACCGCAGGGGCTTCGCGTCCTCCAGGCGGAGATAATACCGAAACGAGATCAGGCTGGCCAGGGAAGCGATCAGCGTGCCCAGGCCCCCCAGATTGGTTCCCACCAGCAGTCCCTGGCCATCCTGGGTAAAACCGGAAAGCAGCACCGCCGCCGGAACATTGCTGATGACCTGGCTGGCCAGCAGGCTGGTCAGCATGGCGCTTCTCTCCAGCAGGCTGTTTAAAAACTCACGCACCGCGCCGATATTCCCCATATTCCCGGCAAACACAAAAAAGCACAAAAAGGTCAGCAGCAAGCCGTAGTCGATCCGTGCGAACAGCGGGCGGTCCCACAAAAGAAGAGCTATGACTACGGCGCCCAGCGCCCAAGGGTAGGGCAGCGCCCGGAACACGCCCAGCAGCGACAAGGCGAACAGCCCGCAGAACAGGCACAGCTTTTTCGGATGCTTTATGGTTTCCCGGGCGGAAAATTCCACCTGGATGGTTTCGTTTTTCACCAGCAGAGCGGCGGCGGCCAGGCATACCAGGCTGGCCAGCACAAAAGGAAGCATCAGCCTGAAATAGCCTACGGCGGACAGATGGAATTTCTCATAAAGGAACAGGCTCTGGGGATTTCCCACCGGCGCGGCCATGCTGCCCAAATTGGCGGCGATGGTCTGAAGGACGATGAGATAAATCAGATACTGCCGCCGCTGGATCATTGACAGCACCACAATGGTAAAGGGGACAAAGGTGATCAAGGCCACGTCGTTGGTAATGAGCATGGAGGCGAAAAAGGGAAGCAGAACCAAAATCAGGCTCAAAAGCCCCATCCGTTTGCGTCCCGTAAGAAGCCTTTGGCAGAACACGGCGAAGACATTGCACTCCTGCAGCCCGGCCACCACCGCCATCAGGCAGAACAAAAGGCTCAGAACCTTCCAATCAAAATATGCGCCATAGGCCTCGGAGGGAGGCACGAACGCCATAGACGCCGCGGCGCAGACAAAGGAAATTACCAGCACAGGCTCCCGCCGAAAAAAACCGATTGCTTTTTGCTTTGCCCCGGCCGCCAAGCCATCCCCCTCCTTTCTTTCATTGATTTCCGCTGCTTGCCCGCATCATGAATTATTTTCCATTGCTTTTTCATTTTGCTTTTTCGAAAATACAGCCGCGCCGGCCCTTCTCCGTATGCTTCCGTAAAGCCTTCTGCTCTGGAACCAGCGCCCGGTATCCGGGGGTTCAGCCCCTTTTCTTTAGATAAGCGGATGAAATTAATCCGCCGCAGCCAGGGAAGCGTCTCTTTCCGGCTGCTTTTCTTTGCCGCCGATCGTCTCGCAGCACCGGATCAGAAGCTCGCATTTTTCCTCCGCGGTCAAATCGGAAGTCCCGCGGGCCTGGACCCGCGAAAGAAACCGGGCGTTGTTAAGCCTGGCGCGGCTTTCCTCCCACACTGTCATATAATCCTTATAAATCAGCCCGTAAAGCTCCTTTTGCGGGTCGTTGATATCCAGGGAGAAAAAATCCTTCGCCGTGATCCGACCGTTATTTTTATCCAAGCAATGAAGATACGGCCCCGTGATAAACCGGTCGTCTATTTTATAGGTATCGTTGAATATCGGCTTTTCCGTGAACCGGATTTCCAGGTTCGTCCCGTAATTTTCGGCGCAGCTGCAGAGATCGGAAAAAATCTTGATATAATTGTCCGACACATCCTCTGTGCCGTATACCAGCTGGTAGGTCCTGCTCCAGGGCGGCACCGCCAGCACCCGAACTCTAAGGCCCTTCGTCTCGGCGCAGGCCTGGCAGAGCGCTCTGCGAAAGGACTTTTTTCCTGTCATAATCAGCCGGTAGCCGGTGATCCAGATTTCATTCCGGCATTTGGGGATCAGCAGCTCCAAAAGCTCATCCTTATGGAACCGCAGGTTCTCAATCCCAAAGCTTTTTAAATTATTGATATACTCGTCGTTCTGGGATTCCTTGTATTTCAGTAAGGTATCCGAAAGCAGGCACAGCGCCGACGCGATCAATGAGGTAGCGAAGGCGATGGAAAGCTCATGGAGAACGCCGCCGTCTGTCAAGGACCACGCCGTCACAAAGGCAACGGTGAGCACGACCAGGAGCAGTAAAAACAGAAAGTTTCCGGTAAGCCGGTATTGTTTCATCACCTGCCGGCTTTTTTTCGCCACCGGTCCGTGATAATAATAAATGGTATCGATTCCCGGGCCCCGGTCATCCTCCAGACGGCAGTGCTCGTAAAACTTCAGGGATGACAAAATCCGGATATGGGACAGATTAGTAGACCAGGTCCGGGTAAACACATTGCCCCAGCCGAATTTTTTAAACAGGTGGTGATAAAAGCCGTTGGTGATGCCGTGGCGGCGGTAATGGGGATGGACGATCACCGTGGTGACATAGACGTTTGGAGAATGGGAGGGCGGAATTTCCTCGCAGACATAGTTTTTCTTTAGGGACATAAAGCCCACTACCCGGCCGTCGTCAACCGCCAGAAACGCCGGCTGATGCTGGATATTCTCAAAATAAGCCACAGGCCCTTCCCTTTTCCCTCCCTGAGGGCCCAGGTTGCTCTGAATCGTCGAGCTCCGGGCGGAAAGAGGAGGGATAAATTCCTGGTCGCACAGCGACAGCAGCTCCATAATATCCGCCAGGTAAGCCTCCTTGGTAACGCGCTCAAAATATTTGATCTTCATAGCGGGCCTCCAAAACGCTTGATCTTCTCTCCCATTATAGCACAAGTCTTCCTCCGCATCCCCTGGTATCTTACAGAAATTAAGAAAAATTTTATACGCTTCCGCCCGCTCCCGAAGGGCTCCTCCCCCTTTCTGCTGAAAATTCAGCTTTGCCAAGCCATAACCTGCCTAAAAAACGGGAGAGCGCAAGGCTGCGCTCTCCCGTTTTTCGCTATATCCTTAAGTAAAATAAAAAATCCCCAGGCTTTGCTGAAGAGAAACAACCTTCGCTTCCAATACGGACGGAATCGGACCTTCGCACAAAGGCTTGGGAGGCCGCAAGGGCTTTGAAAGCAGCTTACGGCCTCGGCAAGGCGGCGCAAAAAAGAAGGGCCTGCGCCGCTTAAAAAGCCTGTCCGCCTCAGGCCTTTTCCGAGATGATACCATATCAGAGGGCATATCCTTCAGCCCTAAGGCCGGATCTGTAAGTCTCCGGAATTCCGTTCATTTCTTCTGCACGTACTTGCGGTACAGCGGCAGATAAACCTCCTGGTCCCGCGGGACGCATCCGGTGGTGGTATGGCCGATTTGAATCAGGTCGTAGCATTTATCACAGGTCAGGCAGCATTTATTCCGCTGCATCCCCTTACCGCACAAAATATCTTTCGCAAAATCCGGATAGGCAAAGGCCTGGCGGCCGAAGCCCGCAATGTCAAACCATCCTTGCTCGATGCCGCCGGCGCCTACATTGGCCCCAAACTGCTCCAGCCAGGTCAGGCCGGTGCACATAAAGATACCGCCCGGCGTCTGAGCCTTGATGTCCCTGGTAGCCTTCAGCAGATCATGCACGCCCGCATAGGGGGTGATCGGCTGGTCGTCGTGCTCCGCCATCAGGCCCGTTCCATAAGGCCGGTACCGGGGCATCATTGTTGAAAGGTTTATCAGCTTCACGCCTCTTTCCACCAGCATGTTGCAGAGCTTTACCGGCTCGGTTAGATCCGGCTCCATGACCCCCTCCTTCTTTACCATTCCCCAGCCATAGGGATAGGGTACGCAGTCATAGGCATTGAGGCGCACGCAGATTTCTATTCCGCCGCCTACCCGCCTGCGGATGCCGTCGATAATATCGAACAGGGCCCGCGTGCGGTTTTCAAAGCTGCCGCCGAATTTTCCCGGACGGGTAAAGGCGCTCAGAAGCTCCCGCAGGATATACTCATGGCACACCTTAACATCCACGCAGTCAAAGCCCGCTTCTGCGGCCAGCTCCGCCCCGTGGATAAAGCCCTCGATGATCTCCTCAATTTTTTCATCGGTGGCGATCTCAATTTTTCCGCAGCTGCCGTCAATGGAGGTATGGTCATCCATATAAGGGTTTTCGCACACCGCCAGAGGCGTAGGCTCCCAGTTTTTATTATTGGAGCGCCTGCCGGAATGGGTAAGCTGCAGGACGTTATAAGGCTTATGCCCCATAGATTCCCACGCGGCCTGGTCGGATTCCCGGATGAGCCGGCCAATTTCCCCTACCGTCTCCTCATTGATGACCATTTGCAGCGGGTTGCACCGGCCGTCGTCGGAAATCGCGATGGACTCATACCAAATCAGTCCCGCGCCGCCGGAGGCATACCGATGGTAACGGCGGAAGATCAGGTCTGACGGCGCGCCGCTGGGCAGGCCGTCAAAGCCCTCCAGAGGCTGGATTCCCAGCCGGTTGGGAACGGTTTTTCCATACAGCTCAAAGGGCTGGGCCAGAACGCTCAGGTCCTGCGATACCGGGAAATCAAGCCCATCCGCCCCCAGGATTCTCGAAAAATCCTCTACGGAATTCATTTGGCCGAAACGGTACTTTTTTTCAACTTTTTTCATCTCTAGCTACCACCTTTATGTTATTTGTTACCGGCGTTGATCGGGTCAAAGACCTCCCGGTTGATATAGTCTAGGCACTGGGGCGCCGCAGCCTCGTAATCCTGAAGATAGATGTCCAGGGAAACCGGCCCGTCATAGCAGGTATCCTTTAATTTCTGATACACCGCCCGCAGGTCGATCTCCCCCTCCCAGGGCAGCTTATGGCAGTGCTCTCCCATGCACATATTATCGATGTGAGAGTACACAATGAAATCCTTCGAACGGTCGATGGCGGCTTCGATATCAACCTCGCTCAGATAAATATGCCCCACGTCGAAATTAAGCTTCAGCGCCGGGCTTCCCACCTTTTCCGCTACATGGAAAAAGATTTTCAGGCTATGGATCAGCTGGTTGGGCTCCACCTCGATGGCAAGCCGCACGCCGCTGTCCTCCGCGATTTTGCAAAGCTCCCGTGTGCGTTCGATCAGCTGGGCGTAAACTTCCTTTTCGTTCAGCTCCCGTATCTCAAAGGGCATAAAGGTGGACAATATTACTGTATTCGAGACCGTATGGTATTTGGGCGCCGCTTTTAAAAGACGCTTTTCAATTTCATAGGTATCGTCGTCGTTCACATAATTTTGATGGCAGGCCAGAGCAGTGATCGGAAAATCCAGTTCCCGGCTCACCTCGTTGACCTTTTCGATCACATAATCATCGAGATAATTTACATCCAGCCAGGTGCCCATACCGTGCTGCAGGCTCAGCTCTAAACCTCCGTAGCCCATTTTATGAAACATGCGCATGGTATCGATCAGCGACCTGTTTTTTATAATATGACTTCTTCCCGCCAGATACATAGCAAACCTCCTACAAAATAATGGCGGCCGGGCGTGTCTGTTTTACCGTCCCGGCCGTTTGTCCCGGCCGGTCTGTCAGCCCTTCACCGCGCCCGACGTGAGGCCTTGGATAAAGTAACGCTGCAGATAAATGAAAATAGCGATCAGCGGCACGACGATGATGGTGATGGCCGCGGCAAAGGGCCCCCACTCAATTCCGTACTCGCCCCGGAAATACAATAGTCCCACCGGGATCGTCTGAATCTTGGTGGAGGACGAGGAGGCGATGCTGGCCCACATGTATTCGCCCCAGGTGCCGATGAAATTGAACACCATCACTGTAGCGACGGCGGGCCTCACCAAGGGCAGAATCACTTTGAAGAACAGCCGCACCTCGCCGCTGCCATCCACCCGGGCCGCCTCCATCAGCTCCGAGGGGATGGAATCGAAGAAATTTTTAAATATATAAATGCTGAAGGGGATATGCCAGGTAAGGTAAGGCAAAATCAGCATCCAAAGAGACCCGCTCAGCTTCATGTCGATCATCTGCATATAGAGAGGAATATAGACCGCCACACCGGGCACGAAGTTCAGGGTCATCAGCGCGGTAATAATGGCCTTAGCGCCCGGGATATGCATTTTAGAAAGAGCATAGCCTCCTAAAGCGGTAAACAGCACCGAGCCGATGACCGCAGCAGCCGTTACGACAATGCTGTTAAAGGCGTAGAGGCCGATCTTGCCCTCCACCCAGGCCGCCGCGTAATTCTCAAAGCGCCACACCTGGGGCAGGCCGAAAATATTGCTGTAAAACTCCTGGTTGTTTTTAAAGGAAACCAACACGATGAAAATCAGCGGGTACACAACCGTCAGAGACAGCAGAATGATGATCACCCGGGAAATAATTTTTAACGAGGTGCTTTTGGAATAGGGCGTTGGCGCGGCGGCGCGCTTCTTTGCTTTAATACTCATAATTTTCACCTCGAAACACGGTGCGCAGCACGATATTAAAAATCAGCACCACAATGATAAACGCGATACACATGGCGCTGGCATAGCCGAAGTTAGAATAGGTAAAGGCGTTCTCAATGATCCACATGGGCAGCACTACCGTTTGCCTGGAAGGGCCGCCGCCTGTCAGAGATACCACGGAGTCATAAATTTTCAAGCCGTTGAGCAGGGTGAACATGGTGGCCAGCTCGATCTGCGGCTTGATCAGCGGCAGCAGAATCCGGGTAAAGATCCTGCCGTCTCCCGCCCCATCCAGACGGGCGGATTCAATCAGCTCATTGGAAATTCCCTGCAGCCCGGCAAAGCATAATATCATGGTCAGGCCGAACTGCCGCCAGGTCTGCACGATCACAACCGTGGGCTTGACCGTGTTCATGTTGGCCAGCCAGGCGGTTGTCCATTCCTCCAGGCCTACCGCCTTCAAAATGTTATTGAGCAGGCCGATGTCCTCTGTAAAGACAAACAGGAACAGCAGGCCGGTGATGGTAGGCGCGATCATATTCGGCGCGAATAAAACCGTGCGGAATACCTGCCCCTCCATTTTTCTCATATAAAGGATCAGCCAGGCCGTCAAAACGCCGAGCACCACGCTGATGATTCCGGAAAACACCGCGAAATACAAGGTGTTCCCCAAAGATGACCAAAAGGTTTTGTCCGCGAAAAGGTCTTGATAATTTTTTACGCCGTTGAGCACAACTTCTCCAAACCCGCTCCAGCTTGAAAATGAAAGATAAGCCGTGCGGCAGAGGGGATATGCCATAAACACCAGGTACGCGGCGACAGCGGGCAGCAAAAAGCACACGCCGATCAGCACATACCTGCGCTCCACAGATTTCTTCTTCATCGTTTTACCCCTTCCTTCACAAAGGCGGCGGAGCTCCTGCTAAGGGTTGAGGGCGCGCACGGCGCCCTCAACTGCAATTGCTGAGCGTTAACAGGATTACTGAGCCTCACCTGCCGCCAAACGGATCCGTTCCATTTCCTCCAGCGTCTGGTCGATGGTCATTGTTCCACTGCAAGGCGCCGCGAAGATCTGCTGCTTGATAAAGTTCTGCATTTCCGAGCTGGTGCGGCAGGGATTGACGCCGGCCTGCAGCCGTCCGCTGTCCAGCTCTGCCATAACCTCCTCAAGCAGAGGATCTACGTTTTCAAAGGTATAGGAGGTCATCGAAGGGGTTTGCCCACTATCGACAATCGTCTGCTGGATTTCATGGCCCAATATGATCTCAAGGAAGGCCAGGCCCGTATTAATCTGCTCCTCGCTGGCGTTGGAGGGGATAAAAAACACGTCGGGCTCGATATTGTCAATGGAGGTAATCCCTGCCTCAGAGGTAGGCTTCATAAAGGTGCCGATTTCAAAATCGCAGGAATTTTTCAGAACCTCCAGCGCGCCGCTGTAGATAAAGGTGCAGGCGGCCCGGCCCTGTGAAAAGGCCGCGTTGGCGTCATCCTGGGTTACATTAATGCCGCCGTCGCCTGGATACCAGTAGCCAGCCTCATACCAAGCCTGCACCTGCTCGATGCATCCGCGGATCACTTCGCCGGCCTCAGTACCCGGAAGCACGGAAACCGTGCCGTCGGCAACGCCGTAGGCGGTTCCCTCGCCTACCTTAGCGTCCAACTCGCCGTAGGTCATGCCGTAAAGGCAGTCCTGCATAGTGGCCGAGTTGGTGGAAAATCCGAAAATGTCATCCGCCTTCAGGGTTTCAAAAATTGCGGTCATTTCGTCCCAGGTTTCCGGCTCTTCAAAGCCGTACTCGTCAAACATTGTCTTATTGTAGAAGGTAGTGTGGTAAACTGTCTTCATGGGCAGCGCGTAGATCTCGCCGTTCTCTCCCAGGCAAGGCTCCAGCATCCCCTCGTTCACATTGCTCACGATTTCCTCGCTGATTTTGCCCTTCAGGTCAAGGTTCATGCCGATATCATAGAAGGAATTGACCCGGGTTCCCCAGTAATAGCCGATTGTGGGAGGATCGCCGGCGGAAATCGCCGTTTTGATCACCTGCTCGCGGGTGCTGTTATCGCATGGAATATACTCCACCTCGATCTCCGGATGCTCGGCCTGGAGCTTTTCCACGCCCGCCACGATAAACGCGTCCGGATCTCCGGTAACGCCGGAAATGGTCAGCTTTCCATAGGTCTTGTCCTCCGCCTCGGAGGCGCCGCCGGCAGACGCCGCGGATGAAGGATCCGCGCCTGCGGGAGTGCTTTCAGAGGAACCGTCCCCGCCCGCGCAGGCGGTCAGGGCCGACACCATCGCCAGTGCCAAAAGAACGCTGATTGTTTTTCTCAACATAGGGATACTCCTTTCTCTTTTTCCGTTTCTTCTATCATCAGCCATCCGGCTAACAATCCATGGAAAGCTTTTTCACGCGCCGCAGCGCCTCCATGACCTGCGGATCAACGGGAGCCTCCACGCTGCCCATGCCCGCCGCCAGCTGCTCATCGTTGTCAAAGGACGCGATCGGCACCGACGGGAACGGATGCCCCTCCATTAAATACCGCAGGGCGTAGTCCATCATAGAACACTCACCGTCTCCACACGCCTTCTTCAAAAGGCTGAAAATCTGATCGTTAGCTTCTCCGTCGTATACGTCCGTCACGCTTTTCGGCAGAGCCTCACCCGCCGCCCGGCGGGTAAAATACCCCTTGGCCACTGACATATAGGCCATAGCGTTCAGCCCGGCACGCCCCTGATATCTGTAGGTTTCCTGGTCCATCAGCACAAAGGACTGGTCCGCCAGTCCGCTGAAATTTACATCCGCCAGGCTCCACATCAGCTGGTTGCAGACAAAGCCCTGCAGCCCGTGCTCCTTTGCGTAGGCGTTTGCCTCCATCACCCGGGAAAGCTTCCAGTTGGAACAGCCGTAATAGCGGATTTTCCCAGCCTTCACCTGCTTCTCCAGAAATTCCACGATTTCTCCCGCCGGGCGCCTGGGGTCATCCCGGTGGAGAAAATAAAGATCCACGTAATCGGTATGCAGCAGCTCCAGGCTGCTGTTTAGATCTTCTTCGATTTCCGCGTCGCTGCACCGGGGGATCTGCATCGTTTGCATTCGGGGATGGGCCCCCTTGGTGGAGATCACCAGCCGGTCCCTTTCCGGAAACTCCTTGAGCCATTTTCCAATAGCGGTTTCCGACAGCGGCCCCATGCCGGGCTCCCAGTCACCGTAGATATGGGCGGTATCGATGAAGTTCCCTCCCAGTTCCACATACCTGCTCAGCTGGTGAATCGCTTCCTTTTCCGGCATGGCGCTGCCGTAGTTCACCGTGCCCAGGCATAAAGGAGCGACGGAAAGCTCTGTGTTTAAAAATTTTATTTTTTTCATTTCTTTTCCTCCCTTCCAACGAAACCAATTGAAAAAAATGTGTTTTGACCGAAATCTATCTATTCCGCCAAAGGCGGCAATGCTGCCTGCGGTTGTTGCTCGCAAAAATCTTATTGACTTCTGAAAAAGTATAAACATTTTTCTGCAAACGCTTCTTTCGGCGTCTCACTCTGTCCCTAATTCTAAACATTTATAAACGGCGCCAAACCGGCTGTTATTTTGATTAAAACGCAAAATAACAGCTTTTTTATTGATTTTTTCACCAATCTGCTGATTCTATAAATGTTTAGAATTTCGCACAAATTTATTTTGTATAAACCCCTTCAACTTATCAGTTATCAGACAAGTTGAAGTAAAATGATTCCCTTGATTTTATCCCAGGGAAAGGATTATGGATGATCCCTTCCCCAAAAGCCAGCGGCGTATTTCGCTACGCCTTCTCCGGTTCCAGCCAGTCCTTCATCCGCTGGAGCAGCATGTCGTAATGCTCCACCATGATTCGTACCGCCCGTTCCGTTTCCCGCGCCCGGAGTGCTTCAAAGCATTCCTCATGCTGCTGCATGCTCCTTTTGCTGCCGTGAAAGGCAACGATATCCCGCAGATAAACATGAAGCAGATTTTCCACAATTTCTATCGCTTTGATAAACAGCGGATTCCCCGTAAGCTGGGCCAAATAGCTGTGGTAGCCCATATCAAAATGAAAATAAGACTCATAGTCCCCCGCAAAGCGCATCTGCTCCAAATAATCGGAAAGCCGGGCAATTTCTTCATCACTGGCACACTGGGACACGATCCGCACACATTCTACCTGTATGCTTTTAGTAAACTCAAGAATGCTGATACTGTCGCCGCCGCTGAGCATCAGAGAGGGAATCAACAGATTCAAATAGAAGCTGGTATCAACCTGCTCCACGTAGGTACCCTTTCCCTGCCGGGAGCGAACAATTCCCAGCGCGCTAAGCCTTTGCACCGCTTGACGCACTGTGCTGCGGCTTACAGAAAAAGCCTCTCGAAGCTCGTTCTCCGAAGGGATCATCTCACCCTTTTTCCAATCGCCCTCGATAATCATATTCAGCATTTTTTCGAATACCTCATCGGCAACGTTCTTCTTTTCAATTGGTTGAATCATTTTTTCCCCTTATTCATTCACACTTATCGGTTGTCTGACAACTTATATTATAATAACCTATTTCTGCTTTGTCAACCAGCCGTCTTAACAAATCAAGAATCAAAACTTTTACATATTATACAAAAATAGACTTTATCTTTTCAAAAATCAAATCATTATTTTTTAAAGACAGCGCTCTCCTTCCCTATGCGGCTTAAATCGGCTGTCAATCAGCAAGAAAAGGAAGCAGGCTGTTTCCCTATTTTCTTAAAGGCCTATTATAATGGAACTGCGAAAGCCTTTCGGGATGGATGAGTAAAAAATACGGAGCAAGCTTTCCAGAGCCTATCCGACAGATGCTAAAAAGTAATTTTTAACCATTGGTTGGATGCGGCAATAAAAATTTCGTAAAAAGAGTCCTGCGCATATTGCGTCCAGTCTTAACCAAGCATGCGGCACCAGAGAAATTGATACCCTTTGGCCGCAGAAATCAAGATTTAAAATAAAAAAACTGCGGCCGCAAATTGCTGACCGCAGATCTGGTGGACGCAGGGGGACTCGAACCCTCGACCTCTCGCGTGTGAGTTAAATACCGTTACGTTTCTTCTTCTATTTCTTTAAGAACGATTTTATAGTCGTCACACAGTGGCACGGTATCGTCTTTAACATTAAAACGCCTGTATAAATTACTCACATAGGTTTGAAGCTTTGCAATAGAAACCTGCTCAAATTCTTTTGTTAGGTGAGTATAAATGACAAGCGTTGTTTTGGGATCTTCATGGCCTAACAATTTAGCGGCGTTAAGAATATCAACCCCCGAAATATATAGAATAGTCGCGTATGTGTGCCGCAGCATATGCGGAGTAATATTGTCAATTCTCTTTTTCATTCCCTGGGGCCGAAATTTATTGTATTCTACCCCAGCCAGCTTCCAGCTCGTAACATTCAAATCAGTCTGAAAGCTTTGCCACATAGCTCGCCAAGAGGATAATGTGTGCATGGAGCCGTCCATCTGGCTACAGACAAATTCACTCTTTGATGTTCTTCTAGCTAATTCTACTTCGACAATAAGCTCTTTGGGAATACTTACAACACGACCCTCAATATTGGTCTTTGTTCCTTCTTTTACCATTAGCTTATTTGTATTTTGGGCTTCTACCGACTTACTAATCCGAACCTTATATTTTTTATAATCAAAATCCGTCCACCTTAGGGGAATCAGCTCACCCCGGCGCAAACCAGCAAAAATCATAATAAGCGCTGCCAATCTTGCTCGATGGGGCGTTTTCATTATCAGATACAGCTCGTCCTCTGTAATGGCCCGTCTTGTCTTTTTGGGAGCATTTTTAGGTATTGTTCTTCTGGCCGGATTGCTTATATGCAATCCGGCGTTTTCTCTTGCAAACTCAAATATCTGGATTGTTGTATTTCGGATATCCAATAGATATTTTCGGCTCGTCGGCCTATGTGTATTAGGATTTTCTTGCACCAGACTGGCAAACATGAAATCTATCTGCATTGGTTTGATGCTATTAATTTCATAGTCTCCAATATACATTAAAATTAGTTTAAGCTGATAATAAATATTTTTAGCCTGAGACCGTCCAACGGTCAGCTTTTTAATAGTATACCACCAGCTGGCCCAGTACGCAAAAGACAATATAATCTTTGAAACCGCCAATGTCGCACCTACTTTTTATAAAAATCTAATTTCATTGATTAAGCTCTGCATTTACTGCCGAGCTTTTTTTATTTTACAGCGAAAGGACAGACGTTTATGAAAACAAGCAAGCCACCCCCACAGAAGGCCACTATCTTTTCAAAACTATTGTTTAGTCTTGAAAAGCATTACCCTACCCTGTATAATGAAAACTACTAAGAGGTGATTAGAATGGACATGGAACTTTTAAATGCTATTTCGGAAATGCTGGATAAAAAGCTCGATGAACGTTTTGAAAAAAACAACGAGATTTTACGGCAGGAAATGAAACAGAACAACGATAGTCTGCGGCAGGAAATGAAGCAGAACAACGATAGTCTGCGGCAGGAAATGTTAGAGGATCACAACCGCTTGTTTAACCAATTCAGCGCATTGATAGAAGAAAAGGTCACAAAGGAAATTCACCTGATTGCTGAGGGACATGCCGCTCTTTTAGAAAAGCTTGATAATCGTGCTACTGTATCTGATTTAAAAGAAGTCAGAGGCGATCTGCAGACCGTGAGTGAAAATCTTATTAAGCATAGAGAACGGATTGAAAAATTAGAATCAGAAGTTAAAGCATTGAAAAAAGCCAACTAATTATCATTACCTCTCGAAAGGTGCGAAACTGTTTAAACGGTTTCGCACCTTTTATATTTTGCAAGGAAGTGACAGCATGGAAATCACAGATATCAAAGTGAAGCCGCTGCAAGGCTATCCCCGGTTAAAGGCAATCGTCAGCATTACGCTGGACGATCAGCTCATTATCAATGATATCAGGCTGATTGAAACCGGAAATAAAACTGTTATCGACTTTCCCAAGGATACTTTCGCACGGATTCATAATAAAGAAAGCTTTGTCCCCGTACCAGAATTAAGAAAAACTTTAGAGGCTGCCGCTGTGAGAGCCTATCAAGAAAGCATTGGAGGGCAAAAAAATGTGTAAAACAATAGTGATTACAAACCAAAAGGGCGGTGTGGCAAAAACAACAACAGCCGCAAATATGGGATACTTATTAGCGCAAAACGGATTCCGCGTTTTATTGGTGGATTTCGACCCCCAGGGTAATTTAACAGCTACCAGTACCACACAAAAAGCGGCCTTATCTGTTTCAGACATCTTGCAGATAATGGTAAAAGAGGAACCTTTACCGGAACTGAGCCAATTCATCGGAAAAGCTGGCAACGCGGATATTATCGGCAGCAGCTTGTCCCTGGCTGTTGTCGAAAAAGGATTGTCTGCAGAAACAGGCGGCGAATATGTTCTGCAGGAGCTATTAGACACCTTAAAGAAATCCTATGACTATATTCTGATTGACACCAACCCATCTTTGGGAGTATTGAGCATTAATTCCCTTGTCGCAGCTGATCTTGCAATTATTCCGGTCTGTCCTGAATATTATGCCGTTGTCGGTCTGAATGATTTATTCAGAACCATAGCAATCACTAAACGGCGATTGAACAAAAATTTAGAAATCGGAGGTATTCTTTATACAATGGTTGACAGCCGGACAAAGCTGCACCGGGAAATTATGGCAGATATCCAAAAACAGCTTAACGGCCATGTACGGATTTTTGATTCCTATATTCCCCGGTCTATCGACGTAAGCAACGCCGTCAGATACGGCTCAGGAATCTCCGAGCTGCATAAGGAAAACAAAGCTACGATTGCTTACCAGTCTTTTGTAAAGGAGCTGCAGAGCTATGGCATTTGAAAAAATGAAGAAAATAAGAGACAGCAACGACTATCAGTTAGAGGCTATGCTGGGCCTGACGGAAGATTTCAGATCGGGCCTGCCTATCATTCCATTTAACCAAATGCGGCCATACCGCGGACATAAATTTCACCTTTATTCCGGCGACCGTTTAAATGACATGGTGGAAAGCATTAAAGAAAACGGTATTCTGGTTCCCCCCATTGTTTGGGAGCTGCCGGAACCGATAGACGGTATGAGATATGAAATTCTGGCCGGGCATAACCGTATCAATGCGGCCACCATAGCAGGCTTGACGGAAACAGCCTGCGTTGTCAAAACTGATTTAACAGAAAGAGAAGCCCGCACCTATGTAAGAGAAACAAATATCCTGCAGCGTTCTTTTTCGGAAATGCTGCCGTCTGAGCAAGCCGCCGTTATCGCTGAACGATACGAGGATATGAGATCCCAAGGGAAAAGAAACGATATTCAAAAAGAACTGGAAACCCTAGAAAAAACCAGTATTCATGGGAAAAATTCAACTTATTGCCTCGCTGACAACAAGTTAAAAAGCTCCGATAGGCTGGGCCAGGAATATAATTTATCCAGCCGGACAATCGCCCGGTGGATTCGGATTGATAAGCTTGTCAACGCCCTAAAAATTCGGTTAGATGAAAAAAAGATTGATATTTTAGCGGGTGAAGAACTCTCCTTCTTATCAGAGGAACAGCAAAACAATCTGGAATTTGCCTTGCTGGAAAATCCACAGCATATTAATTTACCCAAGGCAAAGCAACTGCGGTTAGCCGCTAAAAACGGCACTCTTTCTTTGGAAAAAATTCAGGCCGTGTTAGCCGGTAAAAGCGGTAATTCTAAAAGGCCAAAACTTCCCGTTGCGAAAATCAAACCAAGCATTTATACAAAATACTTTCCAGCCGATACTCCTATTAAAGAGATCGAGGCAGAAATCAGCAAGGCTTTAGACGCTTATTTTTCCCAAGGATAATTTTCACGGAAAGCAGCGGTGCCGCTTTCCGTGAAATTGAGAAAAAGCTGTTGTGAAAAATTTTTATCTTGTATCTCAAACCTGTCACAAATTTTATTTAGTTTAATATATCACAAAATACAGCCATATTCCAGAGGGATAATACAAGATAAGACAAAAATTTATAAAATGCAGGAGGGTGTTAAAATGCTGAATTGTATTGTTTTAATGGGACGCTTCACCGCCGATCCCGAGCTGAAACATACGCCTAATAATACCGCTGTCACAGAATTTAGGCTGGCAGTTGACCGAAGCTATGTTAAATCCGGCCAAGAACGGCAGACAGATTTCATAGACATCGTGGCTTGGCGAAGCAATGCGGAATTTATCTGTAAACATTTTAAAAAAGGACAACTCGCAGTTGTCCAGGGATCGCTTCAAATTAGAAGCTATACCGATAAAGATGGTATTAAGCGCAGAGCCGCCGAAGTATTGGCCGACAGCATTTATTTTGCCGGGTCTAAAAAGGAAACGGAGACAAACAAAGGAAGCCAGCCGGACAATTTGCCGGAGAACATATCCCCCGAGAGTTCTGACTTTCTGGAAATGCTGGACGATGATTTGCCTTTTTAATATAAAGGAAAGAGGATTCATATGAAAGAAAAGCCGCCGTTTTACAAATTAAAGCTGTGTGAGCGTATCGTTGACATAGAGTTGTTGGTCCTTTTGCTTTATGCTATAATTTTTATTGTTATTATTTGGAAAAGGGGCGGACAATTCATGTGGTATGATGTTCTAATTAATATCGGAAGCGGTATTTTATCGTCGATTGCGGTAACGCTGTTTATCTATTTTAAATTTTTAAAGCACGTTCCAGAAGAGACTGAAAAAAAGATTAATGCCTTATTAAATGCCCGGTTAGGATATGAAACTACAAATCATAACGCGGTGATGGCCGCCGTCAACCCGAGCAATGCATATCTGTCCCAGGAGCACACACGTTTATCTCAGGAACACCAACAGCTTAATGCGGGGATTTCCTCTATTGATAAGGTAATTTCAGTGGAAATTCAAAAGCGTGCGGACTGGCAGAACAATCTGACCGCCGAACAAAGGACTATCAGCGAACACATCAACGCGCTTTCCGCACTAAGCGATCAGATGAAAAGCCTGCAAACGGAAAACAAAGAATTGAAAAGGGAAATCACCGGCCTGCGTCTGGAAAATCAGCATTTATCAGAAAGGCTTCAACAGAACCGACAAAACATTTCAAGAGGCCCCCATCTCAGCCTGTAACGAAAAATTTTTAAGTGTTAAAAACAGCCGAAAAGCCAGCGTTCATGGAAAAAACTCAACTTGTTGTCAGAGAGGCAACAAGTTGAGTTTTCTATTTTTATATTTAGTTTCCAACCCGGCTTTCCCTTTCCATAACAGTATACATTTCTTCTAACCAATGGAAAATTTCGTCTGTTCCTTCTTTGGTTAGAGGAAACTCCGCTTCTGCTTTGATCTGACCGTTATCCCGGCAATAGTTATAGCAATAGGGGCCATGCCATACATACCCCTTTATGCTTTCTCCCATTGTCTCAAGCTTATACCGAAACTCATCGATCATATGATCCACACGGGGGAACTCTTTGCTTCCGGTCATAACCCCTTGATTTTCAAAATAATCCAGACGTGGAACGACATGCTTTTTACTTTCCCAAACCATAACATTTCCCCCAAATTAAATTCAAAGCGTAACGACTTTACTGTATCACAGAACAATATCATTTACCACACTCAAAGGAAATTAAAATAAAAGGAGGAATCTTGAAAAGATGGACATAGCCGCTATAATAATATTAGCCGCAGCCGTCATTTTTCTAACGGTTCTGCTATACAGAGCGTTAGTAAAAATACGCAACCAGGCTGCTGAAATTAACATGCTGCGGGAAATCGTAGAAAGATTGGATAATAACGATTTGATGATTAAAAGCTGTATTTCACCAGAAAGGAGCCGTAACTTATGAACATAAAACAAAAAATAAAAGAGCTGTTTCATGACAGCAAAAAGAGAAACATCGTAATAAGCTGTGCCGCCGCCATCGTCATTCTTGCCGTTGGAATCCCGGTAGGCTTCTCCATCTACGGAAGCAATGCTTCCCCGGTAACAATGGCGGTTGCTTCACATCAGGAAAACGGAAAGGAAGGTTCCTCCGCTTCCCCATCAAGAGGTAATTCCATCTCGAAAGCTTCCAGTGATAAGGATTCTTCCTCTAAATCTGAAAAGGATTCTAATAGTTCAAAAGCTGATTCAGACGGCAAGAACGATAAAAATTCCAATTCGTCCTCTAAGGATTCCAGCCAGTCCGGCGATAAATCCTCAAAGAGCGGAACCAGTTCCTCCCCCGCAAAGCCGTCCGGCTCTGATAACTCTGCCAGCCATAGGCCCAGCAATTCCCAGCCGGATTCTCCCAGCGGCAATAACGGAAACAACGGAGGCGGGAATAAGCCTGTAAATTCTGATTCCCCCACTCCTGCGCCTGATCCTGAGCCAGCCCCAGAGCCGGAACCCGAACCGGCCCCGGAACCGGAGCCACAGCCTGAACCAGAACCCGAACCCGAACCGGAGCCGGAAATCATCGATCAAAACGAATTAATCAGCTACGGTATTTCTTACGGGCAAAGTTTGGGAATGGTTTATGATTCTTCACTTCCGTCAAAAACTCATGGTTATTATCCACCATCTGACTTTATGCTTTGGAACCCCACTTGTGAACAAGCATTGCAAGCCGTAAAAGATAATATCGATTATATGGTAACCAGCAACGGTGTCGATCCCACGGGTGCACACTTTTATTTATATTTTGATTCCAATAATCATTTTGTAGTAATGTACGGCTAAGGCTTCATATATTTCTTTTTTTAGCGTCTGTTTTCTGAACAGGCGCTTTTTTCATAGATATCTCTCATTTTAAAGGAGGAAAAACGTGATGAAATATTTAAAAAGGCTCACCGCCCTTCTGCTCACCTCCATTATGGTGCTCGGTATCCCTATCTCAGCCAATGCTATTCAGGATTGGTACGGTGTAAGCGATCCTTTGCAGTACACCTCTGATTTACACATTGGAAACTATACCTATCGTGCGGGAACGTACAGCACTGTCATGCGGCTGGACGAAACTAACCGAATCGCCTACTGTATTCAGCCCGACGTACAGATCGGTGGGAATGAATCCGACTGGTTCTACGAAACTGTTTCGTCCACTCCGGCCTGGAACGCTTTAAGCATTGCACAAAGAAACACAATAAACTTGTTATTGCTCTATGGCTATCCAAACCAAAGCCTGCCCGGAAACAAGCCGGAACAGTATTTCGCCACCCGTAATATGATTTGGGAAATTGTAATGGGATACCGGGACAGCACTCACCCATATACCAGACGGGACGCCCGGTGCTACAACGCCTTTTCCGGCCATGCGGGATTTGTCCAGGCATATAAGGAACTGGAAAAGCGTCTGACTTCACATGCTGTTCGTCCAAGTTTTACCTCACCTTATCCCTCTCAGGCCCCCACCATCATTTTAGACTATAATCCTTCCACCCAAAAATATGAAAAGACAGTTACAGATACTAACAATGTTCTTTCCAGTTTTAATTTTTCCATTTCCGGTGTGACGCTCTCCCGGAACGGAAACACTCTGAGTATCAGCACCGCAAATAAAATTACAGCCGGGACAGTTGCCAGTTCGACCAAGCCCCTCCCCTCTCCGGCTTCTACTGGTATCCTGATCTGGCAGTCGGTAAACAATCCCAGCGGCAATCAGAACATGATTACCGGAGGCGGTGCCGGAGACCCGGTTCCGGCGTATTTTAAGCTGGCTATCGGTGAGGGCACTGTCCAAATTAGAAAAACCGACGATACTCACGGCGGCTTTTTCTCCGGGGCTGTTTATGGCATTTACGATAGCAGCGGCACAAAGGTTGACGAGCTTACCACCTCAGCGACCGATTACGTCAAAAGCAAGCCCCTCCCCCTGGGACACTACTACCTGCAGGAGCTGAAAGCCCCGTCCGGTGCCATTCTGGATACCACAAAGCATGAATTTGATTTAACTACCAACGGGGCCACTCTGAGCCTGTCGGTTTCCGATCAAAGCCAAACCGCTAATATTCTGATTACCAAGCAAGGCGAAGTTCTGACCGGAGCCACGCAAAGCGATTCTGAATTTGGCCCCCTCTATACGCCAACCTACGGCCTCTCTGCCCTTTCTGGCGCTGTTTACGATATTTACGCCAATGAAAATATTGTATCTGCAGGCGGCAAGCAGTTATATACAAAAGACCAGCTTGTCTGCACTGTAAACAGCGGAGCAAAAAGCCCGAATCTCCCCCTGGGTCAATATCGTGCGGTAGAGAAAACCGCACCGTCCGGCTTTGCCCTGGATACCACGCCGCATATTATTGACCTGACTTATAAAGGACAGACTGTTACAGTCTACACAGAGCCAGTCACAGTCACCAATCAGCGGCAGAAGGTAACGGTAAGCCTAAAAAAATTCATAGAGGAAAACACCCTGTTCCCAAACCCGGACGCTTACAAAGATATCCGGTTTGGGATTTTTTCATCTAAGGACATTCAGGACAATTCAGGAAATACTGTAATCCCGAAAAACTCCCTTCTGGATATCTTCGGTATCGATGAAACCTTGCAAGGCTCGTCCTCCGCTGACCTTCCTATCTCCGACTATTATCTGAAGGAGCTTCAGACCGCCCCAGGCTGGGTATTGGACGAAACTGAATACCCGTTTTCTTTTTCAGCACAGCCCCAGGACGTGCAGCACGTCATAGTGGAACCCAACGGGGGCCAGCCTATCAGCAACGAGACTGTCAAAGGATATGTAGAAATTTACAAATCCGACGCTACCTATGGCGGGGCACTGGCAAATGCCGTTTACGGTATTTATACAACAAACGGCACTCAGGCCGGAAGCTTAACCACTGATTCAAAGGGCTATGACAAAAGCGGCCCTCTCCCCCGCGGCTCGTACTATTTGCAGGAAATCTCAGCGCCGGAGGGAACCGTCCTTGACCCGAAACAATATCCTTTTACCATCAGTGAGCAAGATGCCGTCATTACAATCCATCTGGAAAACATCAGCCAGCAAGCCAATGTTCTGATTACCAAAGAAGGAGAACGGCTCACTAACGCCGATCAAAGCGAAACAGAATTTGGGATTCAATACACCCCGGTATACGGTACGGAAACATTATCCGGTGCTGTCTATGAAATCTATGCGAACCAGGATATTTATTCTCCCGGCGGTATTCTTCTTTACAGTGCCGGTGAGCTGATAACGACGGTTAACGGCGGGGAAATCTCCCCGGATTTGCCTTTGGGCCAGATTCGGATACAGGAAAAAACAGCGCCGGAGGGCTTCGTCCTGGATACTGCCTCCTACATCGTAGATTTAACCTACAAGGGCCAAAATGTCACAGTTTATACGGAGCCTGTCACTGTAACCAATCAGAGGCAGAAAGTAACTGTTACCCTGACAAAGCTTATTGAAGAAAATCCTATCTTCCCAAACCCGGACGCTTATAAATATATCCGGTTCGGCATTTTTACCGCACAGGATTTTAAAGACAGTTCCGGGAATGTGGTAATCCCTCAAAATTCTTTAGTGGACATTATCAGCCTCGATGAATCCCTGAAAGGTGTGTCCTCTGCCGATCTCCCCATCGGGAGCTATTACCTTAAAGAACTCCAAACCGCCCCAGGCTGGGTATTGAATGAAACTATTTATCCTTTTACCTTTGAGGCCCAGCCCCAGGAAGTTCAGGAGATTACCATTGATCCCAGCAATGGAGAGCCTATCGTCAATAATACAGTAAAGGGAAGCATAGAAATCTCTAAGCTGGATTTATCCACCGGACAAAGACTTTCAGGCAGTAAAATACAAATTCTCGACCCGGATAAAATTGTTGTCGCAGAAGGCGTTACCGATGAATCGGGAACTGTAAGATTCACCTTGCCTTATGGCAATTATTTCTATTGTGAGGCAGAAGCGCCGGAGGGGTATGTAATCGACCCTACTCTTTACGAATTTACGATTGCAGGTGACGGAGAAATTATAAAAACATCGCTGCACAACAGAATGATTTCCTCAGAGGTTGTCATTCATAAGGTGAGTTCCAAGGACGGAACCCCTCTTTATCGAGCCGGAATCCGGTTTATGGACGCACAGGGAAATGTCGTAGCCGAAGGATATACCGATCAGAATGGTATTTTTTCGACAACCCTCACTTACGGCGAATATACCTGGGAGGAATTTCAAGCCCCGGAGGGCTTCATTTTAGACCCTACGCCTCATAAAGTAACTATCACTGAGGACGGAAAAGTAATTGAAGAAACGTTTAGAAATGACGAAAAGGTGGAGCTTGTGGCAACAGGAGAGAGCGTCAATACGATAGTATGGAGTATTGCGGCCGCCCTTTCCGGTGCAGTTATTATCTGTTTCTTTATTTTTACAAACAGACAGAAGCAGAAAATAAAGAAATATTAAATTCCCTATAAAGAGAGATGCCCGGTAATTACCGGGCATCTCTCGGTTTCAGTAAACCATGAAAGGAATAAGCTCAGAAAGGAGGCGAACAGACTAATTAAATGCTTCCCAAAAAATATAAATCTCTTATCAAGTATGGCTCTATCATCTTAACGTTGCTTCTGATTCTAACCGCTGCGGAATTTTTAATCCGGCGGCCTGTCATGTATCAGATTGAATCAAACAGCCATGCAGTTTCCAGTTCTATCGGCACTCAGGAGAGCGAACCGACTTCCGCGCCTGCCAGTTCCTCAGAGGACAGCAAGCCGGAAAGCAAAACCCAGGCATCGGAAAGCCGTATCCCGGAAACAACAAGCAGCTGTTCCCCATCAGAACCGCAAGAGGAAACCCCTTCGCCTGCCCCGGCTTCTTCTGCCGATCCTCCTGCTCCCGCGCCAGAACCAGAACCACCCCCGGATCCAATGCCGGAACCAGCCCCGGAACCCAAACCAGAATCAGCACCAGAGCCGGAACCTGATCCGCTGCCCCCAGCCGCCAACCCTACGCTGTGGGCCAGCCCCCAAACCGCTGCGGTTGGCAGCACTATTTCAGTGGGAATCAGCAACGCCTCCAGCTCCATTTATACCAGCGGCGTGACCTGGGCGAACAGCAACGCCTATGTGGTAAAGATTTCAAGCTATGGCCTGGATTCCATTCAGCTGCAGGCTTTGGAGCCGGGAAGCAGCATCATTACCGCCACACTTGGGGGCAGCAACAGTATTAGCATCTCAGTTTATGTTACCAATGAAAACCCTTAAACTTTTTTAAAGGAGCAATGCACTATGAACACAAAATTTTTTACACTTGCCAGCATTGGCGACGCTTTCACCAGCGCGATGGAAAATAACGTCCTCCCGGAAGTAAAAACGATCGTCAATACCGCTTTTATCATTATTGCCGTCATTCTGCTGGTTTCCTTAATCGTCAAAGCGGCTATGCTCTGGAAAGCCCATCACGCGGGAGAGGAATTAAACTGGATTCCCCTTATTCTAATCTTTATTGGTTTAGTCCTTGTTTCCACGGCTCCCACTTGGATGTGGAGTGTGATCGGGGTATAACCGCATGGATACTATCATTAACCAAATGTTTGAGATCACCATTAAAAAGATATTTGAATTTTGCGTCAACACAATTCAGTCTTTAATCGATCTCTTTACTGATTTATCCGATACGCTTTTTCAAAGCGCCTATGTCCAGGGGTTATTAAGCTTCTTCCAGTATTTCGGATACTGTCTGTTTATCATCGCCTGTATTATCGGAATCTTTGAAATGGTAATCCAATATCAAAACGGCGACGGAAGCGCGGCCAGGTCGCTGTTTATGAACTTTATAAAGGGATTAATGGCAGCCCTCCTATTTACCACTCTCCCCGTCCTTTTGTTCCAGTTCGTGTTAGAGCTTCAAAAGTATATTACCGTTGCCCTGACCGGCAGCATGGATTTGGACGGTCAAATGCTGAACGCGATAGAACAGATCGGCATCATACTGAACGGCGGGGAACTGCCTCCTGGAAGCGAAACCGGAGCTGCCGGCGTTACGATTCCAGCCGGCCAGATGGCTATAACCCTTCTAATCGTAGTGATTCTGCTGGTCTACGTCAGCATTAAGGTGGTATTCGGAAATATTAAGCGCGGGGGAATTTTGCTCATTATTACCTGTATTGGTTCTTTTCATATGTTTAATGTCCCGCGCGGCTATTTCGATTCTTTTTTTGGCTGGTGCAAACAGGTAATCGCCCTTTGCTTCACGGCGTTTTTCCAAAATATCTTATATGTTTTGGGGATTCTGTTAATGGCCGACACCGCATATTTACCGGGATTCGCCCTTCTTCTGGCCGCCGCAGAGGTGCCAAGAATTGCACAGCAATTTGGTTTGGATACGTCCGCAAAAGGAAATATTATGGGAGCCGTTCATACGGTGAGCACGGTAAAACACATTTTTACAAAGGTTAGGTGATTCAATGGAATACTTTTATCCCGATAATCTGAACGCAGAACCCCTCATTCTGTTTTGGAACATGAGGGATACCTTAATTATAGGCTGCTGCCTGGTGATTTCCCTTATTGTTCTGTTTTCCACCTGGCTGTACCTTCCTCTGCTGTTTTCTGCCCTGTATGCTTTTCTTACTATGCGTTTAGCGGATACCGGGTCTATTTATGAATATATAAAACGGATAGGCCGATTTGTAATAACAGAACAGCAGCTTTTCAAATGGAAATGAGGTGAATATCATGCGTTATACAAATGATCGAAGAAAGAAAAAGAAGCTGCAGACAACTTTACAGCTTATGGACATCAAGGAGATTGACCAAAGCTCGGTTATTACCCCGGACGGGCAGCGTATTTCCTTTATTCTGATTACGCCCGTTAATATGAGTGTGTTAAGCGATGAAGTGGTCGCGGGCCGGATTTCTGCCCTGGCTAATATTCTTACCAGCATTGAAAATCTGCAGATTTTATGCCTAAACGCTTCCCAAAGCTATGAAAAAAATAAGGAACACCTTGCCGCACAAATGAAAACAGAAACAAACGAAGTTCTTGCGGAATTAGACCGCAAGGATATCGAATACCTGGACGATATCCGCATTTCAATGGCCACCGGCCGAGAATTTGCCTTTGCCGTCCGGTTTAAAAAGAATATCGGGCGGCCTCAACAGGAGCAGACCTTAAAGCGTCTGCTCCTAATTTTATTAGAAGCCGGATTTACCGCCCGGATCGCGGAAGAACAGGAGTTGAAAGGAATCCTGGCAATCTACTTTGCCCAGGATATCTATAACGATTATTGGCCAGATTTTGACGGAGAGGAAATCCTTTCCCCCGCAGAGGCAAAACAGGAAAAAAGCTTTTTAGAGCTGATCGCGCCCTCCATTATTGACTTCCGCAGACAGCGTTACTACGTCTGCGGCAACACGCAAAGAACCGTATGGGCTGTTAGAGGCTATCCCACCACAACAAAAGACCAGGCTATTTTCCGGGAACTGGGAGAAAAGGACGGCGTAACGCTGCATATCTATACCCGGCCAGTCGGCTCCTATGAAACCAATAAAATACTGGAACGGGCCGAGCGAAGAAACCGGCACATGCTCAACAACAGCAGTCGCATTAAGGAAAAGGTGGAAGCCGAATCCAATATGCAGGACGTACAGCTCCTAATCGAGAATATGCACCGAAGCAAAGAACCGTTTCTGCACTGTGCGGTCTTTATTGAAATGGCGGCCGGAAACGATAAGGCCCTGGAACTCCTGCAGGGTGATGTTGCCGCCATTCTGAACCGGCACAAAATCTTATATGACAAACTTTTCCTCCAGCAAAAGGAAGGCATGATTTCCGCAATGCCAACAGGACAAAATCTGTTCGAGAATCAGTTTGAACGGGTGCTGCCCGCGTCCAGCGTGGCGAATATGTTTCCCTTTTCCTATTCCGGCAAGACTGATCCCCAGGGAATGTATATCGGCCGGGACGCTAACGGCTCCAATATCATTGTTAATTTTGACCAGCGTGGCCAAGACAAAACCAACGGGCACATTATCATACTCGGTAATTCCGGCGAAGGAAAAAGTTTTCTTTTAAAAATTCTGTCCTGTATTTTCCGGCAGAGCCGGAAAAATTTATATATTCTCGATCCTGAGAACGAATATAAGGAGCTGACCGAAGCATTAGGCGGCACCTACATGGATATGATGACAGGAAAATATATCATTAATCCGTTGGAACCCCGGTTATGGAATCAGGAACCGGCAGCGGAATTTGAACCCATCGACACCCCGAAAGCTTTCTTGAAGCCTCTGCGTATTAATCAGCACATTGCTTTTCTCCGCGATTTTTTCTCTGCGTATAAACCATTCCCCACAGAGCAGCTTGACACATTGGAAATTATGCTGGAGCTTCTTTACAAGGAATTTCATATTACCGAGGAAACCGACTACGGCCGTCTGCGTCCGTCTGATTACCCGATTTTAACCGATCTGTATAAGCTAATGACACGGGAATTGGAAAACTACGAGGAAAAAGCGGCAACCGGATTAATTGTTTACCGCAAAGAAACGCTGCGGGAGCTTTGCCTTGGCCTGCATGGAATCTGTACTGGCGCGGAATCTGTCTACTTTAACGGCTATACTAATATTCCCAACGCAAAGCATATTGATTTCGGCGTCAAGGACATGCTTTCTACCAATCAAAGTCTATCCAACGCAATGTATTTTAATATTCTTTCTTTCATGTCCCACAAATTTTTGACCGATGGTGATACCAACATCTGCTGCGACGAGCTGCACGAGCTTCTAAAGAACCGCATCGCCATCAGTTACCTTCTCAGCTTCATTAAACGGGGACGGAAACGCGGCAGCAACGTGATTCTCGCCTCTCAGAACGTTTCCGATTTCTTTTTGCCTGAAATCGTCGAATACACGAAGCCCTTACTTTCTATTCCTACCCATCGTTTTCTATTCTATCCGGGTAGTTGTGATACGGAAGAATATAAGCGTATTCTCGGCGTTTCGGATTCCGAATACCGGGTAATTCAAAATCCGAACCGCGGCCATTGCCTCTATTCCTGCGGAAATGAACGGTATCACCTGCATGTTATCGCACCGAAATATAAAAAAGCCCTGTTCGGGACAGCGGGAGGCGCATAATGGCTGTTCCCGTTGTAGTTAAAATTGCTGCAAAACTTGCGGCAGATAAAAAAGGCCGAAAAATTATCGGTGGGATTATTACCGGCGTTTTGATTCTTCTTTTTCTTTGTATCTCCTGTACGGTATCCCTGTTTGGTTCGTCCGCTATGGGAAGCGGCCAGGTGATCGATCAGGAATCAAAACGCATCGTCGATCAGATTGCGGATAACCTTTCCGACAAAAGCCCTATGTTTAATTATAGGCTGTATAATGCGGTCTGCCTGTTTCTTCTCCCCGAACATGAAACACTGGATAAAGAAGAACTGGCCTTATGTTTTGTAACGGTTAATCCAGACGGCACCTATTCCGCGATTCTGGATTCAGATACCATATACCGCAATATAGAAGAAACCTTCGGCATTACGATTTTCGCGGAAATGAAATCTGCCATCTCCGATTATATGCGTCTGTCCGCACAAGCTGGATTATATGGCGGGGACGGTTCTAACATTGTCGAGGTTGCCGTATCGCAATTAGGAAATACCGGCGGGGAGATTTATTTAAGCTGGTACGGCTTCAACCGCTGGGAAAATTGGTGCGCCTGCTTTGTTTCCTGGTGCGCTGACCGCTGCGGCTATATCGATGCGGGTATTGTTCCTAAATTTGCCGTCTGCGATGTTGCCTGGTTTCGGGAAAGGGGGCAGTTTCAGGAGCGCGATTATATCCCCCGTCCCGGAGATATCGTCTTTTTCGATTGGGAATCGGACGGTCTGGACGGATTAGAGGATCATGTCGGCATTGTAGAAGCCTGCGATGGGGAAACCGTTTATACTATCGAGGGAAATACCAACGGTGGATTGGGCGAAGTGGCCCGGCATCAATACCCGGTAGGCTATTATGAGATATTCGGATACTGTACGCCCTTGTATCCAACAGAAACAAACATAAAACAGGAGTGATTCACAATGAATGAAAAGATACCTGAAACTTTAATTCTGATTCAAGGAGAGCCGGAATATAAACTGATCGACGCTTGTGAGGATTGCAGCTTTTGGTACAGCCCTGTTGCCAAAAAGAAATACGCCCTATTATCCCATGACGATCACGGCCTCCCCTATTCCCTATCCAGAAATGGAAACTATGTCGGCACCTATGGGAATCAAATAAACGAATTGCTGGCCCCTGATATCCCCCTGGACAGACAGGAAGTATTAAGGAAACTAGGTCAGCGATATCCAGAGGCAGAACAGCAATATAAAAAGTTTCGGCATTGGCACAGGGGCAAAAAACAACCGGAATCCCAAAGATTACAGCACACGTCAAAGGAGTGAAAAGCTTATGGCGAAAACCAGCAAATACAAAGCCATATTGAGTGATTCTGATATTCCCTTGAATGAAAACGGACGAATAACGGTCTATATTTCCAAAGCCGCCCGTATCGAGGCAGAAGCGCTAAAGGATTTAACAGGCGGCAGCCGAAACGATGTAATCGAACACGCGATTCATTTCTATTTCGGATATATCTCAACCGGCATGGAGCAATCCTTTCTCTGCGATACTTACGGAACAGAGCTGAAAGCCGCTATTCAGAAATCCGAAGCCCTGATTCGGAAAAACCTATACCGCCTGGCGGTAGAAACCGATATTCTCACACGGTTAATTGCCAATGATTACGGTCTTACAAAAGAACAGTACGACGCTTGCCGTGCCGCCGCCGTGAAATCCGTGAACCATCTAAACGGCACAATCGCGCCTCACCAGTTAAACCAAGGGACAAAAAAAGAAGGTGACTAAACATGCCGAAATATCCCCGTATCATTGTAAACAGCCGGTATTGCCGTGTTGCCCGATCCGGCGAACAGACCGACGGTAAAAATATCGTCAGCGGGTTTGCTATGGAAAATCTCGTTCAGTATGTCGGAACCCGTGAAGGCGTTGTTTTCAATCAGGATAACGGGTTGAATCTGCCGGTAACGGAAAAGCAGACCTCTTTTATCCAAAAGCTTTTGGACAACTGCCCGGATATAACAAATTTAATTGAATATGCGGACTATCAGGAAGCTTCTACCAAGGCTAACGCCTCCGCGCTCATTTCCGCTGGTGCCGAAATGCTGCTGCTTCAAGGCGAATTTATTAATCAGGAAACCGCTGAAACCTTAACCCGGTATGTAGCAACGCGGCCCGGCGTGAGCAAAAGCGGAGAACACGGCTTATTTGGTTATCGGGAAAATATCAACCTGCAGGAAGCCGCAAAAGAATTAAGCGGCTATGAGGGCCGGATTTGGCGGCATATCGTTTCTCTTAGGCGTGAGGACGCAGATAAATTAGGCTATAACACGCAACGGCCCTGGAAACTGCTTATAGAAGCCCATTTACATGAACTGGCCGATGCTTCCGGGATCAAGCCGGAAAACCTGCGCTGGTATGCCGGTATGCACGACGAGGGACACCACCCGCACATTCACCTTTTTGTCTTTTCGGCCAATCCCAAAGAGGGATATGTCACCGCAAAAGATATTAAAAAAATTGAATCCATGTATGCAAAGGATATCTTTCGGGAAGAAATAAAACCGGTTTACGCCCAAAAAACAAAATACCGAGATACTCTAAACCAGACGGCACGGGAGCTGCTTCACCTGGACGCACTCCAAAACAGCGTTAGGGACGCGCCGATGGGCGGCTTAACTCCCAACGCTGCTGCTTCGCTTATGGAAAAGCTGCGGAAATTAAGCGATACCTTACCCACAAAGGGCCGTATGTTTTATAAATTCATGCCACCCGCAGTAAAACAACAGATTGACAAAATCGCCGTTGATCTGCTGAACAGTTCCCCAGTGCTGACAGAGCTGTTTGAAAAATGGCAGGAAACACAAAAGGAAATTGATAAAACCTATTTGCAAGTACCTGAAAAAAGAAGCTTTGAAAAAGAACCTTCCTTTAACGTTGTCAAAAATGCTGTAATTCAAGCGGCAATTCAGTGCCGGGCAGAGATTCCGAAGGAGAAAACCGACGAAAAATTCCGGGAGCTTGCCCTTGCAGCAATGAACGGCGATACAAAAGCGCAATACCGGTACGGAAAAGAGCTAGTCCGTTTAGGCCGGGGTGATGAAGCCGATACCTGGCTGGGGCTTGCCTCCGCACACGGCCATATTTTTGCTTCTTATGAGCTGGCAACCCTATACGACAGCCAAGACAATAAAGAAATGGCCGCCGCTTTCTTTGGCCGTACCTTCGACCTCACCATAGACACCATTAAAAACAGCGATATCGCGATTGATATTCTTTACAGTGACACACCGAAAAAATATGACTTTGAGGAAGAATTATTGCCTGACAGCAGCTATAACGGAAAATTGGAAGAACTGATCGGCAAGCTTTTAGAAAATGGAATCGGACGAGAGCCAAACCGGGAGCAAGCAAAGCTTTTTTATGAAATGGCCTTTCATCACGGCTGCGATTACTTATCTGTAAAATTAGGCCGCATGGCACAAGCGGACGGACGGCCGCTGGCTGCGGCCTACTGGTTTATGAAAGCGTCTGAAAAGAATATTCCAGCCGGGCAGTACGCCTTGGCGCAATATCTGGAATCCGGCTCCATTCCCCATCTGGGCAAGGATATTGAGGCCGCCGAAAGGCTTTATGAAAAGGCTGCGGCAGCAGGCTATCGGCAGACAAGACGCACGGCCAGTCCCGATGAACCATTTGACAGCACCGCCGATACTAACGAACCGCTGCCTGAAAAGTTCGAGCTTTACGCTGGCTGGACAAAGGAGTACAAGGAAGCCAGGCTTTTTTTGTATGGAAGCAAAACACAGGAACCTGACTTAGAAAAAGCGTATCAGTGTATGACAGCCGAAGCACAAAAGGGAAACGCTTTTGCCATGCATGATCTTGGAAAAATGCTCTTAAGCGGCGTTGGCTGCGATGAAAACGTGGAAGAAGCGCACGAATGGTTTCGGAAAGCTCTGAGCGGGCTGAAAACAGCTTTGACAAAAGAACAAAACCAAACGGCGCAAACTCCTAAAGAGCAGGTAATCAGACGAAGGAGAGGTTATTTACAGTTTCGTATCGGCAAAATGTATTCTTTAGGCTATGGAGCTGACAAGAGTCCTGAAACGGCCGCTGAATGGTTTCAAAAAGCCGTCGATATGGGAAATCCTTTTGCCGCATATTCCTTTGGAAGCCTTTACCGGCGCGGCGAAGGGGTGGAACAAAATGACAAGCAGGCTTTTTCGCTTTTTCTCATGGCCGCCAGTGATAAAATATCCCCTAACGCCTATGCAATGTATCAACTCGGCGGCATGTACCAGAACGGAATTGGAACCGAACAGGATTTAAAGGAATCCGAGCGGTGGTATCAACGCGCATATCAGGGCTTTTTGTCATTGGAAGAAAAAAGCCGGGACGATAAGCTGTGGTATCGCTTGGGACAAATGAATATGGCTGGAATCGGAACTGCCGTTAATCTGGAAGCCGCAAAGCTGTATTTCAACCGGTCTGCAGGCTACGGAAATACTGACGCGGAATATGGCCTGGGCTGCTTATATGCGAATCCAGATTTTTCAGAATACAATATTCCAAAATCGATTGAGCATTTTTTTAAAGCTGCAGAAGCACAAAACCAATTTGCACAGTACCAGCTTGGCAGACTTTATTTGGGCGAAAATGAGGATATCCCCAGGGATATTGAAAAAGCTCTGTCCTTCCTGCAGCTCTCCGCTGACCAGGGAAACCAATTCGCACAGTACCGGCTTGGCAAGCTCTATTTGGGCGAAAACGAGGATATCCCCAGGAATATTGAAAAAGCTCTGTCCTTCCTGCAGCTCTCCGCTGACCAGGGAAATCAATTCGCACAATACCAGCTCGGCAGACTTTATTTGGGTGAAAATGAGGATATCCCCAAAGACATTGAGAAGGCCCTTTCTTTCCTGCAGCTCTCCGCTGACCAGGGAAATCAATTCGCACAATATCAGCTTGGCAGGCTCTATTTGGGCGAAAACAAGGATATCCCCAAAGACATTGAAAAAGCTCTGTCCTTCCTGCAGCTCTCCGCTGACCAGGGAAACCAATTCGCGCTGTACCAGCTCGGCAGGCTTTATTTTCATGGTGATGAAGGGATTCCGAAAGATATGGATAAAGCCTTATTTTATCTTCAAGCTTCCGCAGAATTAGGGAATGAATACGCGCAAAGCTTTTTAGATTATATCGAAAGGGGCTATCAGCCTATTTCAAATCTGCTGTATTGCGGGGCTTCCATATTTAGTTCTCCCATTCGCAAGCATTTGGAAAAACAGCTTTACGCAGCGGATCACACGCTGATCCGTGAAGAACAGAAGAAAAAAGCTGCCCTTGGTCACAACCGCAATGACCATAAACATACCATAACCTATTAAGGAGGAAATTTTTATGTACTCTACCCCTGCAGATTGGGGAATTACAGAACCGATGCTGACCGTTCTGTTTTCCCACCAGGAAAAAGCAATCGCCCTTTCTGACAACGGGGAATTGTTTTACAGCGAAATGCCGGAGGAATATATTTTCCTCGGCTCTGTCCTTCCTATCAGCGACGCCGCCCCGATACAGGAATTACCGGAGAATGAGCGGCAGGAGATTCAACGTCTTTGCCGTGATATCCTGGCACGATACCGTTTTGATTGGGAGGTTTCACACCATGAAGAAAAATTATGATAAAGATGCCTGGCTGAAAGAGCAGGAAGAAAAATTACAGGACTACAAAAATAAATTATTGGAAATCGCAAAGAGCTTTCAAACCAACCCGGAAGAAATCGCAGAGCTGTTAGCGTTCAAAACAAAGTTTTACCGTTACAGCCTGCGAAACACCATGATGATTTACAGCTATAATCCATACGCTACTTTCACAGCAAGTTATCAGGGATTTAAAAAAATGGGCTGGTCGGTACAAAAGAACGCACAAAAGCTGCCTATTTTAGTTCCGGTCAAAATCACTTATTTAATTCATGACGGTAAATGGATTCCGTTAAGCGTTGCCGATGAACCACTGAAAAAAGCCTATCGTGCGGGGGAAATTGAATCAGAGGTAATCCAAAGATATAAAATCGGCTATGTTTACGATATCTCGCAAACCAACTGCCCGCCCGAACAGTACCCTAAATTTTATAATATGGGAGCTGCCAGCATGGATCATAAGCTCGCCTGCGACGCTATGAAGGAATACGCTGAAACCCGGCTGCATTGTTCTGTTTCCATTAAAAATTTATCTTCCATTTCCCTACGCGGTTTTTATCTGCGCGGAGAAAACAAACTGATATTAAGCGATAAACTCAACGATACCCAGCGTCTTTCCACGGGCCTGCACGAATTATCACACGCAATCCTGCACCATTCCCCCGACGCATTGCAGAAAAACACGGCGCAAAAAGAATTTGAAGCCGACGCATTAAGCGTTATGCTTCAATATCACGCAGGCTTGGAACTGACAGACGTTAGAAAACAGCATTTAGCCAATCATTACCATGACCTGGTAAATAACCTTCCTGAAAATCTAACCATTAAAAAAATCCTCGACCATGTTTCCGAAACCTATCGAAACATGATTGAGGATTTTGACGCTATTATAAATAAATATCTGGAACAGCGACAGGAAAAGCCGGAAGAAAAAGAAGTCCTGCAAGGAACAAAGGATTTTAAAATCCTTAATTTTAGCGTAAAAGACCATGTATATATGGCAAACGTACAATATGAAAACAAACAGGAAACCCGCGCGGTTATGGAGCAGTCCGGGATATTGCATATTCAGACAGGCTCTAAGCTTACCGGCGATCTGGAAAGGCACGATTTCAAGCCTTATGACATCGAACGGTATTATGCCTTTGAGTATGCCCATAGGGCCTATGCTCTCGCCTGGGCGTTAGGCGGTTCTGTACTTCATGGAACCTACGACAGCATGACGTTTCACCGGGACGGGGCTGATCCGCTTACAATCGGAAAACAAGGGGACGTTCTGACAATCTCACATGTGTTTCATAATGAAAACCACACCTTTTACTCTCCAAAAATAACATTTCGCATAAACGCTGCAGAACAGACCTTAACTCCCTTATCGTATGAGCATACAGACAGAAATACCAGCTATTCCACGAAAGACGATCCTAAACTGCAAATAGAGCTGAACAAGTATTGCGTTGAAAAATGGTTTCCTGATTTTAAAAAAGGTTTTCGTCCAAAATACGCGATTCAAAATGGCCAAAAATTGATTTTTCAAAAGGACGGAAGCACCCGTCTTGAAGAATCAGAGCCGCAGCAAGGCCCTAAACTAAAAATGGGGGGCTGAATTTATGTCGGTTCAATTTTATATCATGCTGGCAATTATCGTCCCTTTACTCGTTCTTGTTGTAATTCTTTCTTCTAAAGAAAAAAATTTAAACTCCATCAAAGCAAAAACCGTTGGCGATGGGCAACACGGAAAGGCCCGTTTTGCCACGCAAAAGGAGATTACTCAGGCATACCCTCTTACAGCCTTTACTCCTGATCTGTGGAGACAGGGAAAGAATCTGCCGGATTCAAAGGGCGCTGGAATCGTAATAGGCTTTGAACGGAAAAAGGGGACTCCCATGTGCCGCCTTGACTGTTCCGACAGCCATACTCTTGCAATCAGCACCACCGGGGGCGGAAAAACTACCTTTTTCCTTTATCCCAATATCGAATACTCTCTCGCCTGCGGCTGCAGCTTTGTTTGTACAGACAGTAAAGGCGACGTGTTCCGGGACTATGCGGGAATTGCCCGCGACCGCTACGGCTTTACACCCTATGTATTTGACCTTCGTTTCCCCCTGTGCAGCGATAAATATAATCTAATCCATCTGGTAAACAAATACATAGCTTTATATCAAGGAAACGGAAAGCCGGAATATCTCGCCAGAGCTGAAAAATATGCTAAAATAACCGCCAGGTCTATTGTGCATACTAAGGGCTTCGACGGTGGCGGCCAAAATGCCTTTTTCTATGATTCTGCAGAGGGATTAATCGCCTCTGTAATCCTGCTGGTATCAGAGTTTTGTCCAAAAGAGGAACGGCACATCGTCTCTGTTTTTAAAATCATTTTGGAACTGTTGGAAAAGGACAGTGACAGCGAAAATAAGGAAACCTATTTTCATAAGCTCATGCGGCAGCTTCCACCGGAACACAAAGCGAAATGGCTGGCAGGAGCAGCCTTAGCCGCACCCGATGAAAGCATGGCCTCTGTGATATCGACGGCGATCAGCCGGTTATTGTCCTTCATTGATTCGGAAATAGAACAGTTAATGTGCTTTGACAACGGCCTAGATACGGAAAAGCTTTGTACGGAAAAATCCGCTGTTTTCATTGTATTTCCAGAAGCCGATAAGTCAAAGCAATTTTTGGTTCCGTTAATCATTAAGCAGCTCTATGATGAATGTATCGAATTTGCCAATCATCATGGAAACAGATTAGACCGCAGAATGTATTTTTTTCTTGACGAGTATGGAACGATGCCCGCGTTTCCCGATGCAGAGGCTATGTTTTCGGCAGGCAGAAGCCGAAATATTCTACAAATCCCCATTATCCAGTCCCTTTCCCAGTTAGAAGAAAACTATGGCCGTTATGGTGCGGAAACCATCAAGGAGTGTTGCCAGAACATTATTTTCGGCGGCCTCTCTCCCCTTTCGCCAGCTGCAGAGGAATTGTCTAAATCGCTTGGAAATCAAACGGTTTTATCCGGCAGCGTGTCAACCGGCTCCGGCTCTGGAAGCGGGCGAAAAGGGAGCAATCAAAGCCTTCAAATGATTGCCCGCCCCCTTATGACACCGGACGAAATACGAACGTTACCTATGGGAGAGTGGATATTTTTAAAAACCAGAAATCACCCTATGCACACCACGCTAAAGCGGTATTCTGACTGGAACATTACATTGGATCAGCCTTTCAATATTCCTTCCCAGCCTTTAAAGCCTATTCGGTATGCAAGCCGTGAGACGCTGATCGGCTCGGTTCACCATCGGTTTATAACCCATAATCCAGAACCATTTATTTTAGAAACAGATTATGAGCCGCCAGCACAGAAAAAACAATTTAATAGCTACTCCTAAAAGCAGGCCGGAAAAACCGGCCTGCTTTTTTATCAAATTTTTAAGAAAGCAGGTTTTTACTTATGTTCAATACAGAAACTATTTTCCGAGTTCATAAAAACAAAAATTACACCACTATGTGCAATTTGCATTTCGATGATAGACGGTTAAGCCTTAAAGCCGTCGGCCTTCACTCTTTCATTTTATCAAAGCCAGACGATTGGAAAATTATTATTCAAAATATCATTAATTCTCATACAGACGGGCGGGAAAGCGTCTATTCCGGGATACGGGAATTGATAGAATTGGGATATTGGGTAAAATATCCGGTGAGAAAAAACGGAAAAATTCACCACTACCAAACAGATATCTATGAGGAACCCCAGCCCGAAGGCCGTCGCTGCGTAAAAGTAGAGTACCTTTTAGACCTGTGCTGCGTCACCTATGACAGCGGAAAAACAGAGTATTTTAATCTTGACGGTACGCCAGCTCAGGGAATCTCAAAGGAAGAAATGATGCAAACTCTGTTTTCGGGAAACCCGAAAGCAGAAAAAAAGCAGGCCGAAAACCTGCTTCCGGAAAACCCGTATTCAGAAAACCACCATGCAGAAAAACAGCAACTACTAAATACTGATATACCAAATACTGATTTACTAAATACTGAACAAACTGTTGTGTCTGATAAAGAAAAGTTTGTGGACGAAATGAAAAAGAAAATTAAATTTGATAATCTCCTGCAGCAAGGTGCCGATCCTTCCGTTTTGAAAGCGATTTTAGAGGTAATAACAGAAACGTGTCTTTCCTCTGCTTCTACTGTAAAGCTGAACAGGAATCAAATGGTATCCCGCCCTTTGGTGCGGGATCGCTTCCTTTCCCTCACAGACGCGCATGTTATGTCCGTCTGCCGCTCTGTTTCCCGTCACAGAAAAACTATTCTCCATCTGCGGCGTTACCTTCTTTCCGCTTTATATACCGCAGAACCCGCCATGCTCCCCGAACCGGAAGTTCCGTCGTCCTACGATTTGGACGAATTTGAAAGGTATACCAGCTCTCCCGGTTATTTTGAATCCTTGATATGTCCTTGCATGGCTTAAAGCAGCACTCAACTGGCTTTACAGCACTTTTTTGTACCAATGAAGGCTTTTCCTTTCTTTATAAAAAACGTCTTTTAACGCTGTTCAGGGGCTTTTCCAGTACACCACTTTTTAGGGGGAAAGTCCGTCCCTTTTATGTTGTATACAAATCTTGAAACACTAATTTTTCCCATAGCGACGGGCTTTGTGTCAGCTTTTGAATCACATTTTGTATACAAAGGCACCTATTTTGTATACAAAAAATATTTTCTTAAAATGCAGGCTCTGCCTGCATTTGTGTGTGACTTGGATCCTTTTTGGATACAAGTCTTTATCCTGCATCTTTTCTCATACCCTCTTTGAAACCCTTCTCCTTTCTTTTCTCTCCGAAATCTGCAGAAATATATGCCCGCGCTCCGCTGAAATGCGGACGCAAAAATAAAAGCCGGGAAACTGGTTCCCGGCAGTGAATTTATTTCGCTTTTTTGAATAAGGGGACGATCTGAATACTGGCATCGTCAGCCCAATCCAGAAGCTTGTTAACCGCTGTGCGCGTGATACTAGATTCTTCCTTTAAAATCGCCGTATCTTCTTTCAGGCTGGACACATCGGTTTTAAGTACGGCAACATCAGTCTTTAGAGCCGCCGTATCTTCCTTCAGGCTGGACACATCGGTTTTAAGTACGGCAACATTAGTCTTTAGAGCCGCCGTATCTTCCTTCAGGCTGGACACATCGGTTTTAAGTGTGGCAACATCAGTCTTTAGAGCCGCCGTATCTTCCTTTAGGCCAGACACATCAGTTTTAAGTGTGGCAACATCAGTCTTTAGAACTGCCGTATCTTCCTTTAAACTAGAGATATCCTCTTTTACCGGCTCTAATTCTTCTTTCATGATAGCCCGTACAGCTTCCAGCATTTCTTTGTCTGTCATTTGTTATCCCCCCTATATCAAAGTCGTTTATCTGCCTCTGAAATCAGCGTTTCCACTACCGCAAAAATACGCTGCTGTTCGTCAAAAGGTAAAGATTCCACCTTTTCCGATAAAAATGAAGCTCTGGTTTGATAAGTATTTTTGATAACGTCCGTAAAAATCTGATCCGCAGTCGCGCCGATTTCGTTGATAATCAATATCAGCTTTTCCAGACTGGGAAAATTAACACCGCGCTCGATTGCAGATATATAATTGGGTGATAATCCAACCTTTTCAGCCAAGGTTTCCTGGGTTAATCCGCTTTGTTCTCGATACTGCTTAAACCTGCTGCCTACCGCTTTCTTATTAAATTTCTCATTCACTTAGAATACCTCTTGTATTTTTTGATTCTTATAAAGTTAGTATATCTGTTTCGCTCGCAATTAAAATAAAGTCATTCAGTTACTATTTATGTATAACAGTTAAAAATATCCACCTTTTTTATTGACAATTCTGTATTGCCAATTTACACTTTAACTAACTGAAATAAATTTATATAAATTGTAAAACATTTATAAGTATTAAAACCACTACTGTTTAGAAGAAGAAACTTATGAAGAAAAAAATTGAAATCTCTGGCCTGACACAGAAATTAAAAGCTTTCAGAGAATCAAGAGGTTACTCCCAGAATCAGCTTGCAGATTATTTAGGAATTGAAAGGTCGAGTTATACCCGATACGAAACCGGGGAAACCGAGCCTTCCCTGTTTGCGTTAAAAAAATTATCTATTCTTTATGGTGTGTCCGCTGATTTTTTGCTGGATATCCATATGAATGTCAACTACAAGTTACAGAACGATATTACACGCAAATATAAAATTTTGCGTGGGTATCATCTTGACGACTTTATTAGATAACCCTATTTACTCAAAATCGGCGGTGCCGATTTTGACCGATCCTGGAGAATGATATGTCCTCAGTATAGAAAAACAACTTGTTGCCTCGCTGACAACAAGGATAAGGTACAATAAATTGCGCAAATTGGAAAATGCATAAAAGAAGACATAGCTTGCAGGCTCTGATAGAATGAAGTCACGACACAAACATTCGAAAGGAGACAGCAAACTATGTCCGAGAAAATTGTACAGCTAAACGAGGAAGTAATCAAGGGTCAAATCAAGGAATTGATCCGCGGCAGCGTGGAGGAGGCCCTCATCGAGATGTACCTGGCAGGCGTCTCTGTACGCCGGTTGGAGGACATCACGGAGGCGCTGTGGGGCAGCAAGGTTTCGCCCGCCACCATCAGCGAGCTGAACAAGAAAGCCTACGTTCACATCGAGGATTGGCGGAACCGTCCTTTGCAGGGCGGGCGCTATCCATACGTCTACGTGGACGGTATCTACCTGCGCCGCAACTGGGGCGGAGAGTACGAAAATGTTGCTGTTTTGGTGGCAATTGCCGTAAATGAGGACGGTTTTCGTGAGGTTTTAGGCGCTGCCGAGGGCATGAAGGAGGACAAGGCCAGTTGGGTCAGCTTTTTCCAGTGGCTCCGCGGACGCGGCTTGGACGGCGTGAAGCTCATTGTCGGCGACAAGTGCATGGGGATGCTGGAGGCCGTGGGCGAGGTGTTCCCCGAGGCCAAATACCAGCGCTGCACGGTGCATTTCTACCGCAACGTTTTCTCCGTTGTACCCAGAACCAAGGTCAGAATTGTGGCAAAAATGCTCAAGGCAATCCACGCCCAGGAGAGCAAAAAGGCATCCCACGAGAAGGCGAAGACCGTGGTCACCGAGTTGCGCGCCATGAAACTGAAGGAGGCGGCAAAGAAGGTCGAGGATGGCATTGAGGAGACGCTGACCTACTGCGATTTTCCCAGCGAGCACTGGACGCGCATCCGCACCAACAACGTGATCGAGCGGCTGAACCGTGAGATCCGCCGACGGACGCGGGTGGTGGGGGCATTCCCTGACGGCAACTCCGCCCTGATGCTGGTCTGCGCCCGGCTTCGCCATGTGGCGGGCACCCAGTGGGGCAACAAGAAGTACATGAATATGAAGCATCTGGAGACGGTTTTAGATGACGCCTTTATTGCCGGCTGACCTCATTCAGCCGGAGCCTGCAAACAATTTTGCGCAATTATCTTGACACTACCTCGAGAGTTTTATCCAAAAGGAAGAAACCTTTCCCGCGTTGCTCCTGTGTTTATGAAAGAAAAAAGATGAACAAGAAATTACGTAAAACAATTCGGCTGACG
>OHAA01000073.1_pt1 | contig 43860 bp, 31 predicted proteins | sample 1606051 | NCBI WGS metagenome assembly OHAA01 (sample SAMEA3541493, study PRJEB24748) | human gut metagenome | biome: human gut; feature: human-associated habitat; material: faeces | place: China | collected 2012
GTGCTCCTTATGGACATAGGTGGCTGGACTGTGGGCCTCATGCGGCTGGTCAATGGAATCCCGAACGCTTCCGCCTGCCGGAGCCTGGAGTTAGGCATGATCCGCTGCATCGATGAAGCGAAGGAACAGGTCCGCTGGGAGACAGGCTTGTCCGTTACCAACGCCCAGGTGGAACATGTGCTGGCAGGACAAATCAAATCGGTTTCCCGGTTCGCCCGTAACATACTAGATTGTATCCATCATGTGAGGCTCTTGAAAAGCTGGGAAATTCCCGTGATTTTTGAAAAAGAGTGAATAGACACCTCTGATATGAACAGCGAGATGATTCTGACCTGCTTGAGTGCCTTTGCCCAGGCGGAAAGCGAATCTATTAGAAGTAACATTACGAAAGGAATCCGAATGGGTTATCGTCAGGGACGTTTTTCATTTCGATATGTTAATTTTCTTGGATATCGCAAAGGAGCAGATGGTCAGCCCGAAATTCATCTGGAAGAAGCTCTGCATCATGCGATATTGGAAGCGATCCGGTCCTTAATTCAGAACCGTCAGAAAGATATGGCAGCCAATCTTGAAAACGCCCTGCTGGATAGTCTCTCCGATAATTTGGATGAACTTTCCCCGGAAGCAGTTAAAAACAAGCTGAAAAAATTGAAACAGGAATTTGACCAATTGCTGATTATGGCCGGAGAAGGAAATGAGATTGCGGACCGAACGTTAGAGCAGATCGGAAAGGAAATGCGGAAGCTGAAAGAAAATAGTAAGGAATTGGAACCTTCAGAAGAAAGGCGAAACGCTGCCGAAGAAAAGCACAGGAAGATTCGGGAACTGATCTCCTCAGAAAATCTAAGCTTAAAAGAATACTTCGAAGCCTTAGTATATCGAATGATTGAAAGGATTACGGTTCTGTCCAAAGAGCAAATACAAATCTGTTTTGCAGGCGGATATGAAATGACACAGTCACTGCTCTTTTTCTTGCGAAATTTGGAAATTTGTAGTATAATTACATGAAAATTAATTTCTTTTTTATAGAAAAGTGGGGTTGAAATGTCAAAAATAGAATACGATAATTTCCCCAAATTTTTAGTTTCCCTTGGTATTGTATTATTTGCATTACCGGTTTTATCAATCTATTTCTTTTTGCAGGCGAGCTCTATTCTTTTAATTTCTGAAAGAGAGTTGGGACAGCTTACAGAAACCGCCAGGCAATCAATTGTTAGGGAACAAAATTTATGCTTGTGGATCTCTGATAATATTCTATGGTTTTCTGTGATTTGCATTTTAACTGGGATCGTTTTATTAGTTTTCGGCTGTAAAATGTGGTATACACGCCAGAGAAAGCTTGATGCAAAGCAGGATATCGATCTTCAAACGGCCAAAATACAACTTCAAAAGATGACTCCTGAAGAAAAACAAGCGAAGATTTCTTATGAAGTCATGGAAATAGAACACATCAATGCTAAAATGGAATCGGATTTACAATCGGGAGACAATCTTTCCGTGACAGAAATCAAAAGAAAACAAAAAATGATTCAGGAAACAAATCGCATTATTTATCGTGAAATTTCTAAAAGATATCAAAGAGTAGAAGAAGCAGTAGTCAAACGTATTCGGGATCAATTAAAAAATACTCATGATACAGAGGAAGACGTGAGAATTCAACTACAAATGTTTGACGCAGTATCGGTATCAAGGGGAAAAGAGCCTGACTACATATTTGAAATTAAGTACATGTTTTCAGAAAACTCCTGGAACTCTGCTATGTGGCATTCTATTCCCTATAGAATGAAAGATCAGACGGCTGTTTATACCAATGAAACTGGAAGAAAAGCGGTTCCTGTACTTATTATTGTTACCTTAGATGATCAGGTTGATAAGGTGAAAAGGCGAGTCGATAATCACTTGCAGTTGTCCGATTGTACCATAAAAGTAAGCGTTTTATCAGAAAGTGATATTGGAATTTTTGAAATTGAATAGAGGCCGAAATTGAACGAGACCCATTTTTCCAACATTTTTATCGAAAAGCGGTCTTGTTTTATGCCTGAATCCCTGATAAATCAGGCTTTGTTTGAATTACCGCTTTACTTGTAACCAGTAAAAAAATAAAAATTAGAAGGAAAAATATTTTTTGACAGCCTGTTTTTAGACAGGCTATTCTCATATACAAGACTTTATTTCTTTCCAAACAACTCCTCAAAGTGCGCGGGAGTCTAATAGGCCAGTGAGCGATACGGACGCTTTTCATTATAGAACTCTATGTACCGTTCAACACTTTTGCGATAGCCATGCTCGAATGAATAGATTCTGCGGTAGGCTTCTTCCCTTTTGAAGGTAGCAAAGAACGTTTCTGCCACGACATTATCACACGGTCTTCCAGAAGCGGAAAAGGATTGTTGTATCCCGCTGTTTCGTAACAGTTTAGTGAATGCTCCTGAGATATATTGGCCTCCCCGGTCACTGTGAAAAATGAGGCTGCTAGGGGTTCCACGTTCTTCAAAGGCGTGTTTAAAGGTAGATGTTACCAGGTTTGTACTCTAATTTTTGGAAACCTTGTAACCTATGACTTTTCTGGAAAACAAATCAATTATGATACAAAGGTACAATGTAAATTAGAGTCGCTAGTAAACTAAATCCATTTTTCGAACATTTTTATTTATAACTTAAGACCTGATAAATTGAGTTTTAGCTTGCTATTTTCTCGTAGTTAATGAAAAAATAAAACAGGGAGAAAAATATTATCACTCGTTCTGAACAGACAGTAATATATCAATTTATTGAGAACGTTCAAATCCCCCTCACAAAATTCTTAGGAATTCCATTTTGTTGACCAGAGGTCGAAAATTGGAACTCAAAAGTGAGAAAATCCAGATTCCGCCCCCTTTTTCTATGTTATAAACCCAGCGTTCAAGCCATTTTTTGAGGCTTGAAATGAGACGGCAAAAAGGATAAACAGAAAAACGGGTTATAGAAATAAAAAATATCATTTCTTCTGAACTGGGAATTTTTATTTTAATGGGAGTGCTTTGCCTATTCACATGTCTAAAAATTATGATGTTGTGAATTTATAAAAAATAGTTAAAAAGGGGGAGTAATACGATTAAGAGATATCTTTTATGGCGTTGTTTGACACATGTAACGAATGTATTAACATGGAAATCTAGAAGTATATCTTAATGATAGAATGCTACTTTATCTAGATAAATCCTTAACATGAGATAGTAGAATTAATTGCGTCGTCTGCTGAACTATTATATAATAACTATATTCTAAAAAGCATTTGACAAGGGTAGGCTGAAAATGTGGGAAGATATGGTTTTCTCAAACATCAATCTTGATTTTTTTGCTAATATTGAGGATAATGGCGCTTTTTGCTTTAGCTTTGATGATAATCACAAGATTATTCCTAATAAGGACACAAAATACCATTTGTTTGAAAGCGATATTTATCCGTTTATCATTTACCATGATAAACTAAGGTCGTTAAATCAATATTGTTATGAAACTGCGCAAACCATCAGAAGGTATATTAGCGAGGCTATTAATACCTATAAAACCTATATAGCAACGGCTGAGTCTGAATTTTATACTGAACCATTTACAAAGCATGAAATCCTGATAGGCTGTCAAGAGGAAATGTATTTATGCGAAAGGATTGTATGGTATTCGTCAAGCCATATTGTCACTTTGTTGTATTCTTTTTTAGAGCGCACCTTGAAAAAGCTCTGGACAGATATATTCCTTGAGAAAATACAAACTTCTATTCTATCTAAAAGTAATGTGAAATTATATGTTTATATTGAAAAAATCTTTGGTGTTCCTGTTAGTGAATTTTCTCAGAAATATGCTGAAATTTATCGAAAACTGGAAATTGTCCGTAAATACCGTAATCAGGTAAATCATGGGAAGTTTAGAATTGGTGAGTTCAATGATGAATATGAAGAAGTAAATGAATTACCACCATTTCAACTGATTGAACTAATTGAGCTGATTTCGAATATCTTAGATTTAGTAGAGTTGAAATATTTGACTTTAGCAGATATGAAGTGAACAGATGAGGGCGATTATATGATAAACATAAAAGCATTAAAGATAAAATTCTATTGATAATTAGTGAGTGGAATGAATCAGATATTCATGCAATTTCTTTTTTCGTAGAATCAAACAAAGTAAGCAGATACAAAAGCTTTGAAAATGCTTCACTTTTTGCCATTAGTTACAATATTGAATCGGATTGTATGGAATCCGGTCAATACGATGAAGAACGCTGGAACTATGCTTACTGGAGGCAAAATGAAATTTTCATAATTGATCCGGACTATGAAACAGAATTAACCGATTTGCTTTTTAACTGGTATGTTGAAAATGGTCTTGATAATATTGGTGAAGAGTTAGAGGACAGCTATAATGAAAATGGGTGATATATTGGCAAAGTCCCTGTTGGTCATTATGAGTTACTGACTCTTGCCTCTGCGATAGCAAAAGAGTTGCAGAGAGAAGGATTGATAGAACAACTGTTTGACAAAACATTCCGATTATTGCCCATGAATTTGATATTGAAGCTACGAGCAACGCCAATCCTAATAGCGAAGCAGAAACATTTTTAAAGGCTTGTAAAGATGGGGTTCTGTTAAAATAAACAAAGGCTGAAATTTGGAACTCAAAAATGAGGCATCCAGATTCCAGCCTCTTTTTCTATACTAAGACCCAGCGTTTAAGCTATTTTTCGAGATTTATCCCTTTTTATAGAAATGGGACATGAAAAAGCCGAAAAACAGGTTGTAAAAGTAATAAAATGTATCTATCCTGAACCGGGAATTCTCATTTTGTCGGGAGTTCCTTTTGATTTTTATTTAATAAATTTATTCCAAACGGTATTAGACCAGCGGACAACAATTTCGTCACTCCCTCCCAAGTGAACAGGGGCCGGAATTTGGAGCTCAAAAGTGAGACAATCCAGATTCCGGCCTCTTTTTCTGTGTTATAAACCCAGTGTTTAAGCCATTTTTTGAGGTTTATCCCTTTTTATAGAAATAGGACATCAAAAAGCAAAAAACAGAAAAACGGGTTGAAAAAGCAATAAAAGGTATCTATCCTGAACCCGGAATTTTCATTTTGTTGAGTGCTCGTTTTGATTTTTGGGCTAATGAAATCCTTTCAAATAGCATTAAACCAGCGGACAACAATTTTTTCAGTATTCATGCGGGGTTTCGAGCTTTTTAGGACCGATTTTTCAAAACCGCCCCACCGTGGATGTCCAGCCCCCAAAAGAGCAAAAAAGGCAAAAAACCGCTTCCTTATTTTGAACTGCACCCTATTTGTTAGACAGTATGATATACTGTCTAACAAGTGGGGTGACTTTATGACCAAAGGAATAGGGAACAAACGATATACACCAGAATTCAAAAAGATCGTGGTGGAGACCATGCGAGAGGAGGGACTAAGCTATAAGGAAACGAGACTTCGTTTTGAGATTGCAGGAGAAGACCGTGTGAGAAATTGGGAGCGAATCTACTTGGAGGAAGGGCCGGAAGGATTGGCTGTTGAGCGGCGAGGACGCAAGATCACTGGCCGCCCACGCAAGCTTCCCCAATCGACCGAAGAAGATCTCATTGCAGAAAATCAGCGGTTGCGTGCAGAGGTAGCCTACCTAAAAAATTTGCAAGCCTTGGTTTTGGAGCGAGAGCGACGCCAGCAGAAAAAACGCTGGCAGTCCAAAATCTAAGGCGAGAATTTGCATTGTCCCTTTTGCTTGAAATCGCTCAGCTGCCCCGTGCATCTTTCTGTTACCACCTAAAGCAAATGAAGCGGGCTGACAAATATGAGACAGAAAAAGCAGAAATTACCGCTATTTACCACAAGAACAAGGGTAGATATGGATATTGCCGCATTACCGAGGAACTACGGAACCGAAAAATTCATCTGAATCACAAAACCGTTCAGCGTTTAATGAAACAGCTGGGACTTGTTTGCCGTGTCCGAATGAAGAAATATCGTTCTTACAAAGGCGAAGTTGGAACGATTGCTCCCAATCTTCTGCAACGGAACTTTCATGCTGACAAGCCAAATCAGAAGTGGGTCACGGATGTAACCGAGTTCAGCCTGTTTGGAGATAAACTGTATCTTTCGCACATTCTTGATTTGTATAGTAGTGACCTAGTCAGCTATACTATCTCAGACAGACCTGTTTTGAGTATGGTGACCTCTATGCTGGACAAAGGATTTGAACAAATTCCTGGTGGCACCAATTTGATTCTTCACTCAGACCAAGGCTGGCAGTACCAGCACAAGCAATACCAACAAATCCTCAAAAACAAGGGTGTCCAGCAGAGCATGAGCCGCAAAGGAAACTGTCTGGACAATGCAGTGATTGAAAACTTCTTTGGCCTGTTGAAAATCGAGCTGTTCTACCTGCAAGAATTTAAGTCTATGGAACACTTCAGACAAGAACTAATTGAATATTTGGATTACTACAATAACAGACGAATCAAGGCAAATTTAAAAGGCTTGCCGCCTGCGATTCACAGACAACAAGCCCTTTCGGCTGCTTAAACAGTTTTTAGCTAAAATTATTGTCTAACTTTTTGGGGTCACTTCATAAAGATAGGGAAGCGGTTTTGTCATTTTTTAGACACCGGCAGCGAAATGATTTTTGATTGTCTGTCCGGGCTGTCCTGGGGATTGACAGGGGAAGGAGGCGATGGGGTTTGGCCGGCAGACGGGACGGAAAACGATTAAGGAGCCATCCTTTTCTTCCATAGAAACAGCTGTATTGTCTTTTCCTCGAATTTAAGTGATGGAGAAGTACAGCGGGAAGAACAATTCTTCCCAACCCGTCAACTGTGCGGAAATATCGTACAGCCATTATCTCCTAAAGATTAGATTTTCGATTTCTGGCTGGATTGTTCCAGTGGTTTAGCTATAGATTGTAAAGCTATACTTATATTTCCACACCAAAAGAGGAAAATTGGTTTCTGATGAGATGCTTGATGCCTTATCTTATTATAAACAGAAGGGGAATAGTTCTAAATTAAAAAAATGGACCTTTTGGTCATTTAACTTCGAATTAACAAACATTTGATTTGCCTATTACATCTCTTATTTACAATACTTTATCGTGCTGATCTATTTTGTTTGAAAAGGAGTGTCTATTGAATAATGAAGAAAAGGCGAATAATTGGGGTGATATTATCCCTTTGCATAGCGGCCTTGATGTGGCCCTCCCCCTTGACGGCTGCGGCAGCCGATTCCGATACGGCCATATATGTAGATTATGAAGCGGAATACACACCCGAAGATGATATTGAGATTACCGCTCAGGTGGAAAGGGCGGATACGGAGCAGGTATTGCTGTGGTACCGCCCCTGTGAGGAATTCGTCTGGAAGTCGATGGCGATGACGGGGACTGCGGAAAATGGCTACAGCGCCGTGGTTGCCCGCAATTCGGCGTGGAACACCACCCTGGAATTCTATGTGACGGCAGAATATGCGGACGGCAGCTCCGAGAGCAGCGGCGTTTCCCTCTGCAATGTGGACAACGGCTTGGATTACCAGAATCTTCCTTGCCTGCTGATTACGGAGGTCGTCCCGGACACAGCGGATGTGGACGGCCAGGGCAAAGACAAAGATGCCTATGAATACATTGAGCTCTTCAACAACTATGCAGAGGATCTCGATCTGAGCAATTACCGCATTGTCCATGAGGACAAGGAAAACAGCGGTGAAACCGAAACTATCGGAGCTGAACTGGATGGGTTTGTCCTGAAATCCGGACAGGCGGCGGTTCTTTGGATCCAGACCCCAGAGATGGAGGCGGCCGGCGGATACACGGTCGAGCAGTTCAACGACTACTACGGCTCCGCTCTGGTTGAGGGGAAAAACCTGGTGAGGGTCAAGGCCAATGGGATCAACAATTCCGGCAAGCAGGTGCTGCATGTCCGCCCCGTGATCGGGACGGCCGACATCAGCTACGGGGATATCGGCACGGGAAGCGGTACCAATGACTTTGTGGAAGGGGAATGCGTCCAGTACCGCACCCCGAACCGCGCCAGCGACAATTATACCAAGTCGGTGAAAATTGGCAAGCCCAATATCGTGGAAGCGGCGAAATCCCCTTCGCCTGGCTCTGTCTACACCTGGCAGGTTCCCAGCGTGCGGACGGAAAATTCGCCCTTCACCAATGCCGACGACAAGACGGCGCCGGTCGTGACCCTGGTGGGTCTCCCACAGAACCATAAAGAGGGAACCGACCTAGAACTGAAAGCCTCCATTAAGGATGAGAGCAGCATCATTGATTTCCAGATCCTGCTCAAAAAGGACACTGGGACAGACTATGTTTCCTTTAAAGGCAAGAACCCTTCCAGCGACGGCCTGTATTATGTGACGATTCCCGGCAGCGAGTTGCTCAACTGCGCTTCGATTGAACTGTATGCGACGGCGACGGACTCGACTGTTTCGATGAACAAGGGCGAATCGGCGAAAAGCACGATTCAAATTGAGCATATCCAGCCGGAGAATGTACGGCTCCTTCCCGGCGACGGATCGCTGGTTAGCGGAAAGGTGACAGTCAGCGCGGCCGTGCCCACCCCGCCCTCCACGGCCACGATCCAGGTGGATGGCCTGCCTTTGGAAACGGCGGGGACGATGGAAAGCGGCGTGTATTTTACCGCCAAGATCACCGGCCTGAGCAGCTACTATAAAAATGGGATCGCCGTGGGCGGCGACATCCTGGGTTTGGCTGTCAAGGGCGACCCCGATACCCGTACGGTGTTTGTGGATAAAAAGTACCTGGAATACCAGGAGAATGGCAGCGCAAAGCTGACTGTCACCATCTGGGCCGGTTCCACCCTTGCGACGATTCGCCCGGATTCCCCGGAAAACAACGATGATATTAAGGCAAAGAATTTCTGTTTGACACTGGCGGACGGCACCGTCTTGCAGCCGGACAACTTGGATTCGGACAAAAACTACAACATCGGTGATGCGGAAGGCATGCAAGAGTGGCTGGACGTTGTATTCACCATCCCGGCAGAAAAGCTCAACGCCCAGGCTGCTGTGTGGGATACGACAAAATTCAGCGACGGGGAACACACCCTGACGGCGGAAGTAGACGGAAAAACCGTGACCAGCACAGTGACGGTGGACAACACGGCCCCTGTGGTGGAGCTCAGCCCAGCAGACGGCGAAACTGTGAAGGGCGTCTTTACCATCGAAGCGGCGGTTAACGGCGAGGACGGGGCGGTTGCCCTTACAGCCGAACTGGATGGCGAGGGAATCACCCTGCCGTATACCGCTTCTACAACGGCGCTGCCCATGGGAGATCATGAACTTACGGTGACAACCGCCGACGCGGCGGGCAATGTTACGGAAAAATCCATCGTCTTCCACACACCGGAGGAAAACCCGGTTTTCAGCAATCTCCAGGCGCAGGTTGACGGCACGGACGCGACGCTCAGCACCGTGGTGACCGATCCCAACGGGGATTATACTGATTTGTCCTTTAAAGTCGGCGCTTCCTACACGCCGGGGGACGGAGCCACGGCGGTGTTCACCGGCAGCGGCGATTACCCGGTAAGCGGCGGGGAGGCTGCGAACTGGGTGGATGGGCTGACCACACAGGTTTCCTATGACGCGCCTTACCATCGCTTTGAGGTGGAAACCGGGGAACTAACCGACGGCGATACGGTGGAGCTGACCTGGAACGGGTCGGCGGACGGCCGCACCGTCCAGATGTACGCGCTGAATCATGCCGACGGAACGTGGACATGCCTCGCCTTCGGCCAGACGGAGCTGCGCGCCGAAATCCCGGCCGCAGGCTATGTGCAGGACGGGAAGATTACGGTTGTGTTGCAGAACCGCCCAGAAGGCAACGGCCCCTCCGCTCAACCGGCTCCCGTGCTGAACACGGAAGGCACAACGGTTGGTGAAGACGGGCGCTTCCCGATGAACGGCTTCCCCTCTACCGACGCCTATGACTTCAGTTTTGCTTGGATCACCGACACCCAGTATTACGCGCAGAATTTCCCTGAGAATTTCCACGGGATGAACGAATGGATCGTGGAAAACAGCGAGCAGTTAAAGACCAAATACTTAATCCATACCGGCGATATTGTCAATCAGTACAACAAGCAGTTTCAATGGGAAGAAGCAGACGCCGCCATGCAGATCCTTGATGACGCGGGGCTTCCTTACGGGGTGCTGGCCGGCAACCACGACGTCCAGTACGGCCGGGAATGGTACGACCAGTATTACCAATATTTTGGAGAGGATCGCTATGCCGGCCGTGATTACTACGGCGGGAGCTATGAGAACAACAAGGGACATTACGACCTAATTTCTGAAAACGGACAGGATTTCATCATTCTGTATATGAGCTGGGACGTCTTTGAGGACGAAGTCGATTGGATGAATCAGGTTCTTGACCAGTACAGCGACCGCAAAGCTATCCTATGCTTCCACCGCTTCATCAACAAGGACGGCAAGCTGGATCAGACAGGGGAATATGTCCTGGAGGAGGTTGTTTCCAAGCACAGCAACATTTTTGCCGTTCTAAACGGTCATTATCACGGCGCGGCCATCAACGTACAGCGGTATGACGATGATGGAGACGGTACGGCCGAACGTCCGGTTTACCTGATCTGCACTGATTATCAGGCGGATCCCCAGGGTGGAAGCCAGTACATCAAATTCCTGTATTTTGATTTGGAAAATGACTACGTGTTTATGAACGCCTATTCGCCGCTGCTGGACGATTTTAATTTCTATGACGATACCGACACCTATGACGGCGGCGACCAGGATCACGATGTGTACCACCTGAGCGTCGATTTTGATGGGACGCCGCGCACCTTGACCACCGATTCCTTTACCCTGGATGTGTATACCGAGCAGGCGGTCGGACAGACCGAAGATGTCGCCAGCGGCGAGAAAGCACAGGTGACATTGGAAGGGCTGGAGCCGGAAACGCCGTACTTCTGGTATGTACAGGCATCCTCGGAGGAAACCGGTGTACAGCGTTCCGCACTGTCTCGCTTTGTTACCGGAACGGCGCATGATGGAGAAGTCGACAATCCGGACGAATCCGATCCGGTGGCGCCGCCGGACACCGATGAAACCGATCCGGAGCCGGATACAGATATGTCTCCTGCCGGTGGCAATACAGATAAACCGGGAGAGGAAAACGATACAGCTTCCCCTGAAACAGGCGATCCCGCTCGCACCCTGTGGACACCCTGTGTGTTAGCGGCTGTAAGCCTGACAGCAGCTTATTTGATATATTCGCGTAAACGACGTGCTCACTAATTGAAAGAGACCGGAGTTTGGAACTCAAAAATGAGATAATCCAGATTCCGGTTTCTTTTTCTATAACTATAAGTCCAGCATTTATTCTGGAAAATATGGTCACATAATGTACCACGAGCTTTGTGGAATTTGGTTATCGTTGCAGATTTGGAGTACGGTTTCTTAATTCTGCCAGCATTTCTCCGTGCCTGCTTTTTCGTTTGCTTTTTTAGGCTTACTTGTGTTATACGTTATACAAAAATTAAGGAACCTCGTCGCGTTTTGATACTTTTATTTTTAGACGTGAGGGTATCTTTTTTGTCAAGGTAATCCAAATAACGGCCCTCCGCTTTCGCGGGGGCCACAAGGTACTGAGTGAATCAGCAGAAAACGCCTGGCTCCGTGCGGAAAGAAAAAGGAGAAGCAAAATCGACTTAGATATACGGGTTGCAGCCTACTGTCGAGTCAGTACGAATCATTTCAAACAGTTTGGAAGTCTTGAAACACAGAAATCTTACTTTGAAACAATGATTCGGAAGAACCCAAACTGGCAGTTTGTAAAAATTTATTCCGATGTCGGTTCTCCTCTAAGAACCAAAAGAGGATCGGGTTATCGTCAGATGACTCTAGATGGAAAAAAGAGATTGTTCGCTTTTGTTCTAGTAAAAAATCATTGAGCCGATTCGGAAGTGATACCGTCGAAGCATTAACACAGATAAGGAAATGGAAACAAATGAATAATAGTTTTTTGCTATGCTGTTTTTTCGTCGTACAATTATAAAATCGCATAAGTTCCTGAAGCTAGGGCAATAATCGCTAGAGGTAACAGTACATCTGCGGAATCACCTGTCTGAACGCTTCTTACCTCTGATTCATTTTTTTATCTGTATTTATTGCGCTTTTCTCGCCTTCGTCACTTGTTGGTGGTTTAGGTTTTATTGGTTTCTCCACATCTGAAGCACGCTGTGCAAGTGGCTTTAAAGGAACCGTTGGCTGTTGTGACTGTAATCGCAGCATTACCAGGGGAATTTCGCCGTTACCAGGCCGCTGGCGTCTACAGTGGCAATGCTCGAGTTTGAAAAGGACTAGGTAAGGCTTTTGTTGATTAATATATTCAAGTGTCCGGCAGATTCTATAGGTTTTCAGCCTTTCTGAGAATCATAACCAGAATTTAATAATCAACTTGATGATAAAAATATCTAACACTAATAATCTATCCGCATGATAATGTTTTGGGGGAAATCCCCGTACTTTTCACCAAAAATGTTGATCCCGCCTTTAATTTTTGCATCGGGAGCGATTCCGATTTTAAAAGAAATATATGGATAACTGTCCAACCTAAGAGAGTCAATTGTGATTCTATTGTCAGTAGGCTGTTCGTCCAGATAAGCACCGTTCCTTCTGATAGAAAAGGTTTTCAAAAGACCATATTGGGTGGAGCCGTAATTCCACGCTGGCGGTGTGTATTTGCCTCGTCTTGAGCCGAAGTCGCCGGTTGCGCGATAGGTGAAACAATGGACTTCGTTGATAATAATTGAAATATCGGAAGGCCAGACGTCTTGGTATCCGGGAGCCTCGGAGCAGAGTTCTAAGCTGAACGAGATTTCCTGAACGCTGTTTTCCTCAATGCAAGGATAGTGGCAAGGAAAGCGATATTCGATAAAGCCTTCTTGAAACCACAGTAATTGTGCCTTAACACGATTAGGAGAATAAAAAGCTTTTGGGTTGTCAAAGACGTTAAGTAGGCCGTTTTCATCGGCCATACCACAAGTGGGGGCCACATCACAGTTATAAAAGTGACCAACAGGCATGTCTACGACAATCGATTGAGTTTCCGGAAACATATTATCCATAGAGGTGCTGATTAGAATAGATTTTACGCTGCAAACAGAGATACGCATAGACCCTCTCATACCAGGCTGCGTTTTTGTAATCACCAGCCCGGCTTGTTCCAGACAATTGATATGGAAGGCTGTAGAGGATACAGGAATATTAAGCTTATTTGCGATTTCTACAACCGACATGGACTTCACACGAAGAAGATCCAAGATTTCAACCCGCACTGAAGAGGAAAGTGCTTTTCCAAGCTTTTCGAAATAAGGATAAGCTTCCCGGTTTCCAATATCTAATGTGATATTACGCTCGCCAAAATGAATAAGCTGACCATTTCTATCCATAGTTACTACTCCTTTTATTATATTATTACTGTAATAAACTATATGGTTAAAAATAGAAATATTGCAATATAGCACAAAAAATAAAAATATTTTAAGCATTATATTGACATTATGACGAATTGATGCTAATATACAACCAGAAAAGGCGAATACATATAACTGGAATAAAGTAATAATAAATGTTCTTTCCATAATATTACATTAAAATTGTGGTAAAAGCAAGCGTTATTACTTATTTTAATAACAAAGGAGGAGCAAAATGAAAAAATTATTAGCAGCAATTCTTAGCGCCGCCTTGGCAATGTCTATTGTGTCGGGGTGTGCTTCCGGCGGCGGTTCTTCTTCATCCGGCGGATCATCTTCCGGCGGGGAATCGTCAGAGACTCAGCAAACTGGTGAAAATGTAACCCTTTCTTTCCTGTCCTGGGAAAATGAATCGGTGATGCAGCCGATCATCGACGGTTTCCAAACAGAATATCCCAATATCAAAATTGACTTTCAGTATGCGCCGCCGGTTGGCGACTATATCGAGAAGCTTAAGGTTCTCGGTCTGACAAATGAAACGCCTGATGTATTTGTCATGGTATTGGAAAATCGTGAAGAACTGATCGACGCAGGAACCGCAATGGATCTAACAGATATGGAGTTTATGAAGAGTGTGTCTGACCTAAATAAGCAGCTATACTCGAGAGACGGCAGACAGTACGCCGGCGCCGGATGGGCTTGGGTAGGGGGTATCTTCTACAATAAGGATATGTTCGAACAGGCTGGTATCACAGAAGAACCTAAAACCTGGGACGAATTAACAGAAGCGTGTAAAAAACTGACAGACGCCGGCTTTACGCCGATTGTGGACAATATGGGAGACGCGGCTACCACCCTTACCTCCGCATTGTTTGCTTCTGAGACCCTAACAGATGATCCTGATTTTGATAAAAAAGTCCGAGAGGGCGAACTGACTTATGCGGATGGCTGGACAGAGCCTTTCCAAATGTGGTATCAGGGCATGGTGGAACCTGGATATATCAATAGCAGCATGACGGGAATCACGACAGAAGATATCCAGACACAATTTGCTACAGGACAAATCGCTATGATGCTCAACGGTTCTTGGGTTGTACCGACTATTTTGGATATTAATCCGGAGTTGAATTTCAAGTGTATGGGAATTCCTGGATCTCAGGAAGGCAATGAATGGTATTTCGGCGGTGGCGGTATGGGATATTCCATCAATAGCAAAACGGAGCATCCCAAAGAAGCAGAGAAGTTTTTGGAGTATATGATCACCTCTCCTGATGCTTTGGAGCATTGGAATGCGGGGACAGGACAGTTGATTCTTTCCGGCGATGAGGACACCCGCGTGATGCAAGGTATGGACGATGCGGAAGTCGGTTTGAAGGAAGGAAAATGCTGGATTCCGATGTTCGAGTGGAGAAAATATACAGAGGCTCTTCGAGTTCAATATTTGGCTTGTCTTTCTGATATGGTAAATGGAAACATGACCCCTGAGGAAGCGGCTAAATCTATGGATGACAAATACGCTGAGATGGGCGGCTGATCACGAAAATAGGAAAAACCGCGGTGGTTTGGAAGGCCGCCGCGGTTTTTTCAAAGCTCTCAAAGCGAATTGAGAGAACGAGGTGGACAATATGTATAAAATTAAAAAAAATATACAATACGAATTATTCCTGATCCCTGCCTTGGTGGCGTACACTGTGTTTATTGTGGTGCCGCTGATTCAAAGCGGAATCTACAGCTTTACAAACTTTGACGGAGTTCAGCAGTCATACGGATTTGTAGGATTTCAAAATTATTGGGAAATTTTTACTGATGACGCTTTAATGGGTGCTCTTGGTTTTACGATCATGTACATGGTCTGCATGGTGGTGATCATTACTGTGCTTGCGATCCCGCTGGCAATTTTGTTGGATAAAAAGGGAAGAGGAAAGGGAATCCAGCGCGCGGTATTTTTCTTTCCGGCTATTCCCAGCAAGCTGCTGGTAGGTTATCTTTGGTGCTTTATTTTCGCTCCCACCTCAACCGGGGTGATTAATGTGATTTTGAAAAATGTATTTCATATGGATGCGGTTCCCTGGACATCGGATCCGCTGCTGGCAAAAATATCTATTATTACGGTAGCAATCTGGTGTAATCTGGGATATCACGCTATGCTTTATCTTGCGTATCTTCAGGCGATTTCCAACGATTATTATGAAGCGGCCGAAATCGACGGAGCCACCTGGTGGCAGAAATTCCGTTACATCACTTATCCTATGCTGGCTCCAGCTATGACTATCAGCCTCATGCTGTTGATTACAGACAGCCTTAAAATTTTCGATCTGCCGAAAGCAATGACAGATGGGGGACCTGGGTTCTCAACCTATACAATTACGCAGGTTATTATGCTCCGCGGCGTAACCGAGCAGAAGTACGGCCAGGCATCCGCTATGTCGATGATTTTCTGCCTGATGGTATTGGTGATAGCGGTTATCCAGATAACGCTCAGCCAGCGGAGAGAGGAGAATGTGCGATGAAAAAGAGGAAAGCACGCGGCGTAATCATTAATCTGATTGTATGGCTTTTATGCCTAGTACATTTTTATCCTTTCTTTTATATGCTGATTAACACCTTCAAAACCCGTCAGGATGGAGCCTTTAACCCTATGGGCCTGCCGAAAGTGTGGGTTTTGGATAACTATGTCGAGGTATTCACTACGGTCCCCGTATTCCGGAGCTTTTTTAACACGCTGCTTATTACGGTTTGTTCAGTGCTGCTGATTATCCTTTTTGGCACAATGGCGGCTTATCCGGTGGTATACAATAAGAATAAATTCAATAAAGTGGTTATGATTTATCTGCTGCTTGGGTTTATGATACCCTTTCAATCTATTTTAATTCCCCTGTTCCAAACCATGACGAATATGGGCTTGATCAATAAGCTGATTGGTTTAGTGTGCTTTTATACAGCGGGATGCTCTATGACCTTTTTCCTTACTATGGGTTATATGAAGGGGATTTCTTTTGAACTGAATGAAGCCGCCTTGATAGATGGATGCAGTATTTTCGGGATTTATTGGAGAATTATTCTGCCTTTGTTGAAACCGGTCATCGCTACGGCTGCTATTTTCCATTCTATGGCGATCTGGAATGATTTTCTTGCCCCGCTGATGTTCCTGAATTCAGCGGATAAGGCTACGCTGGTGCTTCAGGCGTATCGGGCGAAATCCCAGTTCGGAGTTAACTGGCCGATGTTCATGACCTTTACAGTCATCGTCCTGATTCCGGCTTTGGTGTTCTTCCTGGTGATGCAGAAAAATATTTTAAAGGGCCTTTCCGCTGGAGCGGTGAAGGGCTGAAAACCTTTAGAAAGAGCAGGTTTGACTGATGAATCTGATTAAAATTGATTTAGACCGAAAAATTGCGCCCATTAACCCGGGACTGTACGGATCTGGATTAGAGCATTTGGGAAGAGGTGTATATGGCGGCATCTATGAACCGAGTAGCCTGCTGGCAGACAGCGACGGCTTTCGGCAGGATGTATTGGATGCGGTAAAAGCGTTGTCTCCCTACAGCCTAAGATGGCCAGGTGGAAACTTTGTGTCCGGTTACCACTGGCAGGACGGTGTGGGACAGCAGCGAACGCCTGTACGAGATCTGGCTTGGGGCGCGGTAGAAACCAATCGCTTTGGCACCCACGAATATATCCAGTATTGCCGGAAAATCGGCGCCCAGCCTTTCATCAACACCAATATGGGAACCGGAAGCCCGGAAGAGGCGGCTCAATGGGTAGAATACTGCAACGGCCTAGCAGGAACCCGCTTTTCGGATGAAAGAGTTCGTAACGGAAGCCCCGAGCCTTTTGGGGTAAAGTATTGGGGAATCGGAAACGAGATGAACGGCAGCTGGCAGATTGGTCAGCTTTCTGCTATGGATTACGCGAAAAAAGCCAAGGAAGCAGCAAAGCTGATGCGCTGGATGGATCCAACCATCAAATTAATCGTCGCAGGGGAATGTACTGACGATCCTTCCTGTGTGGATTGGGACCGGACCCTTTTAGATCTGACGGCCCCTTATGTGGATTATATCTCGGTACATATGTATGCCGGAAACCCGAATAACTGTTTTTCAGAATATATGGCTACTGGAGAACGTGTTGAACGGAAGCTCCGGACGGTTAACGGTATTATTGATTCTGCTATGCATAAAACAGGAAAAAAGAACAGAATCAAGATTTGCTTTGACGAGTGGAATGTTTTTTACCGTGAGGACAGCAGCCCCAACAATGGCAATACGATTGAGGAAAAGTACAACCTAGAGGATGCTCTGGTCTGCGCCATGTTTTTAAACGCATTTCTCCGCAACGCGGATACAGTCGATTTAGCCAACCAGTTTATGCTTGTAAACGTGGTGGCGCCGGTCGTTACCTCCGAGGAAGACTTGTTTCGGCAAACGATCTTTTACCCGTTTATGCTGTATTCTAAATTCGGCCGTGGAGAATCTTTGGACTGCCTGGTGGAGTGTGACACCTATGATACGGCTCTCTATCAGGAGGTCAAGCTGCTGGATGTCAGCGCCAGCTATCAGCCTGAGACCGGAGAATTAAATGTATTTGTAGTCAACCGGCACGAGTCAGAGGCTCTGAAAGCAGAAATCAGGCTTCCTGAAGCGACAATCGCCGGAGGAAAAGCGTTCGAGATGTATCACGATGATATCAAAGCCGAAAACGGCTTTCTTCAGAAAGATAATGTGGCGCTTCTGGAAAAGGATTTTTTTGCCCAGGGGCGAGGATTTGTTTACGAGTTTCCTCCCCATTCCCTTTCGGTGCTCCGGATGAAAGCAGAGAGGTAGTTAATGGAAAAGAAAAAGATTCATATCGATACAGATATTGGCGCCGATGTAGACGATTTGTGCGCTATCGCTTATTTGCTGAAAAGGCCCGATGTAACGGTCACCGGCATTACCACCTGCCTGGAAGTCCGCGGACGCCGAACCTGTTATGTGAAACGGGTACTGGAGCTTTGCGGAGCATCCGACATTCCTGTGGGTGCAGGCGAGGATGGCACTCTTGACAGCAAAGAGCTTTACGATTCCGCGTTCTCCGCAGAGAAGATGATGTTCGGCCCGGGAATCGAGGGGCTGTTTGCATCTCAAAGAACTGCTGTGGATATTATAGAGAACAGTCTGAAACAGGGCTCCGCCATAGTGGCCATTGGCCCTTTGACCAACATTGCTAGAGTAGTCCGGAAAAAAGGACATAAAATTTTCAATTCAGACAATCTGTTCTTTATGGGAGGAAGCCTGTGGACTCCGGAAAAGGGTTACCCGGCTTGGAATCGGGAAAATGATTGGAACATTAATATGGACTTGACCGCTGCTAATGAGGTTTTGAACTGCTGCGGGCTGACTATGGTGGAGATAGCCCCAACTTTGAAGACTTTTCTTACTGAACGGGACTGCGCCCGTTTGGATAACACCGATGGTATGAACAGCATGGTTGCCGGACAGGGCAGATTTTGGCGGAATCATGCGCCGTTTATCCGAGAGGAGACGGCAAAATGCGGGAAATTACCTCGAGACCTCTGCAATTTTCATTACGACCCGCTCACCTGCGCCATAGCCGCCGGATTCCCAGACTATCAGGCGAAGGAGGAATTTATAGAGTTCTGCCCGATGCCGGAAGACCACACTTACCAAATAATAAGGAAAAACGGCGGCAATCGGATCAGGAGTGTCTATGACGCGGATGGAGAGAGCTTTAACCGAGCTTTTATGGAAACGATGCTGAAAACACTGATTTAATTCGCTGGAGGGATAAGATTGAGAAGAGAGATTCCACGACCCGAATATCCTCGCCCCAACCTTGTGAGAGATGAATGGGATAATTTAAACGGAGTTTGGGAGTTTTCCTTTGACGCTCCGGTTTTCGATAGAGAGATCTTGGTTCCGTTTTGCTATCAGAGTGAAAAAAGCGGAATCGGCATAGAGGAGGAGCATGAGGCGGTGTGGTACCGCCGAAGGTTTTCTGTCCGCAGGGAAAGTCTAGAAACAAAGCGTTTGTGGATCCATTTCAACGCGGTTGATTACAAGGCCTCTGTTTACGTTAACGGACGGCTTGCCGGTACTCACGAGGGGGGGTATACCGCCTTTTCCTTTGATATTACCGAATTGCTTCAGCAGGAAGAAAATGTGCTGATGGTAAAAGCGGAAGATTCCCAAAACCAGGGGCAGCCCCGGGGAAAACAGACGTGGCGGCATGAAAAATTTGGCTGCTGGTATACGCCGGTAACGGGGATCTGGCAGACCGTATGGCTGGAATATAAGAATGAGGTTTTTTTGAAGCAAGTCAGATTTACGCCGGACATCGACCGTCGCGCCGCCTGTGCTGAATTTTGGGTGAGCACCAATCGGCCGGTAACGGTAACGGCGGAGGCTTCCATTGAGAAGAATGGGGTGGTGAGAAAGCTTTCCGCGGCTTCGGCGCAATGCCGCTGTGGTTATGGCAGAGCGGAATTCTTATTTCACGATTATGATGTGAAAAACAAGGAGGAATTGTGGTGGTCGCCGGAGCATCCTAATTTAATCGACGTGAAGTTAAAGGTTCTGGAAGAAGGGGTGGAAAAGGACCGGGTAGCTTCTTATTTCGGGATGAGAAAGATACAAAGTGAAAACGGAAACGTGCTGTTAAATAACACGCCTCTTTACCAGCGCCTGATTTTGGATCAGGGGTACTGGAAAGAAACGCTGCTGACGCCGCCGTCTGACGAGGCGATTCGGCGGGATGTAGAGCTGACATTGAAGCTGGGCTTCAACGGCGCCAGAAAACACCAGAAAATCGAAGACCCGCGCTATTATTACTGGGCGGATAAGCTGGGACTCTTGGTGTGGGGAGAATTGCCGAGCGCTTACGAGTTCCACAGCGGCGCGGTAAAGAATTCCATGCGGGATCTGTCTGATTTTGTGGATGCTTGCTTCAACCATCCAAGTATTATTTTCTGGGTCCCCCTAAATGAAAGCTGGGGTGTAAGCGCTATTGTGGCGGACCGCCGACAGCAGGATTACGCCCGGGCTATGTATTATACACTGCGTGCGTTAGATGGAACCAGACTAATCAGTACCAACGACGGCTGGGAGCAGGTGAACGAGACTGATATCTGTGCGATTCACGACTATGCCTACTTCCCCCAAAATGCTGACAAGTATGATAGGTTGGACGGCGTTTTACGGGGAGCGGCAGAGGTTCGCTTGGTTTACGCAGAGGGTAGCAGTTACCAGGGTCAGCCGGTTATTTTAACAGAATATGGAGGAATTTCACTGAATACGTCTAACGACGGCGATAAGTGGGGCTATTATGAAAATGCCGAGGATGAAGAGGAATATCTTGCCAGACTAGAGATTATTACGAGAAAGCTTTTAGAAAATCCATTGATCAAAGGCTTTTGCTATACGCAGATGACGGATGTAATGCAGGAGGCCAACGGTTTATTAACCATAGATCGCCAGCCTAAGGCGGATATGGAACGGCTGAACCGAATTTTTAGCGGAAAATAAAATATTTTGGAGGCAGGCGTAATGGAACTGACAAAAGAAAATGCTCAAAGCTTTCTCCTTTATTTATGTGAGGAAATGCCCAAGCAGGAAAAGAGGTTTTGCGAGCTGGATTCTGTTGTGGGAGACGGAGACCACGGTGTAACGATTACCAGAGGCTTTACGGCGGCAAAGGAAGCAGTTTCTTCTTGTAACGGTACACCGGAGGATCTGTTTGCAGAGATGGGAGACGCTATGATGGCGGCTATGGGGGGCGCTATCGGTCCTATTTACGGTACCTTGTTCCGTGCTTTTTCTCAGGCCGTTTCAGGTAAGAGCCGTCTCTCCACGGAGGGTCTAGGCGATATGTTTCAGCAAGGCTTGGAGGAAATCAAAATGGTAGCCAATGTGAAGGAAGGACAAAAGACGCTGGTCGATGCCTTAAGTCCCGCGTCAGCGGCCCTGCGAGAAAGCGCGGAGAAAGGCTTTAGTCCGGCAGAGGCCATGAGACAGGCGGCCTGCGCCGCCGAGGAGGGCGCACAGGCAACCGCGAATATGATTGCCCGAAAGGGCAGAGCGAGGTTCTTAGGGGAGAAATCATTGGGTCACCAGGATGCGGGGGCGACATCTTTAGCGGAATTAGTCCGTCTGATGGCAGAATTTTTAGAAAATCAGGAGGGGATTTCGATATGAAAAAATTAAAAAACGCGCCGGATCAGTTGGTGGAGGAATGCTTAAAAGGCTATGTTGCCGCTCATAAAGAGATTATCGAGTTAGAAGGAGACCATCTGGTCGTCCGCAAAAGAAAAAAGGGCAGCGGCCGGGTGAAGTTTGTGCTGGGGAACGGCGCTGGCCATGAGCCTGCGGTAATCGGCTGGGTAGGGCCTGGTATGCTGGATGCTAACCTGGTGGGGGAGGTGTTCACGGCTCCTTCCGCGGATAAGCTGACAGAGGCTCTTGCCTATTTAAACGACGGGAGCCCTATTTTGTTAGCCGTGCAGAATCATGCTGGTGATGTTCTCAACGCCAATCTTGCCTACGCTAAGGCCAGAAAAATGGGAATCGACGTGCATAAGGTGCTGTTTTACGATGATATTGCATCCGCTCCCAAGGGAATGGAGGAAGAACGAAGAGGAATGGCAGGGATGCTGTTCTATGTGAAAATTGTAGGCGCCTTTTTGGAAGAAGGCGGTACTGTTCATGAGGCGTGTGAATTGTTTGAGCGGGTCCGGGACAATACCAGAACCTATAGCGTAGCTTTTACCCAATGCACTCATCCAGTGACCGGAATGGATATCGTAGCCTTGCCGGATAATGAGATTGAACTGGGAATGGGTGTCCATGGAGAGGGCAGCGGGGCTAATAGAATCCCGATGCCGACCTCTGCCGAGCTGGCAAAAAAAGTGTGCGATGTTTTATTGGAAGATAAGCCTTATCAACACGGAGACGAGGTGCTGGTATTTTTAAACGGTTTAGGCTCTACCACAACGATGGAGCTGTCTGTTTTTTATCATGATCTTTTGAACTATTTGGGGACAAAAGGAATTAAGGTTTACGACGGGTTCTGCGATAGCTGTCTGACGACGCAGGAGTTGGGGGGCGTATCGGTTTCCTTGTGCAGTGTGGACGGTCAAATGAAAAAGCTGTGGGATCGTCCTTGTGAGTGCGGAATTTGGTGTAAAGGTGAGGAACTGTATGGCGAATTTACGAAAACTCCGCCGCTGGAATGCGGTAGATATTCATGTGGACGACTGGGATCCATGCTTTCTGTCCCAAATAGATGTCAATCGTTATGCTAAGGATCTGGCCAACGCTGGAGTTCAGTCAATCCTGTTTTATGTAAATTCCCATACAGGTCATTGTTTGTTCCCAACCCAGACAGGAATTTCCCACAGCGGCATTGGCGCCAGAGATGTAGTGCGAGAAGTACTGGACGCTTGTCAGAAAGAAAGTATAGATGTTTTTCTTTACTACAGCATGGTGTTTAATAATGATTGTTACCAGGAACATCCGGATTGGCGTATTTTAGATTCGGCCGCGCTTGCTTCACGGCAGAAGGCGGGAGGCAGCGATGTTTTAGGAGGGCGTTACGGCGTGTGCTGTCCTAATACCGCCTACCGGCAGTTTGTATTCGACCAGCTGCGGGAAATTGCCCAGCGTTATCCTGATTGCAGTGGCTTTTTCCTGGATATGGTTTTTTGGCCGGAGGTGTGCTATTGTCCGTCGTGCAGAGATAGGTTTAAAAGAGAAACAGGATTAGATTTACCGCTGGTGATTAATTGGGGGATGCCCGAATGGGAAGCTTTTCAAAATTCTAGGGAAAGCTGGCTCAGGGAATTCGCCCGTCAGGCTAACGAGGTGATTTGGTCCGTTCTCAGGAAGCCGGTCCTACACCAATTCGGCGCGACACCTCGGCCTTGGAGCAGCGGCTTTACAGAAAAAATGGCGGATTACGCCGATTTAATTGTCGGCGATTTTTATGGCGGGCTGGAACAGGAATCTTTTATCTGCAAATACTTTAAAAGCATTGCGAGTGAAAAACCTTTTGTCTATATTACGGCTGCGTGCGACAGCAGTCTAGCGGAACATACAGCCTATAAAAGCCGGGAAGCATTGCTCGCACATTATAGCACGGTATTAGCGCATGGCGGGGGATTTATGTTTGTAAATCCTATTGAGCCGGACGGAGAGATTGGCAGCCAAATATATGAGGACATGAAGTGGGTATTCCAGAAGGCCGCTTCGCTTGAAACAGATAAATCTGGGGAATTATTATATGATGCGGCTGTATTGTTTCATCAGGAAAGCCAGATAGATCTTCTGGATAACGGCAGTGAGGTGGAAAAGCGGTCCCACAGACAACCACATCTGGAAGCTTCGGTTAAAGCCTTTGAACTTCTTATCCAAGATCATATATTGTGCGGCGTAATTTCCAGCGCGGAAATCCATCGATTGAAGCCTGGTCAGATTCTATTCTGCTGCAACGTGGAACGTATTTCAGCCAAAGAATGTGAAGAAATAGCAGCATTTGTAAAGAAAGGTGGAAGTGCTTATCTCAGCGGCACAACCGACTTAAAGCTGCTCGAGAAATTTGGGATTATAGGGCAAGGAGAAATTGGAGTAAACAATACCTATGTACGGTTTCAGGATCCGGAAAAATGGAATGCCGCTTGTAAAGGGATTGTTTCCTGTTACCATCCATTATGTCGAATTTTAGATACAGGAAAAGCCGATATTTTGGCAATGGCCATGTTACCCTATCCAGAGACTTCAGAAAAATTTGTCACGATTCATTCCAATCCTCCTTATGAGATGACAAACTATCCCGCAGTGCTATACAAACGCTGGGAACATGGGCGGATTATATATACAGCTTGTGATTTTGAAAGCAATTCTAAATATTTACATCGGCAGATATTTCGTAAGCTTATCAAAAAACTGCCATTTGAATTATCTTTTGCATGTAACGCCCCGTGGACGATCGAAACAATAGTATTGAAATTTGCAAATAAATATAGAATAACGTTTCTTAACCACTTACAAGAGGATCGGACAGTGAAGGTAGAAAATATACATTGCCGGCTAGAAGGCTGTTGCGCTAAAAAGGTGCTTTTACTTCAAGAACATCGGGAATTACCTTTTGCGACATCAAGAGGCGGAACTGAATTTACCCTGCCGGTGGTCTATGAATTTTCCGCGGTAGAAGTGTACACATAAGAATTAGAAAGAAATCTTTAGCCTTGGTCTGTTAAATGTGTCGCTGCCTTTTTCTCAGGAGCATGCGGTGCCGGATAGGAATGGCTCGGAATAAACTATAATATGAATGGCCCAATGGGGACAAATAGATAGAACAAGCGCTGGAACGAAAACTGGGATATGTAAAGATCGCGGATAAGACGACAGTACAAATTTTGCCGCTTGGCTGCGAGGACCGAGTCAATCCTAGGCTTTAGCCGCCATGGGAGCTGTGTCCCCTGGCGCAAAGCAGAGGCCAAGAGGAACCCAATATTTTAAAGGAGGGCCTGGAAACTGAAAGGAAAGCTTCCGAGCCCTCCGGCAGGGAGAGTGTTACATATGGCAAAAGTGGTTGCCTTAGGGGAGACGATGGCCGCTTTGACTCCGGGATCTTCGGGAGCGCTGCGGTATGTTACAGATTACCGGATAAGAATTGCCGGTGCGGAAAGCAATGTGGCTGTCGGGCTGTCTAAGCTGGGAATTGAGACGGCGTGGATCTCAAGAGTAGGCGAGGATGAGTTGGGATATTTTGTAAGGAATCAAATCAGGAGCGAGGGGGTTGACTGCCGGGAGGTAATATTCGACCCGGAGCACCGGACTGGACTGATGCTGAAGGAAACCGGAGCATTGGAAACAAAGGTGTTTTACTACCGGGAAAACAGCGCGGCCTCCCACCTGAGCCCAAAGGATTTAAAAGAGGAAATGCTCCAACAAGCGGAACTGCTGTATTTAACCGGGATTACGCCGGTGTTGAGCGAAAGCTGTGAGCGGACGGTTCGGGAAGCGATCCGCTTAGGAAAAAAACACGGTTTGCTGATAAGCTTTGACCCTAATGTGAGAAAAAAACTGTGGAAAGAGAGAGATTACGGGCCTCTGCTGGCGAGGCTGGCCCTAGAAAGTGATATTGTGCTGCTGGGCTTATCGGAAGCGGAAATACTGTTTGGGGAAACGGAGCCTGACGCAATTTTCGATTTGTTGTTCCGGGAGGGCGGGGTGCGTTACGCGGCTATAAAAAATGGGGCTGAGGGCGCCTGGGCGGCAGACCGAAGCCGGCGAATCGCTGTGAAACCGTATCCCTGCCGGAGTGTGGACCCAATTGGCGCGGGAGACGGATTTAACGCGGGATTTTTAGCTGGGATACTGCTCAGAAGAGAACTGGATACCGCGGGGAAAATGGGAGCAATATGCGGAGCCTTAGCCACCCAGACCACTGGAGATGTGGAAGGATATCCGGACAGAAAGCAAATGGAGAATGCGCTGTCGCAAACAGAAGAGATTTACCGTTAAAGGAATAGGAGAAAAACGGGATGGATATGTATGAGATTGTAATGAAGAATCCGGTGCTGGCAATCCTGCGGAATGTGCCGTTGGAACAAACGCTTGATTACGCTGAGGCGATTGTGGCGGGAGGAATCCGTTTTTTTGAGGTGGCGCTAAACAGCAAAGACGGGCTGAAACAGATTTCTGCGCTGAGAAAGCGGTATGGAGACCGCTGTTTGATCGGCGCGGGAACCGCAATTACAGTGGAATTGGCGGAAAAGGCGCTGAATGCGGGCGCCCAGTTTCTGTTAACGCCCGGGACGCCGACAGATGTTCTGGAATACTGCGCGAAAAACAATGTGAAATTACTGCCCGGCGTTTTAACGCCGAGTGAAATTGCAGCAAGCCTGGAATACGGCTATAAAACCATGAAGCTGTTTCCGGCGGGCGCGATGCCTTTGAATTATGTGAAAAGCCTGAAAGGCCCTTTTGACCAGGGAAATTATGTGGCCATCGGCGGGGTTTGTCCCAGTAATTATAAAAGCTTTTTCGCTTCTGGATATCTGGGCGTAGGCATGGCGAGTAATCTGATGCCCGCGGAGGCGGCGGCAAACGGAGACTGGGAGGCGTGCGCCGAGGCTGTCCGAAAAATCGTCGATGACCTGAAGAAAGCTTAATGGATTGTCATTGCACAGATGACAAAAAGCTGAAAGATAACAAGACAGAAGGAGTGCACCGCATGAAAATTGTACGGGTAAACACCTACACCGTTAGGCCCCGCTGGGGCTTTGTGGAGATCATAACGGATGACGGCTTGACCGGCTGGGGAGAGCCGGTGCTGGAAGGCCACTGCGAGGCGGTTCTGGCGTGCGTGGAGGAGATGAAGCCCTATTTGATCGGCGCGAATCCGGGCAGAATTGAGGATATTTGGACGCTTCTTTACCGGGCTGGGTTTTATCGGGGCGGCGGAGTTTTAATGAGCGCGATTTCAGGGATTGACCAGGCATTGTGGGATATTAAAGGAAAAACCTTTGGGGTTCCGGTATATGAATTAATGGGAGGAGCCTGCCGGGAACGCATGAAGGTTTACAGCTGGATCGGCGGCGACCGCCCAAGCGATGTGGGAAAAGCTGCGCTGGAGCGAAAAGAGGCCGGTTTCCAAGCGGTTAAGATGAACGCCACAGAGGAGCTGCAGATGATCGACTCGTATGATAAAATCGACGCCGTTCTGGAACGGGTTTCAGCCATCCGCGAGCAATGCGGGAAGTATTTTGGAATCGCGATCGATTTTCACGGGCGGGTGCACAAGCCAATGGCGAAAATTCTCGCGAAGAAGCTGGAAGAATTTGACCCGATGTTTATCGAGGAGCCGGTTTTATGCGAAAATATGGAATACTTTCCTGAAATCGCCGCGGCGTGTAATATTCCAATAGCTACCGGCGAGCGGCTGTTCAGCAAATACGATTTTAAACGGCTGCTGAAAACAGGCGGTGTGGATATCATCCAGCCCGATCTGAGCCATGCGGGAGGCCTGACGGAGGTTAGGAAAATTGCTTCCATGGCGGAGGCTTTTGACGTGGCCTTAGCCCCTCACTGCCCGCTGGGGCCGATTGCTCTGGCCAGCTGTCTGAATGTGGACGCTGTCAGCTACAACGCGGTGATTCAGGAGCAAAGCATTGGAATTCATTACAATGTAGGAAAAAGCGTACTGGACTATGTAAAAAATCAAGAGGACTTTCAATTCCAAAACGGCTTTGTTGACTTGCCGGTAAAGCCCGGCTTGGGAGTAGAGGTCAACAAGGACTTGGTGCTCCAGGAAAATCAAAATCCTCATCATTGGAAAAATCCTGTTTGGCGCCATGCCGACGGTTCCATTGCTGAATGGTAAGTCCAGGAGGGGATGAAACGAGCAATCTGCCAAAAGGAAGATTTTAAGTTTAAGCTTTTTGTAGTGCGTCCGGCATTTCAGCGTCTTGCAGAAGCTTTCTGCTTATTATGCAGAGGGCTATTGGGAAGCCCCTTTTTTTCTTAGATAAAACTATGAAAAACGTTCTGGAATACTTTTGTTTTATAATAAACAGAATTTTATTCTGAACTGGAAGTTTTGGTTTTTAATGCCTTTGATTTTTGGCTTATCGAGGCCTTTCACACAACGTTTAACTAGTCGACAGCAATTTCGTTACAATCACACAAGTGAAAATCCGCACAAAATAGCCTACAAATGGCGGTTTTGTGCGGATTTTATTTTATCGATTGTTTATTTAGCCACTTTTTAGGCTTTATTTTTAAATCATGCAAGTCAAAACATAAAATAAAAATCCCTCCCTACCAAAAAGCAGGGAGGGAAGATTTATATCTTTTTACGCCTAACCTTAACGGCTGGGGGCTGCTTATTTTCTGATCTGTCCATTTTTTTGAGGATTTCTCGGAGGATAAAATAGGTCATTTCCTGGTTCACAATTAATGTATTAAGGTTTGCGTTAATACATTCTAAGGATGTTAAAACTGACTTTTTGCTTTTCATAATTCTATCTCCTTTCAAGTAACCTTTATTGATACATGCCTTTTGTACTCAGGCAAGAGGACACTAGGTTGGAAAGGAGAGGTCTTTGCGGCTGTTATGGGAGAGTTCATATATATTGGGTATATGAAAAGAAGTTGTTCTATATCTAATATGAATACTATCGCAAACGGCAGGCGGTTAGCTTCTTCGAAGAAAAGGAGGCGGCGGTTATACACAAAACTTTATCGGACTTGTTCAAGCATTCCTAGTATGCTTGAATACTGTAAAGCTTTGTTACCTCCGATATTTCAGGTAACGAAAAAGAAATAACCGCCCCATTGTCCAAATGTTGCGGTTATCTTTCAATTTTCATTGTGCTAACCATCTGTGGAGAGTGCCTTTGCATTTTTATACTACCACTTTACGTAAGGAGTTTCAAGAACAATATTGAATCTCCCGGCGATTGGATGATTGCTGTGATCCCTTGCGCGTTTCACTGATGATGTTTTGGGCGGCGAGAAGTCCGCCGCCGGACTTTTAGACAACGTGCTGGAGAATTTATAGAGATGGCAAACCGCGGATTGCCCTGCCATAGTACATTTTTACGAACATTAAATGCAGTGTGCCAGCAGCCAGTACAAATAGAAAGCTCTTTGGCCGGCAGGGGTGGAAACTTTTGATACCTATGAGGGCTTGACGCATTGCTGTTAAGCCTTCAACGGCAACAGAATCATTACGATAGCTTGCAGGTGCCTGGAGCTGCGTCCTCTTTGACAACAACGGATCAAGGGGCCGCCAACGCTTTTTGCCGGCTGAGATTCCGGTATTGAGCGGGAGTAAGCCGGTGATGGCTCCGAAATATTTTGCCAAAATAGCTGCTGCTTCCAAATCCGGTTTCTAAGGCGATATCGAGAATGCTTTTATTGGTGTTCATCAGCAGAGACTGAGCGTTTTGCAGACGGACAGAAATAAGGTATTCTATCGGTGTAATTCCCATGCTGTTTTGAAATAAACGATAACATTCCCGTTCGCTGATGGGAATACTGGCGGCGATAGAGGAGACGGAAATCTTTTCCGAAAAATGAGCTTGGACATATCGCATCATTTGTTTAATCCGGTCGTCCTCTATGGAGCGCCGCAAGCTGGGAGTGCTGCTTTCCTTCTGCGCTGCCCAACGGTAAATAGATTCCCAAAGCTCCGAAAAAAGATTTCTCAGGCGAAGCTCAAAAAATTCCTCCTTCCGGCTGCAAAGCTCCACTCCTTTTTGAAGACATTCCAAGAAGCCTTTGCTTTCCGGATCGGAACGATATAGCGGTACGGCCTCCAACTGACGCTGATCCAGAACAGGTGCCACATATTTTATGTCCAGCAGGCTGCCGAGGGAGCCTGCCAAAAAGGGCTTATCAAAGAATTGAGTCTGAAGCCTGGCTTCACGGCAGGGCTCCAGGGGATGGAGATAATGAAGCACGCCGGAGTTAATAAAAATGCCGTCTCCTTCATGGAGGGTGACTGTAAGCCCGCTGGTTTGATATACTACGCTTCCGCCGGAAATATATCCCAGTTCAAATTCATCATGCCAATGCCAAGGGATATCCGCTTGAAAAACACGTTGATAGCCGGCTGTATACAGTCCGTAATGCAGCATTTGGCTTTCGTAAGTAATAGTCTCTTTCAGGCTGCTGTCCAAATCCATTTTTTCAACTTTTGGCATGAAGGCCCCTCCTTTTGTGGCAGAATTATACTATTTATGGGCGGTATCTTTATTTTAATATAAAAAATACTACAGTATAATTATACTATCATGAATTTGTAAAAAGTCAATGCAGGCCGCCTTGGCACCTAAGTGGATTGGTTCAAAATAGGAGGCTTCGTGGCTGTTTATTGATATTGTGGTATTTTTATATTATGATAGTTAATTACGTTTTAAATTGACTAAATATCTAGTTTTTAGATGATAAAAGACAGAAAAATACATAAATAAATACAACTTTTTTAAGTGTATTTTTAAAATTATATTGACATATTTAGCCTATAGCGCTATAATACATGCAAAATTATTTCATATTCGATAAAATAATTTTATATATGGAAAATATTCTTCTGCTTATTTATTACATTCAGCCGTATCAGGAAACTATTTCTTGGAGCGCTTTTACGCTGGAAAGGAGGTTAGAAAGCAAGAAGGTTTCTGTTATTTTATACATTTTTAGACAATAATATTTAGTGAATAATACCAGCGATATTTTTACGTTTTAGCAAAATATCGTCGTTTTTATGCCTTTCTCGGACTGTCTGGCAAAGTATAGCTTTATGTGCCACCGCTTTTCTCTGACGCCTATCTTTTGTCAAAGACCGTTCAAAGAAAGGAAGGAATAAAATGAAAAAACGTATTCTGTGTTTCTTGCTGAGTGCCGCTATGCTGGCTTCTGTGACTGCCTGTTCAGGCGGTGGAGACACCTCCTCTGAAGGCTCCGCGCCTGCTGGCAGCGGCTCCAATGCGGAGGCTTCCCAGCCCGCTGATTCTTCTGAGCCAATCGAGCTGACGGTTTTAAACTGGGGCAGTGATATCGATGTTAAGATCAACCAGGACGCCTATGCCCGCTTAAATGAAAAGTTTCCTAATGTTACTGTTAAGGATAATTTTGTGACGGGGACCGCTACCTGGTCTGAATACATCACCAAGCTTTTGACGATGATCGGCTCCGGCAACTCTCCCGATATGGTTATGATGGCTATTGAGGGGGTTCGGCAGCTTATCGATAATGACGTGGTGATGCCGCTGGATGACCGGATCGAGGGCGACGAGGACATGCAGGCGGTGCTGGATGGTATTTCTCCCAGACTGGTGGAGGCTCTGGCTGTTGACGGTCAAACCTATTTCTTCCCCAATTCCTGGAACAGCATTGTGCTGTACTACAACACCAAGATGTTTGCCGACGCCGGCCTGGAGGCCCCGCCCGCTGATTGGGATTGGGATACCTTCCGGGAGTATGCGAAAAAGCTTACTACGGGAGAGGACAACAGCGAGGATAAGGTATATGGCTATGGCATGTCCACCTATTCCATTTTTATGACCCTGTTCCCCTTCTCGAATGGCACCTCCACCTTGACCGACGACCAGCTCGGCAGTAATCTGTCCGATCCTAAGGTAGCCGAGGCGTTCCAGGTGATCAACGACATGATCTATGTGGATGGTTCAATGCCCATGCCCGAGCAGGGAATGGATGCGGCTCAGCTTTTCGCTGCTGGAAGACTCGCTATGGCCGCTATCGGCCCTAACTCTGTGCAGAATATGCTGACCGCTGATTTCACCGATTGGGATGTCGCTTACCTGCCCATTCAGGACAAGGAAAACGGCAGCCACATTTTCGGTGTGACTGGCTACGGCATTTTAAAGGATACAGAAAACCCGGATATGTGCTGGGAAGTCATTAAGGAGCTGGTTTCCCCGGAAACCCAAGAGGCCGTTGCTTCCGCCGGCGTTTCCAATCCGGTCAGCCGTTCCGCTTTCGAAACTCGTGCCTTGGAGGTTCCCAAAAACTGGGAAATCTTCTATGATGCTATCGACCAAAATTCCCGCTGCCTGCCCGCGCCCATCAATGATTCTGAGTATGAGGAAATCTTATTCCGGTACTATTATGAAATGATGAATACCCAGCAGGATGTAAGCGGGGTATTAGCCAAGGCAGACGAGGAGCTGCAGGCTTCCTTTGATGAATTGAAATAATCCGATAGGGCAGGAGAATCCTGGGATTCTCCTGCCTGTCATCGATTAAGATTGGAAAGGATTTCTGCGATGAGTCAACGAGTGAAAAAGAAAGCGTCTCCTATGGCGCGGCAGGAAGCGGTAGCCGGCTATGTGTTTATTCTGCCTACGATCCTGCTATATTTGTGCTTGACGATTATTCCCATTATTGTAACGTTTTCCCTCAGCTTTATGGATTATGATCTGGTCAAGCCTTCAACCTTTATCGGCTTTGACAATTACATCAAGCTGTTTCAGGACAGCCGGCTGGGGCAGGTGGCCCTGAATACCGTTTTATTTGCCCTGATGTCTGTAGTGGGCAATGTGGGGATCGGCCTTCTGCTGGCCGTGATCCTGAACCGGAAAATGCCTAAGTTCTTTGTGAACTTTTTCCGCTTTTCCTTTTTTCTGCCGGTAGTCATCGGCTACGTGTATGTTTCTATCGTATGGAGCAACCTTTACTCCACCGATACGGGCGTGTTCAACTATTTCTTAAGTCTATTAGGCCTGGAAAAGGTGGGCTGGCTTACCAACAAGAGCATCGTGCTGTTTTCGATTATCCTAATGGATATCTGGAAAAACGCGGGCTTTTTTATGGTGATTTTCCTGGCGGGCCTGCAAAACATCCCCGCTCAGTATTACGAGGCCGCCCAAATCGACGGTGCCAACCGGTTCCGGCTGTTCCGCCATATTACGCTTCCGCTTCTGAGCCCCACCATGTTTTTCAATGTGATCTGGTGCTCGATCAATGCTTTGCAGGTGTTCGACGCCGTGTATATCTTGACCCAAGGCGGCCCGGGAGACGCTTCCAGAAGCATTGTGGTATATATTTATGAAAGCGCATTTCAGAAATTTAATTTAGGCTATGCCTCAGCGACCTCTATCATCCTTTTCTTAGCGATAGGACTGCTGACGTTGATTCAATTCCGCGCCAGTAAAAAATGGGTCCACTATTAATGAAAGGAGACGGAGGCCATGAAAGCTAAAAATTACGCGGCCAGGAAAAAGGCCGCAAACTGGATTGTGATCCTTATCATATTCGTAGTGGCAGTACTGATGCTGATCCCGTTTTTGTGGATGATCTCCACCTCTCTGCGGCCCGCAAGCGAATCTATGAAGCTGCCGCCGAGCTTTCTGCCGACTCAGTTTGAGTATGGAAATTATCTGGAGCTGTTCCAGTCCAGTATTCCGTTTCTCAACCTGTTCGGCAACAGCATTTTTGTTACCGTGATTGTAACGGCGGCCCAGCTGATCACCTGTTCTACTGCCGCTTACAGCTTTGCCCGGCTGAATTTTCCAGGAAGAAATATTATTTTTGGAATTCTGCTCTGTACGCTGATGGTGCCGATCCAGGTGACGATTATCCCTCTGTTTATTGGAATGAGCAGCGTAAACCTGACGGATACCCTGCTTTCCATCATTCTTCCCTATCTCACCAGTATTTTCGGGATTTTCCTGATGAGGCAGTTTTTTGTCACCCTGCCCAAAGAGCTGGAGGATTCTGCGAAAATTGACGGAGCGGGACCGTATAGGACTTTCTTTTCAATTATCCTTCCACAGGCGGGCTCCTCTCTTTCCGCTTTGGGAATCATCGCCTTTAATAACTGCTGGAACAACTACTTTACTCCCTTGATCTTTATCAATTCCTGGGAAAAAATGACGCTGCCGCTGGGAATCGCCGCTTTAAGAGGATTTATGGGAAGCGGAAATCTTTCTGCCGTTATGGCGGGCGTCACGCTGGCCACGCTGCCGGTGATAATTGTGTTTCTGTTCGCCCAGAGATTTTTTATCGAGGGGCTTGCGATGTCCGGCATCAAGGGATAAGAAGAAGCAAAAGAGCGGTTACAAAACGCCGGCCGTGCAGAAGCTTGTAAGCCGGCCGGATGGAAATTCTATTTAATTTTGCGATAGGAGACTATGGGAATGAAATTGCGTTTAGGCATAGTAGGCTTAGGCCTGATTTGGGAAAATATCCATATGCCCATTTTAATGGACATGAAGGAGCAATTTGAGATCAAGGCGTTTTGTGTACATAATGAAAAAAAGATCCCCCTTTGGCAGCAGCGCCTGCCAGGCGCTGCCGCGTATACCGACTACCGCCGGATGGTCCAGGACAGCTCTGTTGACGCTGTCGTGGTCACTACGCCCCTTGAGATGAATGCGGAGGTCACTCTGGCGGCTTTAGAGGCCGGTAAGGATGTGTTTTGTGAAAAGCCTATGGCGGTTCATGTGGATGTGGCGGACCGCATTATGGAAATGGAAAAACAAACCGGGAAAACGGTGTATGTTCTGGAGCAATTCCTGTATAATCCCCAGCTGCCGGTGATGAAGAAAATCATTGATGGGAAGCAGCTGGGAGAATTTGTATCCTTTGAGCGCACCACCCATTATTTGATGGACTCCAGCAACGAGGGCTATGGACAAACCCAGTGGAGGCGTAAGTCTGATTTTCCCCTGGGCCATATTTACGACGGCGGCGTTCACGAAATCGCATTGCTTAACGAGCTGTTCGGTATGCCCGAAGAGATGTACGCTGTGGGGCAGAGCTTCCGGGAGGAAATGGGGAAATACGATCATATTCTAACCATGTTCCACTATCCCAGCGGCGCTACCGGAGTGTTCAGCCACTCCGCGTTCTTGGCCTGCAGCAAGAATTATTTTTACATCCGTTTCACTGAGGGTTCGTTGTATGTTTACGGAGATAAGCTGGTTCTGGAGCATAAAAACGGCGGAACCGAAGAACTGAATACGGCGGAAGGCGATACCTACCGCGCTATGTGGATGGAGCTGGCTAGGATCGTCTCTGGGCATGGAAAGCTCCCCTTTACGGCGCAGGATGCTAAAAACTGCGTGCGGGTGCTAGATGCGGTGGAGCAGTCCATCGAATCCGACCAGTGCGCCCCTGTCAAATAACTCCTTATTTTTTTTGAGACGTTTAAAATTGCCTGCCTGAGATTTTAAACGCCGGAAAGCAGCCCGCAGCTTTGTTTGATTGAACGTTACGGCTCAATTGGTATCCAAAGCCCGGGCCGTTTTGCGGCTGACGCCTGTTGAAAGAAATTTTACCGAAAGATTTTAACCCCGCCAGACGGCAAGGAGGAGCATTTATGAACGAGATTAACGGCGGAAGCTTCAGGGTTTCCTGGAAGGAAGACGGAGTGTATCAGGAGACTCTGTACCTCCTGGATGAAGAGGAAATTCCTGTGCTCAGATCCTGCCCCTACGCTTCCGTTTTTTCAGATTCCCGGATGTACTATCCTTATTTGCAGGAAGGGACGAAGCTAGTCTCTGCTGCTGTCACAAACCAGGCTGCTGAGATTCGCCTGGAGCATCCGGATTATACCGTCACCCGAAGAATTTCTTTCCCGGAAAGCGGGGAAGGGGTGAATTTCCAGGTTTGCTGCACCGCGAAAAAGGAATTGTTCTGCCGATCCCTGGAGGATAAATGGTCTTTTCTAGTCCCGAGGAAAAAAGATGAGGGGCCGTTGAATGGACCGCTGGATTTTGTTTGGAGCCAAAGAATCAAAAGCTTTCCCTCCACTTTTGTGTCCCACTACAATTTCAGAAGCCCGATTGTGATGATGCAGCAGGACGAGCTTTTTGCCGGGCTGGTTCCCGCGTTGGAGAAGGTCACGGCGCAGTTTTTGGAGGAAACCCCTTTAGGAATGGACTTGGATGTGACGAGAGAGGCCTATCCTTGGATGTCCTATGGCATGATCGTGGGGGATCGGCTTTCCCCAGACCTGCCATGTATGCCGGGCCATTCTCAGATCGTCCGCACCGTCAGCGGAGAGCAAGGCTGCAGAAGGCTGCTGGCCGGGGAATCCATTTCTTATTCCTATACTCTGCTTTTGAGCCGCCAGGAACCGAGGCAGGGATACCGCAGCGCGGTGCGTTACCTGTGGAAACGATATGGGGAAAACGGAGTAAACCTTGCGGAAAATTTGAATGACAATCCTCGTTATCCTGAAAATAGGACGCTGGAGGCTTGGAGAAAATCCATTTGGGCTGAAAAGGCGGAGGAGGACTACTTTTCCCTGAAAAAAGAAGGAGTTACAGTGGGAGGCTTGACCGGCCGGCGGCAGGGGGAGTGGTTCAGCCGGACCGACACCAAAAAAGACGTGTGGTTCGGCTGCTGGCTCCAGGAGCTTGTCACCGGCTATGGATTGGCGCTTTACGGAAGACGGAGCGGCCAAGAAATCTGGAAAAAGCGCGCTCAGGAAATGCTGAATTATATTTTAAAGGCTCCCCGGACAAAGGGGATGTTCCCTGTAATCTGCTATGTGGAAAAGGACGGAAGTGAGAATTGGCAGAACGACGACGGCTGGGCAGGCTATCAGCGGGAATTTCACACGATGCCGATGTCCTGGACCGCGTGGCTGATGCTTCGGTGGGGAAAGGAGCTTTGCCCAGAGAGGCAAAAAGAAATTCTGGATTTCTGCCGCCCTTATGCTGATTTTCTGCAAAAAGCGCAAAATCCCAACGGCTGTATCCCGTCCTGGTTCAGCCCGGATGGAATTCCATCCAGAGCCCAGTTCCGGGATTTTAACGCCGAAACAGCTTCCAGCGCCCTGTTTTTACTGGAATACGGCGATATGGTCCAGGATGCCGCAGCCTTGGCCTGCGGGCGCAGAGCGCTGTCCTTCGTCACCGACCAGGTGCTCCCAAGGAACCGCTGGTATGACTTTGAGACCTTCCTTTCCTGCTCAAAAAAATCATTTGGCTTTTATGACTCTATTACCGCCCAATACCCGCAGTGCAACCTTTCGGCGATCCACGCCGCGGCCGCTTACCTGGTGCATTACCGGATCACTCAAAGGCCGGAGGACTTGGAGCAGGCGGAGGCGGTTCTGGATTATCTGCTTCTGACTCAGCAGCTTTGGAATCATCCATTGATGCATATTAAGGCTTTCGGCGGCTTTACGGTGCAGAATACCGACCATGAATGGAGCGACGTCCGGGAAGGAATCTGCGCGGTAATCCTATATCATTATTATTTAGCGACCGGCAGAACAGAGTACCTGGAAAGAAGCATCGCCGCCGCCCGGTCCGGCTTTGAGGTCCTGCCTTTCGAAAACTGGGCCCACTGCGGCTATGAAGGGCTGCAATACGACTCCAGCCTGCTTTGGGGCGGAGGCGTAGTGATGGCTGCGGCGGAGTATTTGAACGATCGGCTGGGAACCCTGGCAATAGACGCTGACGCGATCAAAGGCTTTGGCGTGGATAACTGTGTGGTTACCGGGGTCACTCTGTCCGGCGGGGTATTGTCCGTTACAGCGGATTTGAGCCGGCATCCCCAGGGCAGTCCTCTCACGATGTCTCTGTTCGATGTAGGGAAAAGAGTGAGAAGGGTTATCCTAAATGGCGAGGAAATCGCTGCCGGCCCCTGGCAGACATTTCCGGAAAAGCTGTCCTTTCAGAACTAACTGTGAAGGACCGCGGCCGGCTTTAAGAAACCAGCAATATTACGCGCCCTTGGCGCATATTCATTGATTGGACTTTTGCCCGCTGAATTCCCTGTGAACGCTGAAAGCCAGCGCCTGTGGTCAGGCAGTGCCGGAAGCAGGCTGCGGGAAAGGATAAAAAAGCTATCAAGCCCGAAAAAGGGCAATAAGGAGGAACTATATATGCAAGGGACAATGAAAACAGCGGTGATGACAGGCCTGAAAGAGCTGGAGTGGGAGCAGCGCCCTATTCCAGTGCCGTCAAAGGGCGAGGTACTGGTGCGGGTCGAGCACGTGGGAATCTGCGGATCGGATCTGCACTACTACGAGCAGGGGGCGATCGGAGATTTCAAGGTCAGCTTCCCGTTTGTGCTGGGCCATGAGGCTGCGGGCACCGTAGTGGAAATCGGTGAGGGCGTAACAGATCTAGCCGTAGGGGATCGTGTGGCGATGGAGCCGGGAAAGACCTGCGGGCAGTGTATTTACTGTAAAACCGGCCGGTACAACCTATGCCCTGATGTGGAATTCTTTGCCACGCCTCCCATTGACGGGGTGTTCTGTGAATATGTGGCCCATCCGGCAAGCTTGTGCTTCCGTCTGCCGGAAAATATGGATACTATAGAAGGCGCGCTGATTGAACCGTTGGCGGTAGGCTTTCATGCGGCAAACCAAGGCGGCGCTAGGCTGGGCCAAAAAGCGGTAGTAATGGGAGCTGGATGTATTGGCCTGATGACTCTGCTGGCGCTCAAAGCCTTTGGCGTCACTGAGGTTTACGTGGTGGATGTCATGGAAAACCGTCTGGCAAAGGCTAAGGAGCTGGGCGCGGCCGGGATAATCAACGGCAAGGAACAGGATGCCGTGGAGGAACTGATGCGGGCTACCGCGGGAAAAGGAATGGATCTCTGCATTGATACCGCCGGTTCCCAGATCACCATGAACCAGTGCATCGGGGCGGCCGCCAAAGGCGCTGCTGTGGTGTTCGTGGGCTACAGCGCCCAGGATCAGGTGAGTTTAGACATTAACAATGCGTTGAATAAGGAATTAACCTTTAAGACGGTGTTCCGCTACCGAAATCTGTATCCTCTGGCAATTGAGGCGGTGTCTCAGGGTCTAAATGTAAAAGGCGTGGTCACCGACTTTTTCAAATTTGATGATGTGCGCAAGGCGATGGATCTTTCTGTTTCCAACAAAGCGGAAATTGTAAAGGCCGTTTTGAGCCTTCGATAAAATGCCTGTATAGGCGAAGCCAATGAAACACCTATTGCCGTATTGACCCTTTGGGACTAAGCGGCAATAGGTGCTTTTTTAGCTTTGCTAAGATAATGAAAAGCAGTCTTAGAAGCCGTTTGTAATTGTTTATTAATTTATGCTTGGACTGTGATGCGGCCGGTTAGGCCGTATGGGGGAAGCATAGAACGAATCCCTGAGATTTGCGAGTGTTTTTTTACAGTCGTGAATAACATTTTCCAATAGGGAAATAATGAGATTTAGAAAGTGAGGTATTCTTATGTTTAAACATGAAAAAATGTTGTTTCATCCGGTTGCTGTAGAAAAGGCCAATCCCCAATATGCGGCCTTGCTCCAGGAACAGCTGGGCGGTGCCAACGGCGAACTGAAGGCAGCGATGCAGTATATGTCTCAAAGCTTCCGCATTAAGGATCAGGAAATTAAGGATCTGTTCCTGGATATCGCGGCTGAGGAGCTGGGCCATATGGAAATGGTGGCGCAAACCATCAATCTTCTGAATGGCCACGACGTTGAGGCTGCGGCTGTGCCGGCAGGCGAAATCGAGTCTCATGTGCTTTTAGGGCTGAATCCAGGGCTCATTAACGCCTCCGGATATTCCTGGACCGGGGATTACGTCACCGTCACCGGTGATTTGTGCGCGGATCTTCTCTCAAATATTGCGTCGGAACAGAGGGCCAAGGTCGTCTACGAATACTTGTATCGTCAGATCGATGATAAAAAAGTAAAGGAGACCATCGATTTTCTCCTCAATCGTGAGGAGGCCCACAATGCTATGTTCCGGGAAGCCTTCAATAAGGTGCAGGATACCGGCTCTAACCGGGACTTTGGAACCACAAAGGCTGCGAAAATGTATTTCAGCATGTCCGAGCCCTCTCCTCAGAATAATCCATTTTCCAATACCTCCGTTACTCCTCCGTCGTTCAGTTAGCTTTCCAATAAGAGAAATTTGATATGCAGGATTTTGAACAGAAACTTGCAAAATGTTTCGTTTATTTCTATTTAAATCGGGAAATAAATGAAATTTATAGAAAAAACGCAGGATTTATTTTAAAAAAATCATTGACAACGGGGTAAAAATCCTTATAATAAAACTATCCTGAATAAAATAAAATGGCAACGATGGGAAGAGTAGACCGGATTTTGCGTCTCAGAGAGCCGGCGCGTGGTGAAAGCCGGAACAAGGAATCCGGAGGAAGAACATCCCGGAGCAGCCAACCGAAAGCCCCGACCTCCGTTAACAGAACCGCCGGCGACCGTGCGGAAATGTTATGTGAGAAGAGAAATGAATAAGCGGCGGGAGAAAAATTCTCAAGCGGCTGTGTTTTTTCTTGATGTGGTTAGGAGCCGGTAGGCTTGGACGCGGGCGGCGCGTTATCGCCGCAAACCATAGTGTTATGAGTGGGCCTTCGGCCTATTTGGGTGGTACCGCGGAGAGCATCAGCCTTTCGTCCCAGTGATGGGATGAAAGGCTTTTTTTATTTTATCAGGCCGGCAAATGGATGACCCCAATATGGCTGGGGAGATCCAATAGAATCGAGAAAAGGAAATCAGAGTAAAGGGGCGATCATCGGATGAAACGGACCAGTTATTGCGGCGCATTGAGGGAAACCAATGTGAACCAAATCCACACCGTCATGGGATGGGTTCAAAATAAGCGGGACATGGGCGGTGTCATTTTTATCGATTTACGGGACCGGGAGGGAATCCTCCAGGTGGTTTTTGACGGCCGAAACCTGACTCCGGAGGCGTTCGCTGCGGCGGAGGCTTTAAAGCTGGAATCCGTGATTGCGGCGGAAGGCCCTCTGCGGATCCGTGGAGAGGAAACCTACAACCCTAAGCTGGTCACCGGCACCATCGAGCTGGCGGCGAAGAAACTGGAGGTGCTGTCGGAGGCGGCGGCCCTGCCCTTCTCCATGAGCGAGGCGGGAAATGTCCGGGAGGAGCTGCGGCTTCAGTACCGCTTTTTAGACTTGAGAAGACCTAAGCTTCTGAATAACCTGAAATTCCGACACAAGCTGACCAAGCTGATTCATGATTATCTGGACGGCCAGGGCTTTTTACAAGTGGAAACCCCTATGCTGACCAAAAGCACGCCGGAGGGGGCCCGGGATTACCTGGTGCCAAGCCGGGTGCATCAGGGTATGTTTTACGCTCTGCCCCAGTCACCGCAGATTTTTAAGCAGCTGCTGATGGTGGGCGGCGTGGATAAATATTACCAGATCGCCCGGTGCTTTCGGGATGAGGATCTGCGCGCGGACCGCCAGCCTGAATTTACCCAGGTGGACATGGAGCTTTCCTTTGTTGACCAGGAGGACATCCTGGCGCACCTGGAAAAAATGTTTAAGCATTTGTTTCGGGAGGCGCTGGGCGTCGAGTTCCAGGAGCCGTTTCCCCGTCTGACCTGGCAGCAGGCGATGGACCGGTATGGAAGCGATAAGCCGGATCTGCGGTTCGGTCTTCCTATCGTGGATTTGACGCAGCAGCTCAAGGGATGCGGCTTTTCCGTGTTCCGAAAAGCCATCGACGAGGGAGGTATGGTGCGGGCCGTCAACGTGAAAGGCCACGGGAATTTTACCCGGAGCGCCATTGAGGAGCTGACGGAAAAGGCCCTGAAGCTGGGGGCCAAGGGAATGGCATGGATCGCCCTGAAGGATGACGGGGAGCCTTATTCGATCTTGACGAAATATTTTTCTCAGGAGGAACTTCAAAGCCTGCTGGATGCGGTAGACGGAAAGCCGGGAGATTTTATCCTGTTCTGCGCGGACCAGTTTTCCACTGTGTGCCGTACGCTGGGCGGGCTGCGGCTGGAGCTGGCGGATATGCTGGGATTGAGAAAGCCGGGAGATTACCGTTTCCTGATCGTCACCGACTTCCCGGAATTTGAGTATTCCCAGGAGGAGGGCCGGTATCTGGCCACCCACCATCCCTTTACCATGCCGTATCCCGAGGATATTCCCTATTTGATTTCCGATCCCGCCAGGGTGAGGGCCCAGGCCTATGACGTGGTGCTCAATGGCGTGGAATTAGGGAGCGGAAGCATGCGGATTCATCAAAAGGATGTCCAGCGGAAAATGTTCGAGGCGCTGGGCTTTTCCGAGGAGCAGATCCAGGAGCGGTTCGGCTTTATGGTCAACGCCTTCCAGTACGGCACGCCGCCCCACGGCGGCTTTGCCTTCGGCCTGGACCGTCTGGCCATGCAGATGCTGGAGGCGGAATCCCTGCGGGATGTCATCGCTTTTCCCAAAAATAAGGACGCGGTGTGTCCTATGACCCAGGCGCCCAACGTAGTCGATCCCCATCAGCTGGAGGTTTTGGGCCTTGCGGCCTTGCTCTCCAAGGAAGGAACCGGGAAGGCGGTTCAAAAACGGCAGCGGCCGAAAATTGACGTGGAAAATGTGGCGAATCTTTCCAAGCTTCTGCTGAGCCCGGAGGAAAAGGAGGCTGCGGCCAAGGATATGGAGGAGATCGTGGAGTTCGCCAACCAGCTCCAGGCCATCGACACGGAAAACATACCGGCGGCCGCCCATACGGCAAAGCTGACAAATGTGTTCCGGGAGGATATCCCGCGGCAGTCCTGTCCCCGGGAGCTCTTATTGGAAAACGCGCCTGAACAGCACGACGGATGTGTTTTTGTGCCTCAGGTAGTAGAATGAGAAAGGGGGAGGAATCATGACGCAAACAATTGTGGATATGACAGTCACAGAGCTGAGTGAAAAACTCAGAAGCCGGAAGCTTTCCGCGGAGGAAGCGGCGAAAGCTTATTTAGGCCAAATGGAGAAGCGGGAACCGGAGGTAGGGGCCTACCTGACGGTGACCCGGGAAGCGGCCCTGGAAACAGCCAGAAAAGTGGACCAGAAGCGGATGAAGGGCGAAGAACTTCATCCGCTGGCGGGAATTCCAACGGGCATTAAGGACAATATTTGTACCAAGGGCGTCAAAACCACCTGCGCCTCCAGAATGCTGGAAAATTTTGTGCCCCCCTATGACGCGGCGGTGATCGAAAGGCTGAAAGACTGCCACATAGTGATGCTGGGCAAGCTGAATATGGATGAGTTCGCTATGGGCTCTACCACGGAAAATTCCTATTACCAGATCACCAAAAATCCCAGGGATTTGACCCGGGTGCCGGGGGGAAGCTCCGGCGGCGCGGCGGCCTGCGTCGCCGCGCAGGAGGCGGCCTGCGCCATCGGTTCGGATACCGGCGGCTCGATCCGCCAGCCGGCGGCCTTCTGCGGCGTGGTGGGCATGAAGCCGACCTACGGCGCGGTTTCCCGGTACGGGCTGGTAGCGTTCGCCTCGTCCCTGGACCAGATCGGCCCCTTGACGAAAAATGTGGCGGACAACGCCCTGGTGATGAACGCTATCGCAGGAAAGGATTTCAGGGACGCCACCTCCCTGGACAGAGCCTGGGGCGATTTTGCCGGTGAACTGAACAAGGGTGTGAAAGGACTGAAAATCGCCTTGCCGAAGCAGTATTTTGGCGAGGGAATTTCCCCGGAGGTTAAGGGCGCGGTGCTGGAGGCGGCGAAGCGGTATGAGGCTCTCGGGGCCTTTGTGGAGGAAGCGGATCTGCCGGCTCTGGAATACGCCCTGCCCGCCTATTACGTCATCTCCTCCGCCGAGGCTTCTTCCAATTTGGCACGGTTCGACGGAGTGAAATACGGCTTCCGGGCTGAGGATTACGAGGATATCGACCAGCTTTATCTGGCGACCCGCACCCAGGGCTTCGGCAAAGAGGTGAAGCGGAGAATCATGCTGGGGAGTTTTGTGCTCAGCGCGGGCTACTACGATGCGTACTATAAAAAGGCGCTTCAGGTGCGGACGCTGATCCAGCGGGAGTTTGACCGGGCGCTGGAAGGCCGCGACTTGATTTTAGCGCCGGTGGCGCCCACCACGTCAAACATAGCAACGCCTGTATTATGATAGAAAAACCATCCATCATCTTCTTCAC